>Ga0265296_1002446_pt1 | contig 18738 bp, 1 predicted proteins | sample MunlanPumphouse1_FD_189073 | JGI IMG/M metagenome (GOLD analysis project Ga0265296, IMG submission 189073) | Groundwater microbial communities from a municipal landfill in Southern Ontario, Canada - Pumphouse #1 | ecosystem: Environmental > Aquatic > Deep subsurface > Groundwater | place: Canada...
CGCAGGCAAAGCGCTGGCCCGACGAACAGGAATCACATAGAGGCGGACATGCTGGATGAGGAGTCGATTATCTCTAAAGTCCAAATTCTATTCGGAAAGCATGGACGTAGATGTGGCGGGCATAAGCAGGAAGGTAAGTGCGCATTACCCGGGGAGGTCTGCATGTTTGCCGCAAGGCTACTATTGCCGTGAGGCAATGGGATGAACAGCAGAAGTCAGCAGAGGCCATAGTAATTGTCGCAAGATGATGAAGGGCTGAATCTGTTATAAGAAGCTAAGCTAAAATTCTGAAGCCATGACTAGAAGTTCCGCAAGGAAGCCACAATCAAAAGTAAGGGACGGAATCCCTGAGTTATGAATAGGCGGTTAAATGGTGCAGGCATTGAGGCTAAAGAGCAGAAGATGACAGAAACCGCTGTATACGGAACCGTATGTACAGTGGTGTGAGAGGACGGCGGGAGTAATCCTGCCTCCTACTCGATGGAATGAAAGCCTTTGGAATAACAAGAGTTAGATTAAATAGAGGATTGCGATGGAATTCCTAAAAAAACTATTACTCGTCAAACAAGAAATATCCCAAAAAACTCTGCGTCTTAAATTAAAGACAGCGCTATTTGTATCTATTGCTGCGGTCGTTTTCTTTTCGATTCTTATACTGCTAGTTTCTTATTTTGGATACACTGTGTTATTTGATAAAGGATTAGAGAGCCAGAGCGAAATGGCGCGCACTCTGGCGTCTGCGGTAGATTCTACTATTGAGAAACAAGTAGAGATGTTAAAGCTGAATGCTAACACTCAATTTGTGATAGATGCGTTAAAACAAAATAATTTGAAATACCGCGTAATGGGGGAGAGGGAGGTACAGCGTTATTTAATGGATGCAGATAAAAGATGGATTGAGGCGCCTGATGAACATCCCTTGATAAAAGAATATTCCGGGAATAAGCTTAGCGGCCGGTTAAAGGAACTGAAGGGAGGCAATAAAGAATTAGTCAGTTTGACCGTTACAGATAAATTTGGCGGTTTAGCCGGCTCCACAACAAGGACTCAAGGGTTTTATAGCTTTGATAAGGATTGGTGGCTGGATTCATATGCAAAGGGCCGCGGCAAGCCTTTTATCGGAAATGTTGAATACGATGAGCAGAGTAATTTATGGTGTTTGCCCTTTGCCGTTCCGATTGAAGATGAAGCTGGAACCGTTATCGGCATATATAAAGCACAAGTCAGCCTTGGTGCTTTTTTTAAGCCGTTGTTAAATTTTAAAATAGGCAAGACTGGGAACGCTGTTTTGGCAGATGATAAGGCATATCTTGTGTATCATTATAAAGCCGCACCTTTTGCTAATAAATTCTGTGAATATGGGGAATTCCAGAAGACGCTGCAAAACAGCGAAAAGTGGGGGGTATTAGACAGCGCTTATTTTAATCATGGGAAAATGTTGGTAGCCTATGCACAAGTCCTTCCGCCAGCATATTTTTATCAAGCGCCGTCTTTAGCGGTCAATTCAGAAGTCAATCGACCGTTTTTGTCAGCCGAAGGAATTAGCTGGTTTGTGTTTGTAGGGCGGGATTTAAGGGAAATATTTGCTCCTTTAAATAAGTTGATTCTTATTATGATTCTTGTCGGGATAGCGCTGACGATTATATTGGCCTTATCCGTATTTATTTTAAGCGTTCAGGAACACCCTGGTTCCATATTGCAAGTGATCAAGGAAACTCCGGCGGCAAAACCGGAAGAGGAAAACTCTAACATTATTGAAAGAGAAAGGCTTACGCGTTTGCCGAAAGAAGAAAATAATAAATGATATTGAAAAAAGTAATCTGTTTAATATTTATAAGCGCGTTGATTTTCTTGCAAGCTAGCCTGCTATTTGCTTTGCCGGAAGGCGAGCAGGTGGAAGCTGGCAGCGCAACTTTTGACCGGCCGGATCAAGCCACCTTAAATATCCAAGCCGATGATAAGACCGTTATCAATTTTAATTCCTTCAATATCAATCAGGGCGAGACAGTCAATTTTATCCAGCCCTCTGCCAGCTCTTCGCTTTTAAGCCGTGTTACAGGCGGCCAGATGAGCCAGATATTTGGCATACTCAACGCAAACGGCATACTTTTCTTAATTAATCCACAAGGGATCTATTTTGGCCCAACAGCAAAGGTTAACGTGAATAGTTTTGTTGCTTCTACGTTAGATATCTCCACTAATAATTTTCTTGCCGGAAACTATATCCTTGAACACAATTCAAGTTCTCCATACAGTCAAATCCTAAATCAGGGAATTATCACCGGGAACAATATCGCGCTTATCGCAAGTGCGGTAGCTAATCAAGGCACAGTTATCGGCCGCTTAGGCAAGGTGTTCTTTATATCCGGAGATAGGGCTACGGTAAGTTTTGATGCTAAGAGCATGATTCAGGTAGAAGTTAACGAAGAGACAAGCGGTAAAGTATTTGGTAAGGACGGAGTTGAGGTTAAAGACGCAGTAGCAAATTCCGGCACCGTAGAGGGCGCGCAGGTTGTAATGGAAGCAAGAGTTGCCGCGGATATCTTTAAAAATGCGGTTAACCAGCAGGGGATTATTAAGGCGACCGGATTCAATGAAGAGGACGGCGCAATCTGCGTTACCGCTAATAGGGATATCCAGATTTCGGGAAATATCTCAATAGAAAATAATCCTTCTCTCCAAACAATTCAAAATTCCTCCTGGGGTTCTATAACAGTGGATGCTAAGTTTAATTCTACGGGAAGCACTACACTTAGGGCATTTAAAGATATTCTGGTGAATGCTGATATTAATACAGAATCGGGGGACCTTGAGCTTCTGGCGGATGCGGATTTGGACGGAACTGGTTCTTTCAAGCAGGCATCCGGAACTCTTGTTGCGACAAATAATCCTGACAGCGCAGTTGATAAGCAAGGTAAACCAGTGGGCGATATTACGATTCAGTCTTCGGGCGAAAGTACATTGGCTAATATTGATGCTGCGGCTAATCTTATTTTAAAGCAGGGCGGGGCGCCGGCAGTCTTTAACCAATGGCCTGATGCGCGGATTACTACTGGAGGTTCCATAGTAATTAATCCGGGAGTAACGCTTAATGCCGCCAATACCCTTTATGAAATCGGCAAAGACTGGGTGAACTTAGGTAATTTTAATGCGCAGTTTTCAAAAGTTTCACTGGTGTCGGAAAGAGATGCCTTAGTCAGGGGAAATAATGTTTTTTACGATTTTTCAATTACGGTGCCGGGTAAAATTGTCCGGTTTGACGGCGATTCCACCCAGGCTATTTTGAGAAATTTAACCTTAAGGGGCGAATATGGCAAGTTACTAGTTTTAAAGTCCATAGAGCCGCCGAAACAATGGAAAATCAATCCGCAAGGAGTAACAGATATAGTTTATACTTTGATTGGCGATTCGGTGAATATCCGCGGGCCTCCGCTAAAGGCCATACATTCCTCTTCTTCAGGAAACCTCACTAATTTTGACCTTGACCCGTATTGGACGGGACAGGGCCTATCTTATTTTTGGTCTGATCCCGATAACTGGGATACAGGAACCACTCCTACCGCATTTGATACCGTTACTTTTGATGGCATAACCGGATTAAACCCCAATAAAAATTCAATAATAGATGTTTTCTTTAGCGGCACTATTGATAACCTGATTATTGACGGTTACGCCGGCACCCTCACTTTAAATCGCGACCTTACCTTAAGAGGCAACTTCATCCACAATAGCGGAAATTTCGATCCCGCCACTTATACCGTAACCTTTATTGACGCTTCCAAACCTTCCTATATATACGGAAACAATACCTTTTATAATTTAACCTGCATAACTCCCGGAAAAACCCTCATCTTTGAGGCAAATTCCCTTACCACCGTTACGAATACCCTGACTATAGAGGGGCAAGACGGTAATTATATTACCCTGAAATCCTCTATTGCCGAAAAAGGCAAGGAATTCGGCATTTACATTAATTCCGTAAGCGATGCTGAAGGCAATCCTTACTTAGAATACCTGAATGTCTACTATAGCCGTGCCTTTGGCCCAGTTATTCCCGTTCCAGCCAAGCATTATTATATCCCCGCGGAATTGAATATTGACTGGGATGATACGCATACCTGGACCGGCACGACCAGCAATTTATGGAGCGTTGGCAGCAACTGGGGCGGGAGCGCGCCTGGCCCCGGAGATGACCTCGTATTCCCCGAAGGCGCCTCAAACCTTTCCACGATTAATGATATTATTTCCGGCACTTGTTTTGCTAATATCACCATTTCAGGGAGCGGTTATACCTTAGCTGGTAATCTTCTCGGGTTAACAGGCAATTTGACTGACAGCGCTGCCTCCGGAGGAAACACCATAAGCTTAAGTCTAATATTAGGCCCGAATCAGACTATCAGCGTTACCAATGCCGCCCAGACACTGACTATAAGCGGTGTTTTAACCGACACCGGTGGCATTAGAGGTTTTACCAAGGCGGGTTCGGGAACGCTGGCGCTCGCTGCTGCCAATGATTACACCGGCACAACCACCATTAACGCAGGGATCTTATGTTACGGGACAAACGATGCCATTTTAACCGGCGCAATAACCATAAACGGCGGGACATTGGATTTAAACGGCTACTCTGATGTCATTGGCGCTTTGACCATGACCGGCGGAAGTATCACTACCGCAGCCGGCACGCTTACCTTAGGCGGCGATGTGATTACCAACGCTGCTTCTACCAGCGCTACCATAAGTGGCAACCTTGACTTAGGCGGCGCTACCAGGAACTTCACTGTTTCCGACGGAGCAGCGGCAGAAGATATGGTGATTTCTGCTGTAATAAGCTCAACCAGCGGGGTGTATGGCATCACCAAGGCCGGCACAATCGCAAGTTTACTCGGCACCGGGACGCTGGTCCTAACAGGCGCCAACACCTATACCGGCCCGACTACAGTAAACGCAGGCGTGCTTAATATACAACATAGCACAGCCCTCGGAACTACTTTGACCGGTACAACCGTGGCCAGCGGCGCGGCCCTACAGATTCAGGGAGGCATAACCATAGGCAACGAACTCTTGACTCTAAGCGGTGCTGGTATTGCCGATGCCGCGGGTGTAGCGATTACCGGCGCGTTAAGGAATATATCCGGCAGCAACGCCTGGGGAGGCGATATCACATTAGGAGCGGGATACACGCGCATTAATTCAGATAGCGGCAGCCTTACCCTGAATGGCGCTATCTACGGCCCTACCTTTGCCCTGACAGTAGGAGGAGCAGGTAATACCACTATATCCGGAGTCATCGCAACTACCACCGGCGCGTTGACCAAAGACGGAGACGGCACGCTTACGCTTGGCGCGGCTAATATCTACACCGGCGCCACTACCATAAGCACTGGCACGCTCACCTTGTCGGGTTCAGGCACAGCCCTGCACTCTGCCTTCACTATTCAAACCAACGGCACACTCACTCTGGACAATAGCGGCACAAACAACACCAACCGCCTCGGTGATGCCCTGGCAGTAACGCTGTATGGCGGTAATTTTAATTTTATCGGCAGCCCCAGCGCGGCTGCTTATGAGTTAGCAGGAGTCGTTACTTTGGGTTCGACCAGCTTAAACGGCGCCAACACCATAACTATTACTCCCGGAGCTGGCGGCTCTACGACCATGACTTTTGTCAGCCTCACTAAAACCGCAGGCGCCACGGTTCTTTTTAGAGGCACGGATTTAGGCTCTGCGCCGGCTGCTAATGTTTCTACGCTTATGTTCTATGCACCGCCTACGCTAACAGGCGGTGGCGGAGCTGCAGGCACAACCACGGTGAGCATCTTAAGAGGCGCCTTTGGCGATGCCTCATTGTCCGGAACAGGAACTGACATGGTCACCTACAATGTTGGCAATACTAATGGCCTCAGGCTTTTAAACGGAGCCGGGTTTAGTGGTGAATATGAGACTGTCTCGTTAGCTGTTGCCAATACGAATGTAAAACTCTCATCCAGCGTGGCTCCTACTGCCAGCGCGACGATTAATTCACTGATATTGAATTCCGGCGGTGCGGTAGCTAGCTCTATATATACTACCACCTTTACTACCGGCAACATCATCAGCTTTACAGGTAATGCCGGGATAAACGACACTACCCTTATCGCCTTTGGCGCAGCTGAAGCATGCCTGCTTACCCTTGGTGATCTGACCATATCTAGTCTCATTACCGGCACCGGCGGCCTGACCAAATCCGGAACCGGGACCCTTACTTTTAGTTTTGCCAACACCTATACCGGCACAACCGTAATTAATGCAGGAACGCTTTTATACGCTACAAATGACGCCATCTTTACCGGCAACGTAAACATCTACCTTGGGACATTGAATCTTGCCGGCTTCTCTGACGCTATTGGAGTCTTGGCCATGACCGGCGGCAGTATTACTACCGCAGCCGGCACACTTACCTTAGGCGGCAATGTCACCGGTAATGCCTGTATTAGCACGGCTACAATCAGCGGGAATCTTGACCTGGGAGGAAACACGCGCAGCTTTACTATTGCCGACGGGCTTGTTGAGGATGATATGGTGATTTCTGCGGTAATTAGCGTAACTGAACTATGCGGAATTACCAAGGCCGGCACAGGCAGGTTAGTCCTTTCCGGAGCCAATACTTATACCGGCCCAACCACAGTAACCGCCGGCGCTCTTAGCGTATCAACACTCGCAGACGGCGGCTCTCCCAGTAATATCGGCGCTTCTACCAATTCCGAATATTGTTTAGTCCTCAATGGCGGCACACTTATTTATACCGGAGGCCCGGTGAGTATTGACCGGCTTTTTAGCGTGGGTACATCCGGCGGCATCAACAATTCCGGAAGCGGCACACTTACTTTTAATAACACCGGCGCCATAGGCCTTCCTGTCAGCGGCGCGCACACCCTGACCATCACCGGCTCCAATAACCTAACTTTAGCCGCTATCATTGCCGACAATGGCGGCGCTACTGCCATTATTAAAAACTGGACAGGAACTCTTATCTTGAGCGCTGCCAATGTATATAGCGGCGCAGTAACGGTCAATGCCGGCACTTTAACTATCCAGAACAGCACTGCATTAGGCAGTGCAATCGGCGCCACTACCGTAGCCAATGGCGCAACTTTACAGATAGACGGAAGCGATTTTTCTATCAGCGATGCCCTTACTATAACCGGCACAGGCATCAACAGCATAGTCGCCCTGCGTAACCTTGCCAACAATAATACTTGGTTGGGTAATATTACCTTAGGCACAGGCGGCGCCATCATCACTACTGATGCTGGTAACCTGACTATTAACGGTATCATTTCCGCTGCTCAACCTCTCACCAAAAACGGAGCTGGCACGCTCACCCTCGGCGCGGTCAATACTTATACCGGCGCTACCACAATTAATGCCGGAACGCTTTCCTACGCAGTCAACAACGCGCTGGCAGCAACTGCCATAACCCTAAACGGTGGGATATTAGATATCAGCCACTTTGACACTGTAGGCGTGGTTACTCTGATTAGCGGAAGCATCATTGGCACAAGCGGGGTCCTCACCGGGACGACGTCGTATGCGGTGGAAAGCGGCACCATTAGCGCCATCCTCGGAGGCGGTTTAACTTTGATTAAAAGCACTGCCGGCACAGTCACTATTACAAGTCCTTGTGTCTATACCGGCGCCACCACCATCAATGCCGGCACGCTCATCCTAAAAGATTCAGGCACAGCTATACTTTCCGCTTTTACAATTAACTCTGGCGCTACGCTCACCTTAGACAATAGCGGGACAAACAATACTAACCGCCTCGCAGATGCCTCGGCAGTAACGCTGTATGGCGGTAATTTTAATTTTATCGGCAGCCCCAGTGCAGACGCCTATGAGACAGCAGGCGCGCTTACCTTGGGTTCGGCAAGTATTAACGGCGCCAACACCGTAACTATTATTCCTGGAGCTGGTGGCTCTACTACGATGACATTTGCCAGTTTATCCAGAACCGGCACCACAGTCCTTTTTAGAGGCACAGACTTGGGTTCTGCGCCGGCTGCTAATGTCTCCACACTGATGTTTGCCACTGCACCTGCTTTAACCGGAGGCGCAGGAGCTGCCGGCACAACCACGGTCAGCATTATCAGAGGCGCGTTCGGCGATGCCTCATTGTCCGGCACTGGAACGGATATGGTCACCTATAATGTGGGCAATACCAATGGTCTTCGGCTCTTAAATGGAGCTGGGTTTAGCAACGAGTATCTGTTAAATAGCCTTGCTACCACTAATGCGAATGTGAGGTTGACAGCGAGTACTACGGCCGCCACAATTACCATCAACTCGCTCATCTTGGAATCAGGCGGCTCTGTAGCTGATGCCGGAGCCACCCGGACAGTTACCTTTACCACCGGCAACATTATCAGCCTGAGTGGGAATGCCGGCATTAATGGCGCCACCACCACCATTGTCTTTGGCGCGGCTGAGGTATGTCTGCTCACCCTTAGTGACCTGACAATATCCAGTCTCATCACCGGCACCGGCGGCCTGACTAAATCCGGAACCGGGACCCTTACTTTTAGCCGTGCCAATACCTATACCGGCATAACTAGAATTAATGCAGGAACGCTTCGCTATGCAACAGACGACGCCATCTCCAGCGGCGACGTAACGGTCTTCAACGCCACCTATGACCTTAACGGCTATTCTGATACCATTGGGGCCCTGACTATGACTGGCGGCAATATTACTACCGCAGCCGGCACCCTGACCTTAGGTGGTAATGTCACAGGTAATGCCAATATTACCAGCGCCTTGATCAGCGGAAACCTTGACCTCGGAGGTGCCACGCGCAGCTTTACCCTTGCTAATGGAACTGCCTTTGAAGACATGGTGGTATCTGCCGTAATATCCAGCGCCTTTGGCGCATTTGGAATTACCAAGGTAACCGCAGGCAGCGTGCTGGTTCTCTCAGGAGCAAATACATATACTGGACTGACCACTGTCACCACAGGTATCCTTAACCTGCGCAACGCCACGGCCACCGGCACCACTGCCGGCGGTGTCTCTGTAGCCAGCGGCGCGGCCCTGCAGCTCCAGGGAGGAATTACCGTAGGAGTTGAAGACTTGATCTTGGCCGGCACTGGCGTCGCCACTGATGGCGCTCTGCGGAATATCTATGGCAATAATACCTGGCAAGGAGCAATAACCTTAGTAGCAGCTACCCGCATTAACTCAGATATCGGTGTCCTGACCTTAAACGGCAATATCTCCGGCCCCACTTTTGCCCTCACCGTCGGAGGGGTAGGCAGTACCACAATCTCCGGAGTTATTGGCACTACCTCAGGCACGCTGACCAAAGATGGAGCAGGTACCCTCACCCTGACTAATGCCAACACCTACCTTGGCCTAACCACATTAAGCGCAGGTGTCTTAAATATCCAGAACGCTCAAGCGCTTGGCACCACTGCTGCAGGTATCACTCTAACCAGCGGCGCGGTTCTGCAGCTCCAGGGTGATATTATCGTAGGAGACGAAGCATTAACTTTGGCTGGCACTGGTATCTCCATCACCGGCGCTCTGCGCAATATCTCCGGCAATAATACCTGGCAGGGGCTCCTTACCTTGACAGTTGCTACACGTATCAACTCCGATAGCGGGACAATCAACCTGACCAATGCCGGCACAATCACCGGCGCCACCTTTGCCCTGACCATAGGAGGCTATGGCAACACCACCATCTCCGGCATCATCGGCACTACTACCGGCACCCTGACTAAAGATGGCGCAGGCACACTCACGCTTAACGCGGTCAATACTTATACCGGCACGACTACGATTAGCGCAGGCACGTTAGTTTATGGAATAAATAACACCATCTCCACAGGGGCTGTTACGGTAAACGCGGGAATTTTTGATATCAGCGCTTTTAGTGACCCTGATATAGGCACTGTTACCTTAGCCGGCGGAACAATCAGCGGCACCACCGGAGTGCTTAGTAGCACGGCTAATTATGCGCTGCAATACGGCACGCTCAGCGCGATCCTTGGAGCCGCAGGCGGCGCCAACATCGGCCTTACCAAAACTAGCGCAGGCACAGTCGTAATCACCAGTCTAAATACCTATACCGGTGTTACTACCATCAGCGCCGGAACCTTAAGCGTTTCAACCTTGGCTAATGGCGGTATTGCCAGCAACATCGGAGCTTCGGATAATGCCGCAGCTAACTTAACACTTAATGGCGGCATCTTGCTTTACACCGGAGACGAGGTTTCTACTGATCGGCTCTTTACCCTTGGCAGCACAGCCGGCACCACCATTAACTCATCCGGCAGCGGCACGCTTACATTCAGCAATACCGGCACAATAGTCTGTAGTTCTACCACTGCGCGCACCCTGACTATCACCGGCTCCAATAATTTAAGTTTGGCTTGTATCATTCCGGACAACACCGGCGCTACCACGCTGGTCAAAACCGGAAGCGGCACACTTACCTTAACCGCTGCCAACAGTTACAGCGGAGCAACCACAGTAAACCACGGTGTGCTCAATATCCAGAATGCCACAGCCACTGGCACTATCGCCGGCGGTATTACTGTGGCAATGGGCGCAGCGCTCCAGATACAAGGAGGTATTACCGTCGGAGCCGAGGCATTGACCTTAAGCGGAACAGGCATTGCCAATGACGGCGCTCTGCGGAATATCTCCGGCGATAATACCTGGGCAGGGACAATAACCTTAGGGTCTGTCTCGCGTATTAATTCAGATTCTGGCCTTTTGACCATCCCAAACACCGTTACCCTTACTGCGGTGAATGTTTTAAGAGTGGGTGGCGCAGGCAACACTACTGTAAACGGCGTCATCGGAACTGCAGTTGCGGCTACTCTCACCAAGGATGGGGAAGGTACTCTCACCCTTGGCGCTGCCAATACCTATACTGGCCTGACCACAGTCAGTGCCGGCACTCTTGCATATGGAGTAAACAATGCCATCTCCTCAGGCGGTATAACCCTAAACGGCGGGACATTAGATATCAGCTACTTTGACACTGTAGGCGCGGTTATTCTTACCAGCGGAAGCATTACCGGCACAACCGGCGTCCTCACCGGCACTGCCTATACAGTGGAAAGCGGCACGATTAGCGCCATCCTCGCCGGCGCCATAGGTTTAACCAAAAATACTGCCGGCACAGTCACGATTACAAGTCCTTGTGCCTATACCGGCGCTACTACCATCAATGCCGGCACGCTCATCCTAAAAGATTCAGGCACAGCTATACTTTCCGCTTTTACAATTAACTCTGGCGCTACGCTCACCCTGGATAATAGCGGCACCAACAATACCCACCGCCTCGGTGATGCCCTGGCAGTAACGCTGTATGGCGGTAATTTTAATTTTATCGGCAGCCCCAGCACAGACGCCTATGAGACTGCCGGAGCCCTGACCTTAGGTTCGGCAACCATTCCCGGCGCCAACACTGTAACCATTACTCCCGGAGCTGGCGGCTCTACGATTATGACTTTTGCCAGTCTCACCAGAAACGCGGGCTCTACTGTGCTTTTTAGAGGCACGGATTTAGGCTCTGCTCCGGCTGCCAAGGTCTCCACGCTGATGTTCGCTACTGCGCCTGCTCTTACCGGCGGAGGCGGAGCGGCAGGCACCACCACGGTCAATATAATAAGAGGCGCGTTTGGCGATACCTCATTATCCGGCACTGGAACGGATATGGTCACCTATAATGTGGGCAATACCAATGGTCTTCGGCTCTTAAATGGAGCTGGGTTTAGCAACGAGTATCTGTTAAATAGCCTTGCCGCCAGCGCAAACGTAAGATTAGCTCAAGCCACAACAGCTGCGACATTTACCATCAACTCGCTCATCTTGGAATCAGGCGGCTCTGTAGCTGATGCCGGAGTTGCCAGAACAATTACTTTTACCACCGGCAACATCATCAGCCTGACTGGAAATTCAGGCATAAACGGCGCCAACACCACCATTGCCTTTGGCGCGGCTGAAGCCTGTGTGTTTACCCTTGGTGACCTGACCATCTCCGGCATCATTACCGGCACCGGCGGACTGACCAAGGCAGGAACCGCTATTCTTACCTTTTCTGGAAATTCTCCCAATACCTATAGCGGCACCACCAGAGTAAACTCCGGTGAGCTTGACCTGAATAAGACCGCGGGTCTCAATGCCTTTGCCGGAGCGCTCACCATTGGTAATACTAGCGCTAGCGCAAATGCCCATATCGTAAAACTTCTTGCCTCTAACCAGATACCCGCAGTTACTGTAACCCTCTATAACTCCGGCAAATTAGACTTAAACGGTTTTTCCGATGCCATCTTGGACCTGGCGATGACCGGCGGCAATATTACTACCGCAGCCGGCACGCTGACCTTAGGCGGCAATGTTACCGGCAATGCTAATGCTACGGCCGCCACAATCAGCGGAAATCTTGACTTAGGAGGAGCTACAAGAACATTCACCATTGCCGACGGAACCACAGCCAATGATATGGATATTTCTGCGCTGATAGGTGTGACCGGCGCATTCGGTATTATTAAGGCCGGCGCGGGCGTGTTAGTCCTGTCAGGGGCGAATACCTATGACGGCTCGACTACCATAACCGCCGGCACTTTGAGTGTTTCAACATTGGCTAATGGTCTTTCCCCCAGCAATATAGGAGACTCTTCCAACGCTGCGACTAACCTTGTGCTTAATGGCGGCACTCTCTATTACACTGCCGGCGCGGCCAGTATTGACCGGCTCTTTAGCGTCGGCACCACAGCCGGCTCAACCATCAACTCTTCCGGCACCGGCATGCTCACTTTCAGCAATACCGGCGCTATGGGATTCAATAGCCAGACTGGAGCGCGCACTCTTACTCTCAGAGGCACTAACAATATCACTATGGCAGTTGTCATCGGCGACAATACCGGCGCCACCGCTCTTACCAAAAGTGATAACGGCACGCTGATTGTTACTGCTGCCAACACCTACACCGGCCTGACCACAGTCAGCGCAGGTGTGCTTAATATCCAGAATGTTACAGCCCTGGGAGCTACTACTGGCGCCACATCTGTCACCAGCGGCGCGCAACTCCAGATACAAGGAGGCATTATTGTCGGAGCCGAGGCCTTAACTTTAAACGGAACCGGTATTTCTACCACCGGCGCCTTAAGGAGTATTAGTGGCAATAATACCTGGCAGGGAGCAATCACCTTAGCCGCTGCCTCGCGCATTAACTCAGATAGCAACCTGCTTACCCTAAGTGGCAATATCTCTGGCGCATTTGGCCTGACTGTGGGAGGCGCAGGCAATACCACCATCTCCGGAATCATCGGCACTGGCGCAGGTACACTGACTAAAGACTGGAATGGCACGCTTACCTTAACTAATGCCAACACCTACACCGGACTAACCACCGTCAGCGCAGGTGTGCTCAATATCCAGAACGCTACAGCTCTTGGCACCATTGCTGCAGGTACCTCTGTAACCAACGGCGCGCAACTTCAGATTCAAGGCAATATTACCGTCGGAGCTGAAGCCTTAACTTTGAGCGGAACTGGTTTTTACAATAACTACGGCGCTTTGAGGAGTACCGGCAACAACACCTGGCAGGGGCTTCTTACCTTAGCCGCTGCCTCACGCATCAACTCCGACAGCGGAACCCTTAGCCTGACCAATACCGGCACAATCACCGGCGCCACCTTTGCCTTAACCGTAGGTGGTTCAGGTAATACCGCTATTACCAGCATCATCGGCACTACCACCGGCACCCTGACCAAAGACGGAGCCGGCATCCTTACGCTTAATGGAACCGCTGCCAATACCTACACCGGCCTGACTACAGTAATCGCCGGTGAACTTGACCTGAATAAAACCGCAGGTATCAATGCCATCGGCGGCGCCCTGACTATCGGTGACGGCATTGGCGGGGCGGATGCTGATATCGTCAAACTTTTAACTGCGAATCAAATCATAGATACGTCCGCAGTAACGCTCAATAACTCCGGGAAACTGGACTTGAATGGCTTATCTGATACGGTCGGAGCCCTGACTATGACCGGCGGAAGTGTTACTACCGGCGCCGGCACCCTGACCTTAGGCGGCAATGTTACCGGCAATACTAATCTTACCAGCGCTACTGTCAGCGGTAATCTTGCTCTGGGAGCTACCCGGACCTTTACCATTGCTAATGGCGCTGCCGCAAGTGATATGACGGTCTCTGCGCTGATAAGCGGCGAAGGATTTGGAATCACCAAGACCGATACCGGAACATTAACCTTGTCCTATGCGGACAACACTTACGGTACCGTCGCCGGAGCGGGTATCACCACGATTAATGCCGGAATTTTAAGCGTGGTAAAATTGACCAATGGCGGCGCGGCAAGCAGTATCGGCGACTCCAGCAATGCCGCTACCAACTTAGTGATGGGCGGCGGCACACTGCAATATACCGGCGGGACAACCAGCACTGACCGCAACTTTACCTTGACCGCCGCGACTACCAGTTCAATTGAGGTCACGACAACCGCTACCATCCTGACGCTGAGCGGCGCCAGCACTAACACTACCGGCGCGCTGACCAAGGCAGGCAGCGGCACGCTCGTCTTGTCGGGGTTAAACCTCCACACCGGTCTAACCACTGTAACAGCCGGCACATTGCGCTACGGCGCAAGCAATGTTATTTCCACCGGCGGCGTCACTGTCCTGGGGATATTAGACCTTAACACCTGGTCCGATAGCGTGGGAGCCATTATCGTAACCGGCGGCAGCATTACTACAGGAGGGGGTAACCTTATCTCAACCTCAACCCTGACCATGACTGGCGGCAGTGTAACGACCGGTGCAGGCACCCTGACCTTAGGCGGCAATGTCACCGGCAATGCTTCTACGACCAGCTCTACGATAAGCGGTAAGCTTGACTTAGGAGGAGCTACACGGACCTTTACCATTAACGATACTATGCAAATCTCTGCGGTGATAAGCGTGACCGGCGCATTTGGAATTAGCAAGGCTGAAATAGGCACCTTAATTCTCACCGGAGCTAACACCTATACCGGAACCACCGCTGTAACTGTTGGGATACTCAATATCCAGAATGCCACTGCTCTTGGAACGATTGCTGCCGGCACAACAGTCTCAAGTGGTGCGCAGTTGCAGATTCAAGGAGATATTACCGTAGGAGCTGAAGCAATGACCTTAAACGGAAGCGGTATTGCTAATACCGGCGCTCTTCGGAATATCTCCGGCAATAATACCTGGCAGGGACTCCTTACCTTGGCAGCTGCTACGCGCATTAACTCCGATAGCGGGACGCTCAACCTGACCAATGCCGGCACAATCACTGGCGCGACATTTGCTCTGACACTGGGCGGAACGGGTAATGGCACATTAGCGAGCATCATCGGCACTACTACCGGCACATTAACCAAGGATGGTCTGGGCACCTGGACACTTTCCGCTGCCAACACCTACACTGGCGCCACCACAATAAGCCAGGGTGTGCTCAATATTCAAAACGCCACTGCTCTTGGAACGATTGCTGCCGGCACAACTGTAATCAGCGGCGCCTGCCTGCAGATACAAGGAGGTATTACTGTCGGGGCTGAAACCTTAACCTTGAATGGAACTGGTATTGCCACTGACGGCGCCCTAAGAAACATCTCCGGTAATAACACCTGTCAGGGAGCAATAACCTTAAACAACGGTGCTCCTTTTATCACCATTGCTTCTGATGCCGACACCCTCACCCTTACCGGCGGTGTAACCGGAAACGGTTATGTCCTTATCGTAGGAGGCGCTGGTAATGTTACCTTCAGCACCGCTGCTATTGCCGGCGCAAATACAGCTCTCACCAAGAACGGCGCAGGCACGCTTACCTTTAACTTTGCCAACACCTACACCGGTACAACCACCATAAATGCCGGCACCCTTCTTTACGGAGTGATTAATGCCATTTCCACCGGCGGGGTAACGGTTAATGGCGGGACCCTGGATATCGTTACCTATACTGATAGCGTGGGAACGGTTATTCTAATCAGCGGCGCGATTAACGGCACCACCGGTATTCTCACCAGCACTGCTACCTATGATGTGCGCAGCGGCACCATCAGCGCGATTATTACCGGAGCAGTAGGCCTGACCAAAACCACTTCAGGCACAGTGGTTCTCTCAGGAGCTAACACCTATACCGGCCTGACCACAGTCAGCGCCGGTGTCTTAAATATCCAGAACGCCACTGCCACAGGAACCACAGCCGGCGGAGTTACAGTTACCAGCGGCGCCTGCCTGCAGATACAAGGAGGTATTACTGTCGGGGCTGAAACCTTAACCTTAAATGGAACTGGTATTGCCACTGACGGCGCCCTAAGAAACATCTCCGGTAATAACACCTGTCAGGGAGGAATAATCTTAGGAGCTACCGGCGTACGTATTAATTCAGATAGCGACCTGCTTACCTTGAGCGGTGGAATCACCGGAGCCACCTTTGCCTTAACCGTCGGAGGCGCAGGTAACACTACTATATCCAGCATCATCGGCACTACTACCGGCACCCTGACCAAAGATGGAGCCGGCACACTTACTCTTAGCGCTGTTAACACCTATACCGGGATTACTACAGTCAGCGCAGGAAATCTGACTTACGGAATAAATGATGCCATCTCAACAGGCAATATAACCATAGCCGGCGGGACATTAGATATTGTCAGCTATTTAGATACCGTCGGAGCAGTCGCCCTTACGAGCGGAACGATTACCGGCACAACAGGGATTCTGACCGGGACCGGGACTGTCTATGCAGTGGAAAACGGCTTCATCAGTGCCATTCTTAGCGGTAGCATAGGTTTAAGCAAAAATACAGCAGGCGTAGTTACTATTACCAGTGCCTGCACTTATACCGGCGCCACCACCATTAACGCCGGCACGCTCACTCTGAAGGATTCGGGGTCAATCCTTAACACCACCGGCATTACTATTAACTACGGGGGTACACTTACCCTGGACAATAGCGCTACAAACAACACCAATCGTCTCCCAGACGCGCTGGCAGTAACGATGTATGGCGGTAATTTTAATTTTATCGGTAGCCCCAGCACAGACGCCTCTGAGACCGCCGGTGCTCTTACCTTAGGTTCGGCAAGCATTAACGCCGCCAACAGCGTAACTATCACTCCCGGAGCTGGCGGCTCTACGACCATGACCTTTGCCAGCCTCGTAAGAAACGCGGGCAATACTGTGCTTTTCAGAGGCACGGATTTAGGTTCTACGCCTGCTGTTAATGTTTCAACACTTATGTTCACTGCTGCGCCAGCGCTCACCGGTGGAAGCGGAGTTGCCGGGACAACCACGGTCAGCATAATCAGAGGCGCGTTTGGCGACGCTTCATTATCCGGCACTGGAACGGATATGGTGACCTATAATGTTGGCAATACTAATGGCTTAAGGCTCTTAAACGGAGCTGGCTTTAGTGGCGAATATGCCACAGATTTAAGCACCACCAACTCTAACGTAAAATTGGCTTCTGCTGTGACCGCCTCTATCATTACCATCAACTCGCTCATCTTGGACTCAGGCGGTTCTGTGGCAGATGAGGGAAGCGCCCAGACACTTACCTTTACTACCGGCAATATCATCAGTCTGACTGGAAATAGCGGTATTAACGGAGCCAACACCACTATAGACCTAGTCTCAGTTGAGGGATGTATCCTTACTCTTGGCGATCTGGCTGTTTCTGCTATCATTGCTGGCAGTAGTGGCGGAAGCCTGACCAAAGCTGGAGCCGGCACTCTTACCCTTAGCGCCGCTAACACCTATACCGGCCTGACCACAATTAGCGCAGGAATGCTTCTTTATGGAACGAACAACGCCATCTTTACCGGCAACGTCGCGATTTTTAACGCCACATTAGACCTGAACGGCTACTCTGATACCATCGCAGCCCTGACCATGACCGGCGGCAGTGTTACTACCGCAGCCGGCATCCTGACCTTAGGCGGCAATGTTACCGGCAATGCCAATGCCACCAGCGCTACTATTAGCGGCAACCTTGATTTTGGCACAGCTACAAGAACGTTCACCATTGCCGACGGAACCGCAGCCTATGATATGGTCATCTCTGCGGTAATCAGCAGCGCCTCCGGAGCATACGGTATTATCAAGGCAGGAACAGGCACCCTCGTCCTCTCCGGAGCCAACACCTACACCGGTCTGACCACATTAACTGCCGGTATTTTAACTATCCAAAACAACACTGCCTTAGGCACCCCAGCCGGCGTAACTACTGTTGCCACTGGCGCGATGTTGCAGATAGACGGAAGCGGCCTCTCTATTGCTGAGCCGCTGAATACCTTAATCGGCACAGGAGTAGGAGGCGCCGGCGCTTTACGTAACCTCGCCAACAGTAATACCTGGACCGGCGCGATTACTTTGGGAGCAGGAGGCGCCACCATTACTTGCGCCTCAGGCCTGCTTATCCTTACCGGAGGTATTACCGGAACAGGATTAGCCCTGACTATTACCGGAGCAGGCAATACCACTATCTCCACTAATGGCATCAATACCTCAACCGCCGGCACGCTTACCAAAACCGGTGCCGGCACTCTCACTATCTCAGCTTCCGGTGACTACACCGGTCTGACCACATTAACTGCCGGTATTTTAACTATCCAAAACAACACTGCCTTAGGCACCCCAGCCGGCGTAACTACTGTTGCCACTGGCGCGATGTTGCAGATAGACGGAAGCGGCCTC
>Ga0265296_1002447_pt1 | contig 18737 bp, 19 predicted proteins | sample MunlanPumphouse1_FD_189073 | JGI IMG/M metagenome (GOLD analysis project Ga0265296, IMG submission 189073) | Groundwater microbial communities from a municipal landfill in Southern Ontario, Canada - Pumphouse #1 | ecosystem: Environmental > Aquatic > Deep subsurface > Groundwater | place...
TGGAGAAAAACCGGCCTGTTTAGAACCTGTTTCTTTTGAGGATCGGTGGCTGCCGCAGGGTTCAGGAGGTTTTGGGAGGTGATCCGGGGAAGGAGGGGGTGCTATGGGCGTTTTAGTGGGGGGTCGGTGTTTTACGACGTGAAAATATTGAGTTCAGAACAGAGATTTAGGGTTCCCGAAGTTGCGGGTCACTTGACCCGTGACAGGTATTTGACCCGTGACAGGTATTTGACCCGTGACAGGTATTTTGCATGAGTCCGGATCTGCACTATATAATAGGGGAATTTGAGGGAGGTTCAGGACACGAAATGATGTGTCTTTATTGCAGGATTGTCTGCTCAAAAAAGTCGCATCCAAGCGGCTGCCAGAACTGCAAAACCGTTTCAGAAATTTTCAATCAAAGTCCGGTTGAAACTTTTCAGGCAAGGTCTGGTTGATCGGTACGCGGCTTTCAGGCAGGGGCTGAGGAGTCGATTGAAAATTTTCAGGCAAGGTCCGGTTAAATTTTTTCATGCAAGGTCTGCTCAAAACTTTTCAATCAAGGTCTGCTTGAAAATTTTCATGCAGGGTCTGATGCAATTTTCCCACACGTCCACACGTCGCAGCGGCACACACGGACTCACATTTCAATCAAGGTCTGCTTGAAAAATTTCATGCAAGGTCTGCTCAAAACTTTTCAATCAAGGTCTGCTTGAAAAATTTCATGCAGGGTCCGGTTGATCCGGAAACAATTTTCAATCGGGATCCGGATCTCGATAAAAAATTTTCATGCAAGGTCTGCTTGAAAATGCTGGAAACTGCAAACAGTTCCAGCAGGTGGGTATGCGAATACCCACCTCTTCCGGACAGGGGCCGGTCGTAATCCCATCAGGCCCCCCCTCCAAAACCCAAGGGCCATCCACCCCGCGTAGACTAATGCAGCCGCGATCCATGAGGCACCCCCCAATACCGAAGCGAAGAAGCGGCCCGGTCACCGTTTTGTGGCAGGTTCCCGCTGAACATTTTCAATAAACGGTTGCATCACCGGTTTATGTTTATGGCGCCCGCCCCATACCATCCGACGGAGGCTTTCGTCCAGGAACCCCATGATTCACCCCAACGACACTGTTTCTTGAAAAACCGACACTGTTTCGCTCATTTTTGTATATTTTCAAGTCGGAGAATCATGACAGCATTTGGAGGGCCGATCGTTGGGGAAATCGGGCTGTGGATGGGGAATACGGAAAAAACAGGGAGGAAGTAAATGGGGAAAATTCTAATTATTGTGAGAAATTCAATTTCTACTATATTTAAGTAGTGAGACGATAATTTATTTTTTGATAATCTTGTTAGAAAAATTAATATTTAAAAATTTTAAATGCTTTGAAAATTTTGAGATCTCATTTAATCAATTCAATGTAATTGTTGGCAAAAATAATTCTGGAAAATCGACAATAATAGATGCAATAACGATTATATCAAATGTAATTCGATTTGCACCATATCGAAAGTTTACTTCAAAGAATGAAGATACTGAATATCCACCATTTGAGGATGTGTGTATTTTAGAAGATCGAGACATCCCGTTTTCAAAAAATAACGTCCAACATAATTACAATCAAGAAAATTCAGAAATTATCGCAAAATTTCGGAAGAAACGTGAAATTAAAATTATTTTTCCATATAATGACACACCCTATGCAATTCTTTCAGTAAATGGCGATATTATATTTAGTCCAACCATTATTAAAGAGAAATTTCCATTATCGATTGGAATTATTCCCCCAGTAGGGTTATTTGAAGATTTTGAAAATTTGGGAAAAAGATCATATGTACAATCCATTTTATTAACACATTTAATGCCAAGGCATTTCAGAAATGTTTGGTATTATTTTGATGAGGATTTTCAAGAATTTAAAAAAATCTTAGAGGAAACATGGCCGAGTTATTCGATTGAAATCCCGGAATTCAATAGCAGTACTAACAGTCTGGATATGTATTTTAAAGAAGCTCATATTCCGCGTGAAATATTTTGGTCAGGTCATGGACTTCAAATATGGCTTCAACTTTTAACTTTTTTAGTTAAGTTAGGTAAAAAAAGGACATTAGTTCTTGATGAACCAGATGTATATTTACACTCAGATCTGCAAAAAAAAATCATTCATTTATGTAAAGAAAGATCGAACCAAGTAATTATTGCCACACATGCTGTGGATATTATTGAAGAATGCAACCCTGAAGACATAATTTCTATAGATAATAAATTAACCAAATCTGAACGCCTATCGAGTATCGATGATGTTCAGATTTGTATTAATCAAATTGGATCATGTCAAAATTTGAAATTGGTTCATTTCTTAAAAAGTAAAACCTGTCTTTTCATTGAAGGTCACGATATTCGATATATCAAGAAGTTCGCGGAAATCATTGGTGAAAAATCGATTATCAGTGAAGATAATTTTTCTGCAATTCAGCTCGAAGGATCCGCAAACTGGGAAAAATTAAAACATGTTGATTGGATATTTCGAACATCACTAGGTGAATCAATCAAATCATATGTGGTGTTAGATCGTGACTATCGATCAGATAGTACAATTACAAACATGACAATTGAATTGGAATCAAAAAATGTTAATGTTCACATTTGGAGAAGAAAAGAAATTGAGAATTATGCAATAAATTTTGAAATCATATTCCGACTTTTTATCCAAAAATTTAAAGAACGGAACCCTATATCGAAAAATCCTCTATCAAAAATAGATTTTGAAAATGAATTATTAAAAATAATGGACGGTTTCAAAGCCTATATTATATCACAACAAACAGAAGAAGAATTCAAAACACGCTCGGATAAAAAGATTGGTAGGTCAAGTATCTATGAAACCATGTACGCGAATTTGGAAAGACAATGGGGAGATATCAACTATCGATTAATTGTTACACCGGGTAAGGATTTTTTCACGAATATGAATAACTGGCTTAACCAGAATTATCATTTTTCAATATCAGCAAGTCTTGTATTATCAAATATGGAGTCGAATGAAATTGATCCTGAAGTTAAGGATGTTATCAAAGAGTTTGTTGCGCTTATGAAAGTGTAATTTTGTTATAAAAAAGGTTATTAACCTAACTTCAAGGAAAGAACATCATGGAAAATTTTGCAAATTTTATTGTCAATTATATTGAAACAAAAAAAATTCATGGGATAAAAGGATGGTATAATCAATTACTGGCATATCAATGGGATACAGGAAATGGTATTGAGCATTATCCGGATGGAATATCAACAAGTAAAAAATTTTTTAATGAGTCAAATAGAGTTCTGAACTGCCCAAGTAACGATAAAATGTGGTGTCTTCTTTGTGACGATATCCGAAATTGGGGAGGAATGAATGCAGTCCCTTCCGATTTTGCATGTTCCCTAAAAAAAAGTGTAAATTTTCTCTTGAAAAATAATCCTGGTATTGACAGTGATTTTACGAAATTACCTATCAATGGAGAACGTATTGCAACAGCATCGAAAATTTACTATTATTCAGATCCATTACGATGGACAATATATGATTCTCGCGTAGGATTCGCCCTCCATCAATTGATTTTTGAGTATGCAACTGAAAAGGGAGTGACTCCATCATCATTATTTCAGGAGATTCCTCTGTGTTTACCTGATTCTCCAACACAGTTACCAAATTCAAAAATTAAGAAGAGAAAACCGATTTTCTCAATGCAACTTTGTGGTTCAGAAACAAGATCAAAGGCGTCATTCATTTGGACGAGTTATCTTCATAGATTGCTTGCCATTAAACTCAACGAAATGCCAATACAAAAACCTACTCAATGTCTATCAAAGATACCACAGTGGGAATTGCCTCACGTGGAAATGATCTTTTTCGTTATTGGCGACCACCAATGGATTGAGGTTTCGAATGGATCCACTCAAGAGACACTCCAAATCCAATCTTGAAAGCGAGGAGATTTTGTCGGTACATGCCCTTGGTGTGGCCATTCGGTGAAAACCCGACAATCACGCCGTACCGGAGAATTATATGAAGGGTGTACAAACTATCCATCTTGCCTGAATAAAAGTAATCGAAGTCATTAATTTTTCATTTTCAAAATCAAAATTTACGACAGGCCTTTAAAGAAACGTATGGTACAAGATTCGATCCGGAAAACGAAGCACTAAATTATTCAAAAGTTTATTCAAGAACTTCCTGAGCAACCGCGTGCACGGCAACCAGAAAATCCCAAAACCCATATCCCTCCCCCCACAAGAATACTAAAGAGACAATGACCCCTCCCGAAGACGAACCCTGCGAACAGTGCGGCCTCTGCTGCCGGATCTTCGGCCCCGGTATCACGCCGACCGCCGCAAACGTGTACGTCTGGATTGAGCAGGGCCGCACCGATATCCTGCGCTGGTACATTGCGTTCATAAAAAGGCGGAACGCAGGTGCCGTGCACGAGTCTCACGGCTGAAGAGCTCGGGAGCGCCGTCTCGTTCGAGATGCGGAACCCCAACAATGAGCCAAAGTTATTCATGTGTGCCATGTGTATCATATGATCATGCCAGCAGTAAAGCGGATTCCGGTAGCAGAACCGGTATGGAAGGATCTTTCCGAGATGCGTTCTGCCGGGCAGACCTATACGGAGCTTCTGGAAGAGATGGTCGAGGCACGTAAAAAGGAGCGGCTTGTCTCGGACATGAAGCGCATTGAGGAAGAGGGTACCTTCGTTTCGCTCGCGGAGATAAAGGATTGACCTTTGCCCTTCTCATTGAACAGGAACAGGTCGACAAGATCAACGGGTTCGATGAGAAAAGCCGGAGGATAACAAAAGAGAGGCTTGAAACCCTCCGCAACGATCCGTTTCCCGGAACACGGGGGGACAAAGAGAAATTATGCCTGAAGGATGGATATGTCCTGTACCGGCTTCATATCGGAAGGACCTGGACTGCGTTCTACCGGATTTGCGAAGAGAGCAAAACGGTTAAGATCCTTGATGTCATGTCCATTGAACAGGCACATAAAAAATATGGCCGTTTTAAATCGCGGTCTGAATAATTTTAATACAATCAGATCCCTTTCCGAGGAGTCAGACACCGCTGATTCAAAACGGTGATTGCTCACTAAGATCCCACGATCACAATATTTTCAACTGACACCGCATCACTCTGAACAGAGTACGGTTTTTGAAATTCTACCGGGTTTCCCACCCCGTTTGAGGATCCCAAACCCTGGGATAGTACTGGGGGTTACCCGGCCTCTTTTTCTTTTTCTCCATCTCCCGAAATAATTTCCATCGCTTTCCCCTCCATAACCCATATCCCTCCCCCGGCAAAATATTAACAGAGACAATGACCTCACCCGTTGACGAACCCTGCGAACAGTGCGGCCTCTGCTGCCGGATCTTCGGCCCCGGCATTGCGCCGACCGCCGCAAACGTGTACGTCTGGATCGAGCAGGGCCGCATCGATATCCTGCGCTGGTACATTGCGTTCATGGAAGGCGGGACGCAGGTGCCGTGCACGAGCCTCACGGCCGAAGATCTCGGGAGCGCTGTCTCGTTTGAGATGCGGAACCCTGAGACCGGGGACTATATGCCCGTCTGCCCGTTCCTGCGCCGGGTGGCAAAGAACCGGTACCTCTGCGGGATTCACACCGTCAAGCCCGAGATGTGCTGCCATTACGAGCCGTGGATCTGGGGCGAGACTTACTTCAACAAATGCACTGCCTTAAAAAAGATGGACAACAAGTGCCGGTGGCCGCTCTAAAATTATTCTCCCGGGTTTTGCCGGGAGGAGATCAGACAATCCAGATGCAATTTTTTTTACTCGGTTGAAAACATTTTTTCCGCGGTATCGTTTTAATTTATCAATCTATATATGCCTCTCTGCCAAATTGTTTTTTAATAACAATGGCGCTACACACGACAGGATCTCCCCGATCGCCGCTTGCCCGGCTGGTATTGTTCATGGTCTGCTTATCGATCGCCGGAAGCTTCATTGCCGGCATCCATTATGTTGCTGTTGACAAACCGGCACAGTATGCTGCAGCCCATCCACCGATGAACTCTGAAACACGGGAGATTACCTACGATTATTGCAATGACGTCGGCAGTAGTTTATGGGCTATGTTCCTCGCAGTCATGTCGTTCGGGCGTTGTGATCCGTTCGGTAAACAGGTCTGCTGCCATTAAAAATCTAAAAATCCGGCTCTGTTGAAACCCTCAGATTAAACCCCATTAAAGTGTCCAATCCCACGATGCGGGCCACATATGCGAGTATTGTGAGGGGTTTCAACAGAGCCAAAATCCCATTTTTTCGCGGAGCCTAATCAGGTACCGGTTATCCGGACTGTCGGGAGACGCCGGATGTTCATAAGGGTGATGGGCGATTGAGCAAGCCTCGCGGGATTCACTTGGTCAAACCCGAGATGTGCTGCCATTACGAACCGTGGATCTGGGGCGAGACCTACTTCAACAAGTGCACCGCGTTAAAAAAGAGGGACAACAGGTGCCGGTGGCCGCTGTAGATCATCGCCCGGAATTTTTTTGTCTTCCGGCCGGGTTGTGCACGGGACTGGGACGGGATCGTTCTCGATTTCTCACCCGGTTGAAAACCGTTTTTAAAAAACCACCCTGGTGACGGTGATAAATTAAAAATCAGATGGATACTCTGCAATAGCGAAAAAAATATTCCCGCAATCGTTATCGTGCTCTGGTACCGGGGAATTCTAGATGGCTTACTAAAAAAAATTTCAACACCGTAACGGCATTGAACGCGACCGATTTGTTGTGGCAATCCCCCGGATGCAGGGGACACTATTTTTACGTGAAGCCTGTATTTGTTGGGGATACCACGCAGGTACCGGTGCCCCCGTGCCAGAGTGCAAAACCGATAATGATTCCAATAATAATCCCGATCACAAGGGCAATTCCGATCCGGATAAGCAGCTTTTGTTCCATGGGTACTTGTTCTCATGTGACAGGGATAATGTTTCGCGGGATTCTGGTGCAATGTCGGGACTTTTAAAATCGTCACTAGTGGTGGGTCACGACGATCTCATGGTTATTAAGTCCCGCTCATGCCTCAGCAACCGAAATTATTTTTATATGATACCCTTAACCTTGGACGTGATGGACGAAGTAATCAAAAAAATTGTTCTGGTAATGGTATGTCTGGCAATTCTCGGTTGCATTATTGCAGGAGTCCACTACCTTGCAATCGATCTCCCGATCCAGCAGGCTGCACTCCACATGCCCGCGAATGGCATGATGGATCCATGGCAATGATTGCCCGGCAGGCTGCGGCTGCACTCCACGCGCCGTGAACATGAGATGAGTCGTCTTAAAACTCATTTTTTTTTTAAATAATGTTAATTTGTATGTTTTCAGACGCTATAGCAAAAAGACAAAGGTCATGGACTTTACTTTGAATTTCATTAAAAATAGGTTGTTGAGGGTAAATAATTTTAAAAAATGACGGTTACCATCCCGTCCAGGGGCACCACCATTTCCCGTAGGAAGGACAGTCCGTCCGGTTGCACCAGTAATTCGTTGCTTCAACATCAGTCGTTACAACACCCATCGCTCCCGTGAAAGGCGCAGTTACCGATTCTCCAAGTTTCTGACACATGATTGCTTCACTCCAGTTCCTGATGGTCATCCACGATTTGATGAGATAAACATTGATACTTGATACTACAGGATATACCTGGCGTTGAGTGAAAAAATATTTTCACTCAAAAATGTGCCCTGTGCACATGAGTGCTGTCGTTTTCAATCTGCCGTGTTACCGGTTGGAATGATCATGGTCCTTCATCACTGCCGGATCACCGGATACATGGGCCGTCTGGATCTTATTCCCGGAACCGGCTGAAGCATTACAACAATTCTAATGCTTTACTCAAGTGCACCGCCTCGTCACTTCTTCCGGTCTTTTGCAGTGCGTATATCTTGGCCGAAAGGATCCTTTTCTGGAGATTCTTATTCTGAAGCTCTGCCGCCAAGATATTATCGTAGACTGCAATGGCGCCGGTATAATTCTCCTGGTCAATGAGCAGGTCCGTCAGGTCCATAAGGGGCGTGATGTCTTTCAAGACCGCCCACTTTTTGTGTACCTTAACACTGGTTTGCGGATCTGTTTTCAGGGCATGGTCATAGCAGGTGATGGCCTTCTCAAAATAACCCATCATTTCGTAGAGATCGCCTTCCACAATCCAGAGTTCGGATGCATTTGGCCGTATCTTCAGAGCTCGATCGTATGCAGCCAGCCCCTCCCAGGTCCGATGCTGTGCAATAAGCATATCGCCTTCGGTTCTCCAGTCATCAAACGTTTTTTGCACCGGTGTCGGCTGGGATGTTGCCACAACGGTATGGATGACTTGCGGTTCATCAGGAATGGGGGGGGTAATCCATACCCCCACAAAAACAAGAATGAGGAGAAGTGCACATAACCCTGCGGTGTATGCCATCCAGTGCGACTTCGCGAGCGGCTGAGCCGGTTTTGGGGGCGCCTGTTTTGGCCCGGGGGAGAAATCAGCGGGGGGTCGTGCCGGGGTTCCTTTCGTCTCCCGACTGACCGGGATCGGTTCGCGGATGTTGTGGTCCCGGTCATACTGCCGGCGTTTCTCCGGATCGCTCAGGATAGTGTAGGCCCTGTTGATTGCCTTCATCCGCTCTTCGGCATCCGGGATGCGGCTCACATCAGGATGATTTGTGCGGGCGAGCTTGCGGTAGGCATTTCGGATCGCCTCCGGTGGTGCATCGGGCCGGACACCCAGCAGGGAGTAAAGATCATCCGTCTTCATAGAGGTACAGGAAAATCTGCCCTGTACCAATACATACGGAATCCTGTGAAATGAGTGTTGCGCCTTATGTACCCGAAATCCGCGGTCCGGTCACCCGGTTGATAGACCAGCCCGGTTTTCCCGGCATTGGTTATACGCGATGCCTTTGGGATACAGAAGCCGGATAAACATCTAATCCACTCCAGCCAGGTACGTTGGATCGCCGGGAAGTTGCCTGCTTGGCAGGAATTAAATATCTGGTCTGATGATGGTATCTCATGCCAATCATGGAATGGACAACGGACTTAAGCGTCGGTGTCAGCGAGATCGATGACCAGCACAAAAAACTCATCGCCCTCATCAACAAGCTCCACGATGCCATGCGGACCGGCCAGGGAAAGCAGGCGCTGGAGAAGACACTCCAGGAACTTGCCGCGTACACGGTCTATCACTTCCAGACCGAAGAGAAGTACATGGAGCAGTTCAAATACCCGCGTCTCCCTTCGCACAAGGCCGAGCATGCGGCGTTTGTGAAGAAGGTCACGGACTTCCAGAAAGAATTTGCCGAGAACCGGCTCGGGCTCACGCTTGAGCTGATGAACTTCTTAAAAGACTGGGTCAACAACCACATCAAAGAGACCGACAAGCAGTACTCCGCCACGTTCCGGGCCGGCGGGCTGGCGTAAATTTTTTTTGGGCCTCCTCATCACAGGACCGCTCGTTTTAAAAAAAGTTCCGGAGCATTATCCGGAAGTATCGTTCACGTACCGCTCATGCGCCGGGGTGCGGCGTGATCACAAAGATACACCGGTCATCCCCGGAAGAATAACAGTGATCTTCAACAACCGTGACCGGGCACCGGAGATGATGGGAGAAGATTGCCGTAAGCACGCCGATATCGAACACGCAGGCGCCGTGGCCGGTGACCGGGAGATCCTCGCATTCGAAGCAGCCGTGAACCTCCAGCGTGAGCGGGTCGGTGCCGGCAAGCACGATCTTCCCAAGACCGTGCGCCTGCCAGAATGCATCCATTTTCTTCACAACCTCCAGGACAGTCTTCCCGGCAACCCGCGGGGCAAGAACCCGGCCAACCTGTTCGCCGGTCCGGCCCAGCACCGGGTCAACATTGATCCCCATCACCATCGCCTGCGTCCGGAAGGTCAGCACGCAGTAGCGGAAGAATGAGACAATGTCGTCATCGGAAAAGGGTTCGTTCGTGCCGGCGCCATGCCGGTGAGCCGGGACTTTTACATCACGGTCCGTGTTGGTCAGCCGGCCAATGGCATCGGACGAGAGCGTGATCGTCCGCTTGCGGCTGTCGAGAGGATCGGGGTGCGAGACGATGAGCCCGGCCTGTTCGAGATCCCGGAGGTGGACGGAGATGGTGGACTTGGCTTTCTTGGTCTGTTCCACGATCTGGTCGAACGGGACCGGGCCCTCTGCGGCCAGCTCAAGGATCCGGACCTTGATGGGGCTGTCAACCGCCATCACGCCACCCTTTGTTGAGAAGAGCCGGACATCCTCTGCATGCATACCCGGTGCCGGCCCCTTTATTTTCTTCACATATTCAATGTGCATCGCAAGGTTCATAAAGATTGTTCGCAAACAATAGAACATTCGTATCATTACGAACAATGTGATTGCCATGAAAGCAGAATCCTTTAAGATCGCTGATGGTGTCTACTGGGTCGGGTCGCTTGACTGGGACCTGCGGACCTACCACGGATACACACTCGATGGAACGTCATACAACTGCTACCTTGTCTTTGGCGAGAAGACTGCGCTCATCGACAATGTCTACCCGGGCCACTCTGCCCAGATGTGGGGACGCATTGCCGATGCGTTCAAAAAAGAAGGCAGAAAAGAGCAGATCGACATCATCGTCCAGAACCATGTGGAGAAGGATCACTCAGGCGCGATTGTCGAGATCCACAAGAAATTCCCGGCAGCGCCGATCTACTGTACCGAGATTGCTGAGGCAGGACTCCTCCGGCATTTCCCGGATCTCAAAGGAGCAAAATTCCACCACGTGAAGACGGGCGAGACGCTCGATCTTGGCAAGAAGACGCTTGCGTTCGTCCAGGCCCCGCTCCTGCACTGGCCCGACTCGATGTTCACGCTGTACGCGGAGAAGGGCATCCTCTTCCCGAACGATGCGTTCGGCCAGCACATCTGCTGTGCCAAGAGGCTTGACACCGACATTCCCGAGCACGTGCTGATGGATGCCACGCAGAAGTTTTACGCTAACCTGATCGTGCCGCTGACACCGCGCTTTTTGAAGAAGGCAGAGGAACTGACCGGCCTTGGGCTCATCGAGAAGGTGAAGATGATCGCTCCTGCCCACGGGCAGATCTGGACCAACCCGATGAAGGTCATTGGGGCTTACGTAGGCTGGGCCTCCGGCTCGTCACGGAAGAACAAAGTGACGATCATCTACGACACCATGCACGGGTCAACGAAGATGCTTGCCCACAGTCTTGCCGAAGGCGTCATCGCGGGCGGCTGCGATGTGAAGATCTTCAACCTGCACGAGGATGAGCGCTCTGAGATCGTCAAGCACATCCTCGAATCGAAGGCGATCATGGTCGGCGTTCCCACCATCAATGACATGCCCTACCCGAGCATCGGCGATATCCTGTACTATCTCCGGGGTCTGCATTTCGACCGGACCGGCGAACGGTTTGCCCTCGCGTTCGGCTCCATGGGGGGCAATGGCGGCGCTGTGAAGATGGTGGCCGATGAACTGAAGACCGCAGGGTTCACGGTTGTCGGAGAACAGGAAGTGTTGTACGTCCCCGATTCCTCCGAACTTGACACCGCGTTTGCTGCCGGAAAAGCAATGGCTGAACGCATTACAAAATAATTTTTTTTATTTTTTTTATAAACGGCCCTCTGCCACGCAGGGCCCGGATTATATTTTCGAACCGGAAATTTTTGAAATTGTTTTGGTTTTTTTCGCAGGGCCCGGCTGGTTATCGAGGTTGATCAGCGATCCCAAAACATTCACATTCCTTCACAGTCCACATACCCTTTGAAGAGCATGATCCCCCTCCCGCTTACCAATAACCGCATCCGTGTCACCACACGCATTCCGCCCGGAAGATCCGATACCCCGTTCTGGAATGGTGCCCCATGAGCGGCGAGATGGATCTCAAGCTCGAAGCGCTCTCGAAATATATTGTCACGAGTCCATCCTGGATCAGGTCGTTTGTCCTCATCCTCATTCTCTGCGGCTGCGTTGAAGTCATGACCATGCTCGGGACCGGAAGCGGGCTTATGCATCCCAATCTCTTCCCTGTTGCCGCGTACCTTGTCCCGGCGCTCGCGGCTCTTGCCTTCACCCCCTGGCTGGCCCGGCGGTTCTCGGGGAAACTTGACCTGGGCTGGTCCGGGCTGACGGCGGCCCTCGGCCTCATCATAGCGCTCTTCATCTCCCTCTCCCCCATCCTGCTCTTCCGGTTCTCGTTCCCGCTCTTCTTTGCCGTCTCGCTCGCGCTCGTCTTTGCGTTCAGGATGCTCCTCCTCGCTGCCGTGATCGATTACCATCTCCGCCGGGTCATGGTCCCGGCGCTCCTCCACTCCGGCATTGCAGTTCTCGGGGCGACCCCGTTTCTGGGCCTGCAGTTCCTGCAGATCTCCATTCTCCTCCACATCAGCTTCGCGGTAGCTGTGTACGCCTTCATCATCGTGATCGAACGCCCGATGAAAGCGAACTTCAAAGTCGGGCCGCTCGAACTCGCGAATGCATTCCTCGCCCACTTGTCCGAAGGAAGCCACAAGCTCGATGACTTCTTCCGGAGCATTGGCGAGAGCGTGGTCGTGCCGCAGGTCTCGCTTGCAATCCGGCGGGAAGGAAAGGAGGAGATCTTTGTTACGGTCCCGAACGTCCATCCCGGGCCCCTTGGCGAGATCGGCGGCAGCAACCTGCCCAGGATCCTGCACGGGATGTTCGGGAAGGGATCGATGGTCTTCCATGGCTCGGCCTCGCACGACTTCAACCCGGTCGATGAGGTTGAAGTGCGAAAGGTCGGGGATGCGGTCATCGCAAACCGCCCGCAGTCCTGCACCAACACCGGCTGCACACGGTCCGCCCGGTTCCGGTGCGGATCGGTGGATGTGCTCGCGCAGGCATTCGGGGACACGGTCATCGCGATTGCCACCCGGTCCCCGGTCGTGACCGAGGATCTCGAATTTTCTGTCGGGTTTGCGATCATGAAGGCCGGCGAGAAATATTTCCCGCATGTCGCATTTGTCGATGCCCACAACTGCATGGATGCCATGGAAGACGGGGTGCACCCGGGCACGGAACTCGCGATGGAGTATACCGGTGCCGCGGAGGCTGCGTTTGCACAGACCGCAGAGAAAGAACAGGTCCCCTTCTCGGCCGGGTACGCCCACCGGACGCTCCCGTATTCCCGGGCGGAAGGGTTTGGCGACCTCGGGCTCCAGGTCCTTGTCGTGGATGCGGGCGGGCAGAAGACCGCGTACGTCCTCTTCGATGGCAACAACATGCAGACCGGGACCCGCGACGAGATCCGAAGGAGGCTCCTCAATCTCGTAGACGAGTGCGAGGTCACGACCACCGATACCCACGTGGTCAACACGGTCTCCGGCCGGAACCAGGTGGGCCTCCGGATCAGCGTGGATACATTTTATCCGCTTGTTGAGGAAGCTGTGAAGGCTGCCCTTGCGGATGCTGCTCCCGCGAGGACTGCAGGTTCAACCGCATGGTGCCACGGGATTGTGGTCTTCGGCTCGCAGCGGATCTCCCAGATCGCATCCACGGTCAACGGCATGATGGGGTTCTTGGTTCCCGTTGCGGTAATCATCATCCTCGGCGCCTTCCTGACTACTGCGATGGCGTACTTCCTGCTTGTGTATTGAAGACCGAATCCGCAGGGTCCGGAGATCCACGTCATCGATACCCGATACAGGGTATCAAATAGAACATCCAGGATCTCTCCGGTAATTATTTTTAGGCCGGGATCACACTAGAGGATCAGCAGTTTTCCCTTTGTATGAGATCGGTCTTGGGGTTATTCATGACAAGAGTACCAACTGCATTTTTCGCAATCGCGATTATATTCTGCCTGGTAATCGCGGCCGGTTGTACCGGCCCATCCGGAAGCCCGGTATCATCCGCAGGCCCGGCCCCTGCAGGAACATCCGCTCTCGCATCTTCGCCAACCGTATCATTCAATGATACACCGGTGAAGTATGCCGAGGTCAATGGGGTGAAGCTGGGATACCGGGAGTTCGGATCCGGTGAACCGGTCCTGATGATCGAGGGATTTGGCGCCACCATCGATGACTGGAACCAGACCTTCATCGGCATCCTTTCCACGAAGTACCATGTCTATACGTACGATCACCGGGGCATGGGGTACAGCAGCGACAATAATGCAACCCCCACGATCGCCCAATACGCAGACGATGCCGCCGGGATGATGACGGCTCTCGGGTACGATAGCATGCATGTATATGGTGTCTCCATGGGATCCACGACCGCCCAGCAGCTGGTGATCGATCACCCTGAGCGCGTAAAAAAACTGGTTCTGGATTCAGTTACCTACAGCATCCGGGTTCCCGAGACAAAACTCCTGCTTGGGATCATTGAGATGGTCAATGCCAATACCACGTATCCCTCGGGTGTACGCCGGGAAGCACAGGCAAATCTTGCATGGAACGGCTCCTGGGATAACCTCTCTGCGATCCACAAGGATGTCATGCTCGTTGAGGGCACCGCTGATGTCATGACCCCCGATCCGGTCTCGGTCCGGATGGCAGGTCAGATCAACGGCTCGTGGCTCGTGCGGTTCAAGGGACTCCCGCATGTCGGTTCCCACTATGCCCCGGTGGAGTATGGGGCAAATGCACTCGCGTTCCTTGGCACGAATGAGTCGGCGCCGTGGGGAACGTAATTTTTTTATTGCGAACGATTGCGACATCTTATTTTCTTTTGTTGCCAATAGGTCACAAACCGTTTTTTCTTACTGACCGATCGGTTTACGAGCATCTTCCATGAATAAAAAACTGATAGCACTTCTGGCAATTGCCCTTATGATCTGCCTTATCGTGGTGGCAGGTTGTACAAATACCTCCTCCGGCACCTCCCCGGCTCCCACGGTCCCGGCAGTTTCGGCAGTCCAGTCCCATCCGGCCGTTTCGTTCAATGCAACCCCCGTAAAGTATGTGGAGGTCAACGGGGTTTCGCTGGGGTACCGTGAATTCGGGGCCGGTGAACCCCTCCTGATGGTTGAAGGTTTTAGCGCAAACATCGATAGGTGGAACCCGACCTTCATCGGCATCCTTGCCACAAAATATCATGTCTACACCTACGACCACCGGGGCATGGGCTACAGCAGTGACAATAATGCAACACCCACGATCGCCCGGTACGCGGACGATGCCGCCGGGCTGATGACGGCACTTGGGTATGACAGCATGCACGTGTATGGGGTCTCGCTGGGGTCAACGATCTCCCAGCAATTGGTCATCGATCACCCTGAACGCGTACGAAAGCTGGTCCTGGATTCCAATGTATACAGCATCCGGATTCCCGAGACTAAAGACCTGCTCAAAATTATTGAAGAGGTCAACGCCAATTCCACATATCCCCGGGGATTACGTAACGAGGCACAGGCAGATCTCGCGTGGAATGGATCCTGGGACAGCCTTTCGGGTATCCATAATGATGTCATGCTCGTTTCTGGTACCGCTGACAAGCTCACACCCGATGCGATCTCGGTCCGTATGGCCGGCCAGATCAACGGCTCATGGCTCGTGCGATTCAAAGGACTTCCGCATGCCGGATCAGATTATGCTCCCATTGAGTATGGGGAGAATGCACTCGTGTTTCTTGGAACCAATGAGTCGCCCCTGAACACGTAATTTTTTTTAGGATCCGGATCCCGGATTCTGTTTTTGATTTTATTTAAAGACCGTACGGACTAAAGTACCGGGAAATAATCCGAAAAACAGAAAAAAAATGTTCAGATATACCGGTTCTTCCGCAGCCAGTCGGTCTGCGGCTTCAGGTACCGGTAAATGATATCGCATTTCTCGTCCTGGAAGCTCCACGGGACAACAATGACCGTGTCGCCCTCCCGGATCCACTGGCGTTTCTTCATCTTTCCCTTGATCCGCCCCATGCGGGTGACCCCGTCAATACACTGGACCTTGATATGATTTGCCCCGAGCATCGACTCGGCCATGGCAAACTGTTCACGGGCCCATTTCTTCGGGAGGCGCACGCGGCAGACGGGCGTACCGTCCGGATTCAGTGCATTCGGATCTGCTGCTCCGGTATCATCTTTCCTGTGAAAACCACTCATTCAACCAACTACGTTTGTTATATGTATGGTCTCTGACATGTTGAATGTATACCTGATACCAATAAAAAAACGGGCGGATAACTGCGGGAAATTTCCTGAAATTTTTTTACCGGTTTTTTGTTGCCATGATTACACGGGTAAAACATTACCGGACAGATACATCTATGAGCCCACGCACCAATTGACCCTCATCACAAAGTAGTGTGATATAGTATACCAGTCATTACGCCGGTGACCCTCCTCTGAAAAGACCGGGGTTTTTAAAGAGGCACAACATGTCCCGGCACCCCACCATTTCTCAAACGAATGGGTGGATCGATCAACATTCTGTTACACAAAAATACCCGGGAGTCCCCGGACTCCCGGGTTGATCCATAGCATTCACAAGGGGCCGGGCCGCTTTTTTTAAAAAAGTGCACCGTTCCCGGAACTATAATCATTGAGGAAAACTATGTCACAACAACTCGGCGGACAGCAGATCTATATTCTCCGGCAGGGAACTACCCGCACACGGGGAGAGGAAGCTCAAGGGAATAATATTGCAGCGGCGAAAGCGGTCGCAACTTCGGTCAGATCAACACTCGGGCCCAAGGGCATGGACAAGATGCTCATCGATGGCATGGGCGACATCATCATCACGAACGATGGCGCAACCATCCTCCAGCAGATGGACATCGAGCACCCGGCAGCAAAGATGATGGTTGAGATCGCAAAGACGCAGGACAAGGAAGTCGGCGACGGCACAACCTCGGCAGTGGTACTTGCCGGGGAACTCTTAAAGAATGCCGAGCAGTTGCTCTCACAGAAGATCCACCCGACCGTTATTGTTGACGGATACCAGCAGGCACAAACAAAGTCCCTGGAGATCTTAAACGCAATGGCAGTAACCGTAAAGCCTGACGATCTGGTAATGCTCAGGCGTGTTGCTGAGACCGCGGTCAGCGGCAAAGGTGCAGAGGCCTACAAGGATCTGCTCTGCGGGATTGTTGTCTCAGCGGTCACGAAAGTGGCAGACCCGGACGGAACCGTGGATATCAAGCACGTGAACGTGCAGAAGAAAGTCGGCGGTGCCATTGGCGATACGGAACTGATCGATGGCATGGTCATTGACAAGGAACGGGCGCACCCCGCCATGCCCAAGGAAGTCAAAGCAGCAAAAGTCCTGCTCCTGAACGCGGCACTCGAATACAAAAAGACGGAAGTCGAGGCAAAGATCAACATCTCCCGGCCCGACCAGGTCCAGGCATTTCTCGATGAAGACGAACAGATGATCCATAAGATGGCCGATAAGGTGATCGCGACCGGCGCCACCGTGGTCTTCTGCCAGAAGGGCATCGACGATCTGGCCCAGCACTATTTGGCAAAAGCCGGGATTCTTGCCGTCCGCAGGGTCAAGAAGAGCGACATGGAGAACCTGGCCCGGGCAACCGGTGCAGCCATTGTCAACAGTCTCGATTCGGCAGTAAAAGGCGATCTCGGGGCCGCCGGTCTTGTTGAAGAGAAGAAACTCTCCGGGGGAGAGATGCTCTTCATCTCGAAATGCAAGAATCCCCGGGCGGTCTCACTGATCATCCGTGGCGGTTCGGAACATATCATCGATGATCTTGAACGGGCAATTCACGATGCACTCATGGTCGTGAGCGTTGTTGTGCAGGACAAGAAGATTGTTGCCGGTGGCGGGGCACCCGAGATCGAACTCTCGCTCCAGCTGCACCGCTATGCGGCAACCATCGGCGGTCGCGTCCAGCTGGCCATCGAGGCGTTTGCAAAAGCATTAGAGATCATCCCGCGAACGCTTGCCGAGAATGCCGGGCTTGACTCCATCGACATGATCGTGGCGATCCGGTCAGCCCATGAAGCCGGAAAGAAGACCTATGGTCTCGATGTCTTTGCCGGAAAGCCGGTCGACATGCTCAAGGCCGGCGTTGTTGAACCCCTGCGGGTGAAGACGCAGGCGATCACGAGCGCCACCGAGGCAGCAGTCATGATCCTGCGTATCGATGATGTCATCGCATCCTCGCGATCTGCCGGGGGTCCGGGTGGCATGCCCCCCGGAGGAATGCCTCCGGGTATGGGCGACTACTAGGTATACGTCCATACCTTTTACGAGCAGAAAAAAAAGGTGATAGCATGACGGTAAAAATAAAATTTTTAATGACCGGGGAGTATAATAACGGGGAATTCAAATATCTCGATCTCAGTAAAATTACCCAGTTGCGGATATCCCGGCTCCGCAACAACTCTGAATTGCTTGCAACGACCCCTGAGAATCCCCAGCCGAACACTCCCTATATCATTGCCCGGCGGGATCACGAGTATGAACTCCAGACGATCCTTTCTGATCTCCAGCAACTGAAGAGGGAGACGCGGGAGGTCATCTACGAGATCACCGATACCGATGCCCGCCGTGTACCTGCCTGACCGCATCCCCATTTTTAATTATAGCGTACGGTTGAACCGGGTATCTCTATCCCATCATTAGATACGGTTGGAGCACCAATACAGTACATAATCTTAAACGGTTTTGTCAAACGCGGATCTGTTCTTGATCATATCACCGCAGAAAAAAAACCTGCGGGCCACACCATATCCAGAATAAAACCATTTTTGCACCGGTGCATTGTAGGCAGTGATG
>Ga0265296_1002448_pt1 | contig 18731 bp, 23 predicted proteins | sample MunlanPumphouse1_FD_189073 | JGI IMG/M metagenome (GOLD analysis project Ga0265296, IMG submission 189073) | Groundwater microbial communities from a municipal landfill in Southern Ontario, Canada - Pumphouse #1 | ecosystem: Environmental > Aquatic > Deep subsurface > Groundwater | place...
ATCGCCTGCACGGCATCTGTATGGAAAATTGGCAATTTATAATTGGTAATTGGTAATTTCACAATTTTCTCTTCACGCGCCTTCCTAATAACTTGCGCTATTTCTCTAATTGGCTGCACCGTTCCAATCTCATTATTAGCATACATTATGGAAACTAAAACCGTGTTTTCCCTAATCGCCTTTTCAACATCGCCAACTTCAACCAGACCTTCTTTATTAACCGGCAAATAAGTCACTTCCGCTAAACCGTCTTTTTCCAACGCTTCGCAGGAATGAAGCACACAATGGTGCTCAATCGCCGACGTAATTATATGCGGCTTTTTCTGATTTTGTTCTTTATCCTGAGCCTGCCGAAGAGCTTTTATCAATCCTTTCAAAGCCAGATTATTGCTCTCAGTCGCGCAACTGGTAAAAATAATTTCCTTCGGATCGCAGCCAAGAAATTCCGCCACCTGGCTTCTGGCTTTTTCAACGCCCGCGCGCGCGACTTGCCCAAAACCATGGGCCGACGAGGCATTGCCAAATTCATCGCAAAAGTACGGTTTCATGACATCAAAAACACCCATATCAACAGGGGTCGTGGCCGCGTAATCAAGATAAATTTTTTTTCTTTTCTTGCTGTTTTCCATAATAAACAAAACGTTTAATTTCTTGGGCGAAATAACACCCGTTATTTATGAATTTTATCAGCTTTATCTTCCCTTCGTCAAATGCCAAATATTATTGACAGAAAGAAATCAATATAATATAACACTTGTAACATTAAAATGTTTTTAATTCCGCCTTTACCATAAGGAGCGCGCGATGTTATTGGTAAATTGGAATGCGAAGGTGGCATACCTGCAATCTCTTAATCAATCTGGTTTCACCGCCTGGCTGGACCAGGCGCTGCAAGGCAACAGCCATCCTCTCTGGATACCAAACAGAGACTGTGTAGAAATCGGAATTTTTGTGGCGGTTGACCTTTGGTCAAACGCGAAAAAATCATTTAAAAACAAAGTTCTTTCCATAATCAATTTTCTTTGCTATTTTTTCGCGGGAAAAAGCCCTTACCCCAAATCAATATCCTTTAAAAACAAAATTACCTCCGCTACAAACACCCTGGCGACAAAATGGGATATTGAAAAAGGCTACGAATATCTTGGGGAATTGGTTTACATCATCGGCAGGACAGGCATGCCTTTTGGAAGAAAGTGTCCGGCTTTTAACCGCATTCTAAGCTTGCTTGAAAGCGAAAAATTAAAAGGCATCTTCAGCGACATGATGTATGCCGCTAACAAGCAAGACCTGCACCTCAATTCTCTCAGGGCAATGCTCGCCGCGGCAAAAAAAGGCAGCCCTCGCTTGGTAAAAATCTGTGAACGCGACATTAATGACGACCACTACTTCGGCATTTGCTATAATCTGCTCACCGAGCCGGAAACTAAAGGGTTCTATTCTTTGATCGCCTATTTCCCGGATTTTATCAGGTTCTGCCAAAGAAATGGCAATTTCTATTTTCTCAATATGTTTGGGTGGATCAGCGGAAAATGGGGAGAACAGCTGCTCTGCGATCTTAATCCTTTTTTATTGCTATTAACCGCGGTTGAGCAAGAATTTTTCTGGGCAGAGCTCCAAAGCGTTTTGGCTAAATATGATAAAATTGACGAAAAGAATACTTAAACCCAATGGCCACAAGGCCATTTTTTTGTTTATCTAAACAAGAAACTTCTGACACGCGCGTCAAAAATTAATCATACTTTAATACCAAAAGATATATTCTTTTATTACAAAAAACGAATCTTGTTTTCTAAACGAACAATAATTCACAATGCCATAAAATAATTAAAAGTCGCGCTTACAATATAAATAATGCCAATGCCTCCCCGCCCAAGGCATTTAAAAAATATGAAAATGCTTTCTTGTAAAGATTTTGATTCTGATACTGAATGCGGCTTTGTGGCTGAAAGCGACACGGACGACGGAGTCATCAAAAAAATGATGGATCACGCCCGGAGAGAACATCCGGAAAAGATACAAGAGATGATGGAAAATATGTCAGCGGAAGAAATTGAAGATAGATTCAGGATGGAAATAAAAGAAGCCTGGTAGCCGGCAAAAACCCCCGGAACAGCCCGGGGATTTTTTGATTTCCAAAAGAGAATTTCACCGCGAAAAATACCGTTTATTCGCGATAGCAAATAAACATGTTAATTTATAATTCAAAATATTTTTTAAGATGCAGCTCGTTATCCATTGACTCCGCCAGAACAACGCGCACGAATTTCCTTACATTGTAAAATTCCACTAAGTATTCCATCTCTTCCCCGCAATCATAAGGAAAAACAAAAACACTTTTCTGAAATTCATAAAATCCCAACTTTTTCAGGCGATGCCTGAAAATATCCCTGATTTTTTTCTTCTTCTCAGGAATATCAAAAAGAATCATCCGCCACTTTCTATCCCATCTCCCTGGCTTTTTTATTTTCATACTATCAAGATCGTAAGTTAACGCTTTCAGCTTCCCCTCTTCGGTTAATATAACTGTTAACATGCCATCCTTATTTTCTTTCATTGCGACCAATCTTGATTCATAAAGTCTTTTAATGGCGTCACGCAATGCCCGCTCGTTAATTTTTTTCCACTCTCTGCGCATGTCTTTCAAAATTCTAAAATACTGCTTCGGCGATCTAGAAAAACTCAAGGCTACCCCACCCAAAAGCAAAGTTAATATTTTTTGTTGATTTACACCAATTCTCTCTTTCATTTTTTTACACTAAATCCAACGTCACCAAACATACCGTTTATTAGCGACCGCAAATAAACGGTAAGATTTTCTTTTTTTAATATTTGGCGTATGTAAAATTCTTTGATTCAACTTTTATGCGCCGGGTCGCGCCTGAAAAAAAGCGGCTTAAACGGCTGCGGATTACTAATTGATTTCCAATGTTTGAATTGCCGATACCAACCGGCTAATCCCAAATTATGAGAATGGCGGACAGTAAATTTTTCATCAAGCACCGCGATACAGCCGCGCCTAAACCAATAATCCGCCCAATCCTTATCCTCCCCTCCTTGGCCGTAGTCTTCGTTGAAATTTCTTTTTTCCCATAAATCTTTGCGAACAATGGCATTGGTAAATCCCATAACGCCCATCCTGTTTTTTAAAACAACAAATTTTGCTTCTCTCCCAAAAACATGCCAGGCAAACCGCGGCAAAGACCAAATAAAATCAAAAAACTTGTCACACAAACCCGCGCCAGGCATAGCCCTGGTAAACCCATAAACCCCCATGAGCTTGTCATACTTCGTGAAATTTTTAATCCCGCATTCAAGCCATGTATCTGATATAGGAATAGAATGGCCAGAAATTATAACAACAAACTTTTCGGCTTCTGATTTTTCTATTCCATAATTCAAAGCATACGGATAAGAAAATTTCTCTTGCGGAATTTCAAAAATTTTTACTGGAAATTTCCGGCCAATTTCAAGAGTCCTGTCTCTTGAACCAGAATCAACCAAAATCACCTCAAAATTTTTATACGTCTGCCGAAACAGCATATCCAAAACAACTCCCAGCCACTTTTCTTCATTTTTTGTCCTTATTATTACTGATGTTTCAACTGGCATAAATTATAAAATATTCTTAATTTAACCAAACCCGTAAATGGCAAAAAGCACCAGGGCGATTGTTAATCCGAAGATCTCAATTATTAAAAGAGGATTTATTTTGAAAAAAATATTTTTGACCCAATCCGGATCGCCATACACTTCGGCATTTTTTTCAATTTCCTGCATTGTCCAGATATTTAAAAATCTATACGGCAATTTAGGTTTTCCTGGCGCCTGATGTATGGGCAACAGCTGAATTCTGACACTTTTCCGCGAAAAAGGCCAAAACAACCGGATACCCCACCCCAGACATCCTGCTACATCATTAAAAAAATGCCAGGCAACGCCCAGCAGGAACAAAATTCCCCACTCTCTGCCAAAAACAGCATAAACTGCCAGGCCCAAAATAATAAAAATAACAGGGTAATGAAGAACCTCCCGATGCTTATAATTTATCCTTTTTCCGGTTAAAAGAAAAAATAACGCGTCCATATCCGGCGCCAGTGAAAATAAAACGCAAGCCAAAACCAGCCAAACAGTAATCTGCATATGCAGATAATTTTTGGCGAAAAGCGATAATAAAATTCCAAAAGCTATATCCAGCAGCATATTTTAATAATCTTATTCTTTAAAATGCCTAATTTATCGTGAATAAATTATATCAAAATTTATCACAAATAAATTATATCAAAATTTATCGTGAATAAATTATATCACATTTAAATGGCTTTAATAACATATTTAAGCGATTAAAGCCACTCGGCGGTTTTAGCTTTTGCGCGTGAAAACCAGCTAATTTTAACTTCATATATAAGTATTAGGATAAATTCACATTACTTGAAACTGCCCGCGCGATATTAAACCCCTGTTCCATAAAACTGCCCTGCAGCCATCACATGTAACATTTCAAAAATATGCAGGTATACAACATTGACCAAAGCCGCCTCACGGATTGCGCCCTCAAAATGCAAAGAGGCGATTTGGAGGCAGGTGAAAAAATTTTTGACCACTACAGTCCCAAAATTTTCCGCTTTGCTATGGTAAGAGTGCTCAACCGGGAAATCGCAGAAGATCTCACACAAGAGGTTTTTCTTAAAGTGGTAAACCGGATTGAAACTTTTGAGCCAAGCAAAGGAAGTTTTTCCGCGTGGATTTGGCAAATAACCAAAAACACCCTAAAAGACCACTACGCGAAAAAGAAAACTATCCCCCTTTCCGACATTGTTCCGGAAAGCAAATATTTCATAGACAAGAAAAATGACCCAGACCAAAGGCTTCAAATATACGAAGTTTTAAAAGTTGCGCGAGAATTCAGCGAGGAAGAGCAAGAAATATTTTCCCTGCGCTACATGTCAGACCTTTCCTATAAAAATTTAAGCGAGATGACGGGGAAATCCGAGGTCGCTTTAAGGGTCGTAGTTCACCGCCTGAATAAAAAAATACGCAAAGCTCTCAATGATTAAATTCCTGAAAAAACAATTTACCGCGGCAAAAAGACGTTTTCTTTTGAAAAAATATTTTGAACCGGAAAAAAAATTCTTAGCTGAAGCGAAGTTTTCATTTTTGTCTAATTTGCGTGAAAAAACTAAGCATTGCGACAGAAAAGAAAAAACCGCAATTTACAGCAGCTATAGTTTCTGGCAAAAGAAACCTTTCCGCTACGCCATACCAGTTATTTTAATTGCGGTGGTTTTTGGCGCGGGAATGATTATTCTGGGAGATGGATTCGGCGGCAATTTTGCCAAACGCCGGCTTGAAGAAATAAAAATCAAAAAATCAAAAAATCAAGACATAAGATTAGTTGACCTGGACAAAGATTTATATTATGGAATTAATTCAGCGGCATTTGAAGCCTGCGATCCAAAATTAAGCGAAACAGAAACAAACAATCTGTGCGGATCACTCAGCGGACTGATTGAGAAATATGAAAAAATTTCCGGTGACGAATATGAATATGAAAATTTTAACTGCCTGATAAATGCGTGTGAGACCTTTTCCAATACCAGCAACTACAATAGTCCATAAAAATTAAATTCATTATTTAAATAGCTGACATATTACTTACGCAAACCGCACAGTCTAACTAACTAGGTCCGCCCAGTCTGACTGGGCGGTTTTTTTGTAACGCAAAAACCCTTAAGCCGTATTCATTATTACGAAAAAATATACAAACAATTCCACCAAAAAAGGTCGGCAAGAAAACAACCAATCAATAATAAAAAACAAAAAGATGAATAACAAAAAAATTCTGGCGGCAGTTCTAAGTTTAGCTTTTGCCATATCACCGGTTTTTGCTTTTGCGTCTGATCAAGCGCAAACAGATGATTCTTTTTTCTTTGATGACGATGACGGGATATCCGATATGAATAACACGTCTGGCATATCAGCCCAACAGCGTGAAAATAATGATAGAGATAGAATTAATCCCAGAGACGACAGAAACCCTGGAGACTTCCGGAGAGGAGATGATCGTGATGACAGGCAAGACAGAGGCGACAGACGGGACAGAGACAGAGACAGATTCCGCGGAGGACGCTTTCCTCATGAAAGAGGCGGCAGATTTTTCCATGGCGGCAGATATTACCAGCCCCATCGGTTTCTTTTCCGGGGCTACCGAGAATTTCCATTTTCTTCCGGCAGCTACCTCTACTTTGATCCGGATTACTTCACCGGGCGTTTTTTCAGAACTTGTTTTCCCGGCGGCTATTTTAACACAGCCAATCCATATTGCCTAAATCTTTTTTGGCAAGGCTGGAAAAGCGGACAAGTAAACGCCTGGAATAATAATAAATGGTATAATCCTTGGTAAAAAGCCGTTAAAAAACACGCCACAGCGACAAATAAAGTCTCATCGTTCAAAACGTAAAAAAGCCGTCTAACCCCTGTTTCGCTATTCAATTTTGAACGCACTATTTTGAACGCACTGTAAAAAATTTAAAACACTGCGAAGAAAAATTGATTTCCGTAAAACTGCGGCTAGGCGGCTTTTATCGTTTAATGCGCTTGTCAACGCAATTATATAATTTTTTGTTTCCGATTTCCCAAACAACCCAGAATTATACTATGTAACATCCATAATTAATTCCTGTATATTTTATTGAATTTAAAAAAACAATTTAAATAACAAAGGTCGGTAAAATTAAAACATAAGATTATTTAAAATTATGAAAAAATCTTTCAAAATCCTAATAATGTCCATTGCTATCGCAGTATTAAGCCTGGCTGCCACGGCAGCGCCAACTAAAAAGAATAAGGCGCGCGCCGAAGGCATTGACCAAGCTGCTGCTGTTCAGACAGCCATTGCCGGACAAAACACCGTGAGCGCCGACAACAGCGCAAGCGCCCAATACTGGGGTGGTGGCTGGCGAGGCGGCTGGGGCGGAGGATGGCGAGGCGGCGGATGGGGCAGGCCATACTGGGGCTGGCGAGGCGGCGGATGGGGCTGGCCGTATTATGGTGGCGGCGGATGGTATGGAGGATGCGGCGGGGGATGCGGTTTTTAATAAAATAATCTGCTAAAGCGCCAAATAGCGGAGAAAAAGACTTTCTGTTAGATTAGATTCTCAAAAAACTTCAGGCAATAGGAATCCGATGCCCCGCGGAAAATCGCGGGGCATCGATTCCCAGGCCATTTGGGAAATAAACAACCCTTCCGGAGTTAACCACCCAAACGGGTCCGGGAGGGCTGTTTGTTTTAAAATATCTTTTAAAAAATAACTATGTAACGGATAAATAACAGAAGAGTATACCTAATCACACCCAACAAAGGTCGGTTGAAAATTCAAGCATAGATTTCAACAAATAGCAGATTAGACAAAACACCACTCTTTTAAAATCAATGAAGAAAAAAATCATAGCGATCGCCTTAGGCATCGCCATAATCAGCGCGGGCATAATAGCAGGCATGCCGAGTGCCAAAGCGTCCTCTGATGACGAAACGGCCAGTGTCAGCGCGCAGCAATGGGGCGAAGGATGCGGCGGAGGATGCGGGATAGGCTTATCCAGGCCTTTCTACGGAGGAGGATTCTATAATAGATCTATTTATCGCGGCTACAACAATTTTCTCCCATATTATGGTTATGGCTTTAATAGAGGGTGCGGTTGCGGAAACTACGGGGGATTTAATAACGGCCTCTACAATGGACTTTATAACGGCATTGGATTCTAAGGCTTTATTTCTAGTGAAATAATTTATAAAATCAAAACCGTCCCGCAAAAGGACGGTTTTTGATATATTTGTTTTAAAATTTTTCCCGACATCTTTCTCTTGTAACGATTCATTTTGCGCCTGCGTATACCTATATGCTTGCAGTCATTTATATTAACCAATATATTAACCAAAAGGTCGAAGCAAAAATTAAAAAATACTTAAATAAAAAATTATTAAATTTTGAAAACAAAATGAAAAAAAATATTCTTTATGGTTTTTTAACAGCTAGTTTGGTTTTGGCGGCGATTGTTGCGGCGATACCCTCCGTCAATGCCGCTGAAGTTGAAAAACAGCAATGCGGAACCGGTGGCAGTTCCTGCGGCATGTCTTATTCCTACGATCAGCACTACCGCTGTGGCTGTTATCCGGTCAGGACTATCCCCAATCAGACCTGTCCGACCGGGCAATGCACACAGCCCTATTCGTATAACCTAGTCTACCAATGCGGTTGTTATCCTATTTCAGATGGTGCAACCGGACACTACGACAGTTCTACGGGAAACTATAACATGATGCCGGGCGGCGCGATGATGCCAAATATGCCGAATGAAAATATGTCCAATTTTCCGGGAGGGGGCGCCTTTGGAAGCCGCAACGATAATTTTAGCGGCTTTAATGATATAAGAGACCGGTTCAACCGCAAATATTATGGCAACCAAAACAATAACAGCAACGGCGATTCTGACAATGATAATGAAGACAATGGAGCAAACAATAATGATAACGAAGACTAATATATATTATTTTGTTAGCATAAATATATTGTCAGCATAAATTCAAAAACCGCCGATCGGCGGTTTTTGAATTTATTGGCGCCAAGAACTCAATTGCCCTTAGCAAATCCGGGCAAAAGCCCGAAACCAAGCAAATAAATCTCCTTGCTTCCCTTAATAACCGCCTTGGGCTTAAAAATCTTGAATCGCTTAAACCGCGCCTTAATTCTCTTATGAAAGTCCCTGATCATTTCCCCTTCAAATATTTTACAAACAAAAATTCCATCAGGCAAAAGCAAAGCAGCGGCAATATCCAAAGCTGTATCGCATAACTCAACCGACCTCACTTCATCCGAAATTTTAATTCCCGTCGTTTGCGGAGCTAAATCAGAAACAACCAAATCAAATTTCATGCCAGCGAAATCATTTTTTTTAAAATCCATAACGCTTTGTTCAATAAATCGCATATTGCTCTTCAAGGGAATCTTTAATTCTGACCTGTCCACGCCAACAACTTTTCCGCTGTTTCCTATTTTCTCAGAAATATACATCATCCACGAGCCAGGCGCGCATCCCAAATCAAGGACTTTATCACCGCTCCTAAAAAGCCGGAATTTTTCATCCATCTCCTTTAATTTATAAACCGACCGCGCGGGATAACCCTCCTCATGCGCCATTCGCGTATAAAATTCGTCTTTTTTATGTATGCGGTACATATATCTAACTTATTCTTTTTTAGAAAATAAAGCAATTCATCCCCACATCTAATCGATATTAAAGCAGGGCGTCATATTTTTAAAGATAAAATCTTGATTGGATATGGGGATAAAAAAAGAGGCCGGCACTCTATTGAAGTTCCGGCCCCGCGTGATTCAAAAACTTTTGCCGAAAATCACGGCAAACTAACATAAAAATTAAAAATTCTAAAATTTTTAACCGATTAATAAAATCCGCGAAAATATATAATGCCACCCGAAGACATAAAAAACAATGCTAAAATCGCGGCTAATAACATCAAAATCGCCAAAATCCCTAACAAAACGCCAAGCCAGCCGCGAAAATCTATCATAGACAAACCAATAAAAATCAGGAACAAAGGCCAAATTTTATCCCAGCTAAGCTTGAGGTAAAAAGGAATAAGCCCTGCGTTCTGCGCCAGAAAATATAAACCAGTCAAAACAACCATTATGCCCAGAAAAATTCTCCCCATATTAAAGCTTTCCCGGCCTGAAGCATTGCGATAAAAAACTTTTTTGTCTTTTTCCTCCGCCTCTTTTTTTTGTTTTTCATCCATTGGATTAAATTATTTAGTTAAAAGATATATCCCAAAGATTATCAAGACAGCCGGCCAAAAGACTCCCCAGGAAAAAAATCTAACGGGAAAAATTTTTTCCATCAAAAAAAGAAAACCAAGCAAGACAATAAAGATTCCCAAAAGATTCCGTGTTCTCATGTTATTGCTTTCTTTTTTCCGCCTCACCCTTTCCGCGAAAGAATGCGCGTGGCTTTTCATTTCAGCGGCGAATTGATGAATCCTTTCTTCTTTTGCGCCGGCAACGGATTCCCCCTGGCTGGCAAAAGGTTCTTTGGGAATAATAATCGCCAGCGCGATATACAATAAAATTCCAAAACCGTTTATCAGGGCAAGTAATACAAAAATAATCCGAACTAAAGCCGGATCATCGCCAAAAAATTCCGCCAGTCCTCCGCAAACTCCGGCAAAAATACTGTCGTCTTTTGAACGGTAAAGTTTTTTGCTTTTGCTGCTAGTATTCTGATCATTCATATGTTTCCATTTTACTTTGTCTTAATTTTTCCCGCAAGAGCCGCGGACAAAAAGCGTTTTTTATTCAATGACTATCACCCCTCATAAGCAACTTCAATCTTAATCCTGTCCGGGTCTTCAAAAAAAACCGCGTAGTAGTTATCTCCGTAATCAGGGAATATTGCCGGCGATTCGTAAAGAGTTTTTATGCCTTTTTTCTTTAAAAAATCTTGATGAAACTTATCCACATCGCCCTTGCGCGCGACTTTAAATGAGAAATGATTAATGCCAGTATTTTTTCGGTGAAAATAATTTTTCTTATATTCAGGTTCTGTCTCTTCAAACCACAAATCCGCCGGCCTGCTTGAAGCTCCCAGATAATTACTATCCTCATAAATAATTTCCCAGCCAAGATATTTTAATAACTCCTTATAAAACGGAAAGGATTTTCTCTTGCTGGAGACATTGATTAATATATGCCCAAATGACGCTTTCATATTTATATAAAGACGCCAATTTACGCTCCGCATAAACGCTAATTTACGCCATAAATTATTGCTGCTCAAATCAATATAATCAATATTAACTATAATTGTACATGCCAAAAATGAACCTCCGCCATCTCCGAGATGACGGTTTTCACGGTCAGAAATGTCGGAAAAAAGAAAACGGTTAAGCGCGTAAAATTTTCACGAATCATCCTCTGCTCTTTTTTAAAATTTTCTCGGCTTTTTCAGATGTCAAAACAATTTTTCCCGGCATTTTTTTCTGAATAATTTTCAATAACTCAAACTGATGCTTTTTATGATAATTCCCCTGCTTGATCATTTTTATCTCTTTGCGCAGCCTAAGTGGCATTTTTTTAAAAACATCTCCAATCGTATACATTGAAGAAAACACATAGAAACTGTTTACTCCATAATCAGCGATAATTTTTTTAACAGTTATTCCAAATTCCCGCAAAAATATTTCCTCATTTTTCTCTTTGGCGGTTTCGCGAAGTGAACCTGTCCGAATAACTCCGCTACCCCTGCTTCCAACCAATGGCCTGAATATTTTTTTGCTTTCAGCATATTCCAAGCGGGGCAATTTATATTCCATTATCTCATCAATATTCCCGTCTGAAACAAAATAAAACTGCCCGTCTTTTTCGCTGGCAACAATGATTAAGGCTCTCTCATTATTAAACTGCGGCAAATCTCTTGTTATTTTCATTCATGTTAATAATAATCTATTATGTTTAAAACAAGATGAAGAAAAATTCTCCCAGCCTCCCTTTGGAAAAGATGGGGCATTCCCGCGCCACCTTCGCTTTTTTATTTTCTTGCCTGCCATATCTCAAGGGCGCTCTTTTTATATAATACTTTCATGAAAGATATGTGATTGGCAGGTGTATATATACATATACGCTTTTCAGCATCTCCCCATCTTCTCTTTTTAGAAGGAGGGTATTTGTTAAATTCCATGATTCCCTTGAATTACGAAATTCTATTTTTGTTATTTCCGCAGAAGCGGGAATCGAGGAATAATCAAAGTTGTGGATTCCGTGTCAAACACGGAATGACATAATTATTGATGTTTGTAATTCAAAATAATTAAAATAAATTAAAAATACAATGAACCCAAAACTTCAGTTTTTAAAAAAGAAAAAAGTTATTATTGCCATAGCCGTTATAATTCTAGCAGGCGGCTACTGGATATATAAAAACAACCAAACGAAAACCGCCGAAGCGCAGTATATAACTTCCCCAGCTGAAAAAGGCACTTTGACGGTTTCAGTCAGCGGCACGGGGCAGGTTTCGGCGTCAAACCAAATTGACATCAAACCCAACGCGGCCGGGAAAATAATCAAAGTTTCCGCGAAACAAGGGCAGCAAGTTAAGGCCGGAGACATTCTTGTCCAGCTTGATGCCGGAGACGCCCAAAAATCAGTCAGAGACGCGCAGGCAAATTTAGACAGCGCCAAATTGTCTCTTGAAAAACTAAAACAGCCGGCAGACAGCCTTTCAATTTTGCAAGCCCAAAACGCCCTGGCAAGCGCTAAAACCAGCTACGATAAACTGGTTCTTTCCCAACAAAGCGATTATAAAAAATCTCAAGACGCCGAACTGACCGCGTTGGACAATATAGTTAAAGGCTATGAAGACTCCTTCAACGACATTTCAAACGCTTTTCTTGACCTGCCGGGAATTATCAGCAAGCTAAACGACATTTTATATAGCTACGAAATCCAGCAAAGCCAGAGCGTCATTGCCAACGGAACAGAAAACGGAGACGCGCTAATCAACACGCTTGGCCTGGCGCGCCGCGAACAAATGCGGGATCTTGTTGATATCGCTGAAAACGATTACCAGGCGGCAAGAATCAAATATGACCAGGCTTTTTCCAGCTACAAAAATATAGACAGATACTCAGACCAAGCGACTATTGAATCCATGCTCAATGAAACTCTTGAAACAGCCAAAAGCATTGCCCAGGCTGAAAAAAGCGCCAATAATATGCTCAATGCCTGGGTTGATCTCCGCTCACAGGAAGACCGCGGCACATTTGCCAAAGTGACTGAATACCAAAGCGACTTATCCGGCTTTGTCAGCAAAACCAATTCGCATATCTCCAACATACTCTCAGCGCAAACATCCCTCAAAGACAACAAAAACTCTCTTGAAAACGCTAAAAGCGATTTGACGGACATGGACAAAAATAACCCGTTGGATCTGGCATCAGCCAAGCAATCAATAGACGAAAAGCAAGCCTCTCTTGATAAGCTCCTAACCGGTCCGGACAGTTATGATTTGAAAACGCAGCAATTGTCTATCCAGCAAAAACAAAACGCGCTGTCCGATGCCCGGGAAAAATTGGCGGACTATAGCGTCAAAGCTCCCCTATCAGGAACCATCGCCAGCTTCAGCGCCAGCCTGAACGACCAGGCTTCCTCAGCCTCAGCTATAGCAACAATTATCACCGATCAGCAGATAGCGGAAGTTTCACTTAACGAAGTTGACGTCGCAAAAATTAAAACCGGGCAAAAAACCACTTTAACTTTTGACGCCGTTGAAGATCTTTCCATGACCGGCGCTGTGGCGGAAATTGACTCCATCGGAACTGTCACTCAAGGCGTTGTTTCCTACAATGTTAAAATTGCCTTTGATACCCAAGATGACAGAATTAAGCCTGGCATGAGCGCCACAGCCAACATCTTAACCAACGTCCGGCCGGATGTCTTGCTAGTGCCAAGCGCGGCGGTAAAAACCCAAGGTAACTCCAGCTATGTGCAAATTTTGGAAAACGGCCAGCCAAAAAATCAAGATGTTCAGATAGGACTTTCTAACGACACCTCAACAGAAATCATCAGCGGATTAAATGAAGGGGATTCCGTTGTCACCCAAACAATAACCTCAACAACAACCAGCTCTGCGTCAACCAGCCAGCAAAAATCAGGAACCAGCCTGATGCAGGGATTAGGCGGCGGAGGGGGAACGGTGATACGCAGCGGAGGGGGAAACGCCACATTTATCAGTAAATAAATCCGAAAGAATCAGCTAACAAATGAAAACTATCATTGACTGCCAAAATTTAACAAAAATATATAAAAATGGAGATGAAGAAACTCCAGCCCTAAAAAATGTTTCATTCAACATCAACGAAGGAGAATTCGTCGCCATCATGGGCCCTTCGGGCAGCGGCAAGTCAACCCTAATGCATTTGCTGGGAGCGCTTGATACACCGACATCAGGTAAATATATTTTAGACGGCAAAGACATTTCTTCACTGTCAGACAGCGAGCTGGCGGATATCAGAAAAGAAAAAATCGGATTTGTCTTCCAGTCTTTCAATCTTTTGCCACGCGCCACGGTCCTGCGGAATGTCAGCCTGCCGCTTATTTACGCGGAAGTCCCGAAAGAAAATCGCGAAAAAATGGCAAGGACAGCCTTGCTTCATGCCGGCATGGAAGAATCAAGATTCTACCATTTATCCAATCAAATCTCCGGCGGGCAAATGCAACGAGTGGCAATTGCCAGGGCGCTTGTCAACAACCCGGCAATAATTCTCGCTGACGAACCCACTGGAAACCTGGATACCAAAACAGGCCAAATTGTGCTTGATGCGTTTAAATCACTCAATAAACAGGGCCGGACAATTATCATTATCACTCATGAAATGGAAGTGGCGCTTCACGCCCGCCGCGTCATCCATATCCGCGACGGAGAAAAAATTAAAGATGAAGTTTTACACCCATGAAAACCGGCGATTTATTTCAAGAAACATACATGGCGATTTCAGCCAATAAAGCAAGGTCAGCTCTGACGATCTTGGGTATTGTCATTGGCATAGCCTCAGTTATTGCCATGATTTCAATCGGCCAGGGAGCCCAAAGCTCGGTTGAATCAAATATCCAATCCATTGGCTCAAATTTAATAATGGTTATGCCGGGATTCCAGCGTGGCGCGGGCACCCAAATCAGCGCCGGCCGGGGAAGCGCCCATACCCTGACGCAAGAGGACGCAGACGCCATTTCAACTGAAGTAAGCTCTGTCAAAGCAGTCGCCCCCGATATTTCCAGCCGTTATCAAATTACCGCCAAAGGGACAAATACCAACACCAGCGTTGTCGGAACTGTCCCTGATTACGCAAATGTGCGCAACGTGGAAATCGGCAGCGGCAATTTTGTTACCAGCCAAAATGTCCAAAGCGTGTCAAAAGTTGCCGTGATCGGCCCGACCACCGCGACAGATCTATTTAACGAGGCAGACCCAATCGGCCAAACAATAAAAATAAACAAAATAGAATTTAAAATAATCGGCGTCACCAAATCAAAAGGAGGCTCTGGAATGACTAACCAAGACGACATCATCTACATACCGCTGACAACAGCCCAGCGTTTTTTGGCAGGCGAAACATATGTTTCAACAATCAGCGTTGAGGCACAAGACCCGCAATCAATGGCTGCAGTCCAAGAGCAAATAACAAACCTGCTTTTAACCCGGCACAAAATATCTGACCCAACATTAGCTGATTTTAATGTCATGAACCAATCGGATATTGTTGCCGCCGCCTCGAGCGTAACGAACATTTTCACAATTCTCTTATCGTCCATTGCCGGAATATCCCTGCTTGTCGGCGGCATCGGCATTATGAATATGATGCTGACAAACGTAACGGAACGGACCAGGGAAATCGGCTTGCGCAAAGCCATCGGCGGAAAAAGCGCGGATATAAATATGCAATTTTTAACTGAATCAATTATGCTGACATTTATCGGCGGCATACTGGGAATAATCATCGGCTGGCTTTTGGGGCTGGGCATCAGCATGTTCGCCGGCATAACAACCACCTTATCTTTATCTTCAATTGTTTTAGCGTTCGGGGTTTCCGCCGTAATCGGCGTAGTCTTCGGCTACTACCCCGCCCGGCGCGCCTCCAAACTCAATCCAATTGAAGCGTTAAGATATGAATAATACAGATTTACGATTTATGAATTATGATTTACGAATAAATTCAACCTCCCCTCTTTCCCCTTTTCAAATCAAACCGTTTCGCTCAATTGCCTTTTAAGCAATTAAAAAAGAGAATGATGAAAGGAATGATTATTCGTAAATCGTAAATCGCAATTCTTAAATCCTCTAAGTAAATGCCAAATAAACAATTAATAGTAACGGCTATTGCCGTTGCCATTATCTTCGGCGGAGGCGGTTTCTACGGCGGTATGAAATACGGCCAGGGCAAAGGAACTTTCTCCGCGCAAAATATCCAGAATATGACGCCTGAGCAAAGGCAGCAGATGTTCGCCTCCCGTGGCGCAAACACAGCAAACAGCGGCGGAAACCGCATGTTCGTTGCAAATGGCACAAGCGGCGGAGCCCAAGGCGGAGGGGGAATAACTAGCGGCGAAATTATCAGCAAAGATGACAAAAGCGTGACAGTCAAATTAACCGACGGCGGCTCAAAAATAGTCCTCCTTTCCGGCAGTACCAGCATCAACAAGGCTGCCCAAGGCACGCCTGAAGATTTAACCATTGGCCAGCAAATAACAGCCATGGGTAGCGCAAACAGCGACGGCAGCGTCACGGCAAATACGATTCAAATCCGCCCCAACATTCCGCCACCCGCGCCAACTAGCAAATAACAATCCTGCCAATTAACAAAAAAACCCGCCTCTTGGCGGGTTTTTACAAACTAAGAGAGGGACTAAGTCCCTTTCAAAGGGACTTAGTCCCTCCTAAACTACTCCACCGCTATTCCAACGCCATAGCTTGTAAACTCTAAGTCATCAATAGTGATGGCATCTTTCGTATTGTAGCCAGCTCTGGTGAGAATATCCATTGTCGGGAAAATATGCAGAACTCCATTCTGGTCTTTCCAATAGAGATTCTCATTGTGTTTGATTAAAGGCGCGTTCTGATAGGAGTTCATCTCCGTGGTGTTAACAGTTGCGATCTTTGACCAATCAAGATGATAGGAATTAAAAATCTCTATTGAAGCAAGAAGCCTTTTGAATCCATTTGAGAAGATGTAGACGTTGGGGCTGTCAGAGGTTTTAACCAGGTTTGTTTCAGGAAGAGAGTCCAAATAGGCAGAAGATGAAGGAAGAACCTTTGAAGCATTCCAATTGTAGGAATTGAAGATTTCAAGAGACCTGACTTTTCTCTTGGTTCCATTAGCCCAAACCCAGACATCAGAGCTTCCTGGAACTTTCATCAGAACTGCCTGGCTGAAGTCATATCCTTGGTTTTGTTCCTGTTCTTGATTCTGTGTTGTCTGTCCCTGATTCTGGTTTTGTTCTTGGTTTTGGTTTTGATTCTGGCTGCTGTTTGAATCCAATGTAATGGTGTCAGAAACTACTTCTGAAGCTTGGCCTGATTGAGTGAAGAACTTTACATAGACAGTCTTTGTGCCATCTCCTTCCGTAAGAGCCCATGATTTAGTAGCTTGATATGCTTCCTGGGAAGATCCAGTGAAGTCTTCTGTGTTTGAGATAGCCATTCTAGCTGTGTCAGAACCCGCGTTGAGGGTTAGAGTTACATCCTTTGTATTAGTTGTCGCTGATCCATTATTGATTGAGACTGAGAAGCCTCCGGTTGGGTTGTCTGCAGTTGGAGCTGGAGAAGAAGGAGCGCTGTATGAACCGGCAGGCAAACCGCCGCCGCCGCAACTAGTTGCTGTTGAGGGAGTAACTACATAAGTGCCGGAAAGATCGGTAATCGTTACATAACTTGTTCCTGGCGTTGAATTAACTCCGCAAGCCGCTGTCCTACTGCCTTGCGTAACCAAAATAGACTTAACGCTGCTATTCGCTGAGCCAATTTTAAACGAACCAGGTTCGCTTACAGTAAATGATCCGCTGTCATACGTCCAATATCCAGCCGTAGATCCGCTGAATATAAGCATATCAGCAGTCCCTCCGCCAAAAGTGACGTCTGAAACCGTGATGTCGCCGTCTGCCGTAAAATCATTGCTTGCGGCAAAGCTGAAAAAAGGAATTAAGAATAAAATTAATGATGCCGCTAAATATTTTTTCATAAAAAATTAAATTAAGAAGAATTACTTTGAATTACAAAATATCCTCCCCTCCTCAGCTGAGGAGGGGTAGGGGGAGGTGTTGAACGACTATTAAAATTAACACCGCATCCCTCAATCTCTCCACCCTTTCAAGGTAGAGTCAATCCATATTAAAGGAAATTAATTATCAAGCTGATGCCAAGTTGTGCCGTCACAACCATAAAAATGAGAATCGTCTGAATCATAATATATCCCGCCCTCCGCATTCGCGTCGCAAGTCGCCGTCGCCCGCTCTTTAGTTTTAATTATTCCATCAACATCCAGCTTCGCCCCCGGTGCCGTCGTCCCTATCCCGACGTTGCCTTTTAAGGCGGTGGTGACAATTGAATTATTACCCAAAACCACACTGTTCGCGCCTATACCAATGGCAGTGGAGCCGATAACAATGGAATTGGAATCGGAATTGTCTTTGCCTCGCGCGCGGCTTCCGAGATAGACAGAATTTTCCGGATCGGTAAGGGCAGTTGTGCCGTCAGCCTGAAAATTTCCAGCTTGATATCCCAAAGCTACATTTTCCGAACCCGTAATATTGGTGGAGAGAACATTTCGTCCAAGTGCGACATTGTAATTGCCCGATGTGTTGGCAGACAAAGCGGCTCTTCCCAGTGCGATATTGTTATGGCCCTGAGTGTCAGAGTTGAGGGCACTGATTCCCACTGCGACATTAGAGTCGCCCGTGGTATTGTGGTACAAGGCATTTGCTCCCACGGCAGTATTATAGTAACTATAACTGGAATATAAGGCTCCTGCTCCGACTGCAGTGCTTTGAAAACCGTCTGTGGTAGATTTTAAAGCATCAAACCCTACCGCCGTATTATTAGTTCCTCCCTCTGTTACAGTTCCTCCTCCATCACCCACAAACAAATTCCCGGTAAGCGAGCCGGCACCCTTAGAA
>Ga0265296_1002449_pt1 | contig 18731 bp, 14 predicted proteins | sample MunlanPumphouse1_FD_189073 | JGI IMG/M metagenome (GOLD analysis project Ga0265296, IMG submission 189073) | Groundwater microbial communities from a municipal landfill in Southern Ontario, Canada - Pumphouse #1 | ecosystem: Environmental > Aquatic > Deep subsurface > Groundwater | place...
CGGTTATTTCAACCATGTTCCTGCCCGTTAGTTCGGAAAGTTTCCGGATTGCCAATTGTTTATCGACATGCACCAGCACGTTTCCAAGGTCAAAAAAAATCGTAGGTTTGTGATTCATTCCCATCTGCTATCCATATTTACTGAAACGAACTTCGGCCGGTTCAGTCTTCCAGCAGGATTTCTGTCGATATTTTTCCGATCTCGGCGTCTGTGTAGCTCTTGATAACCGGATTGGCATAAATGTCGAGTTTCTTCAGCGTCTCTTCATCCAACGCCCTGATATATTTCAGGACGGCGAGCGTCATGGAATTAACCGCGTCCCAATTTCCACTCAAAACTTTGATAGCGACGCCGATGTTTCGACCATTCTCGGTGCGAAGTCCGACGCCGCGAATCCCTTCCGAGCCGATTTTGGCAACCGCTTTGCCACCGAGTGCGATGATAAAATCGGTGTCAAAACGACCTCTTCCGGCGATTTGTTTCGGATGCGTCGTCATCGCGTGATAGACTTTACGCAGGGATTCGTCTGGGCCATCGACGAGTTTCCGATACATCAGCGCAAGATTTTTCAGCGGTAGAAAATAGGTTGGTGCGTTGCAGGTATCGATAGCCGTCGGAATTTTTTCCCTTTCGGAACATGTCTTGATCTTTTCAAGAATTTTCTGCTGAACCGGATGGTTGGCGCCAATGTAGTTTTCCGTTGACAAGCCCAGCGCCTTGGCGGCGGCGAGCATTCCGGCGTGCTTTCCCGAGCAATTGTTGTGAATGGCAGTCGCCCGACGTCCCTGCAGAATCAATTGCTCGTAGCTGATCTTGTCCATAGGTGGTTGCGCCCCGCACAAAAGGTCTTCGATTTTTAGGTCGGCTTTCTTGAGAATGTTCGATACGAGATCGGTATGATAGGACTCTGCGTTGTGCGACGCGCAAATCATTGCAATCTCTTCTTCGTTCAATTTGAATTTCTCGACGGCTCCGGATTCGACTACAACGGCCGCCTGAAAGGGCGCCGCCGCAGAGCGAATGAATACCGGATAGTCGGGATCGCCCGCCGAAAAAAGCGTTTCGCCTTTTTCGTCCACGACGACGGCATAACCGACGTGGAAACTCTCTAAAATCGTTCCTCTATAGAACTTGGTAATTAATTTCATTCAGTGATTCTCCTTTTATCTTGTTTCAATATGTTCGATCATTTCTTTTAACGCGCGTCCGAATCCATCCATCAGTGCACGTGAAAGCAGGTGTTTTCCCACGGAAAAAAATTCGACGTTGGCGACGTCGCGGATGGCCGAGATCGTTCGTTCATCCAAATTTCCCGCGCAGGTGACATTCACGCTTTTCTTATTTGCCAGCCGAATTGTCCTCGCAATGGCATCCAACTCAGCCAAATATCCGATCCGATTCGTCTGGCGGGCCAGCGGATCGGCCGCGATCTCGATCTCGTCAACGTTCAAGGCGTACGCTTCTTTCAGTTGTTTGGGATGTGCGTGAATCCGGACAGCGACGGCGAATTCGCGCGGCTCCGAAACCGCATCGAGCATGTCGCGAACGGATTTCGACGGCAGACGAATCGCGCGGTCAGGATCAGCCCAATCGATCAGCGTCAGTACGTCCGGTTTCAGGAAAAGGCTTCCCTCAACGCTGGACGCCTCGACGGAAGACCGAATATTCAGCCGCGCGCCGGTCATTTCTCTGACTAATGATATATTTTTCAGAAACGGAAGTTCCGGTTGAAAAGTAAAACTAATTCCCGTCACGCCGCGGGATTCGATGTAGGTCAGCAGGTTCAGCGGATTGGCAAGCGGCGTCTGGACGATGCTTTCGACGGATAAAAAGGGGTCTAAATTGACTTCCAAATACGGCATAATTTCTCTGACGGTTTATGACACGATTTCCGATGCAAACACGATTTCTACGTCCGACAAAAGGCCGCCGTCGATCAACGCTTTCAACGCCGATAACGTTTCCGGGTACACATGGCCGATTGCCACAGCCTTTCCGCTTCGTCTTGCAACTTCAAGCGCCTTATCAAATTGCCTTTGAATTTCGTTCTTATCGCGCTTATTATCAAGAAATACGGTGCGCATCGCCGCGGGCACGCCGTCTTGCTGCGCGATTTCATATCCGACACTCTTCGGCGATGTCATGCTGTCGATAAAATAGAGCCCCTTTTTCCGCAAACTCTTCATGACGATCTGCATCATTTCCGAATCTGCGGTGAACAACGAACCCATGTGATTGTTCAATCCGGCGGCTGTCGGCAATTCTTCGTAAGCCAGATGGAGTTTTTCTTCGATGTCATCAGGCGTCTGTGCTAACTTCAGCATAAATTTGTCTTCACCCCGGCTGTAATTTCCGTTCTCCGGTTCCATCGGCATGTGGATAATCACTTCCTTGTGTTTTCTTTGAGCGATTTCCGCAACCCACTTACTGAACGGATGTCCTGGAATGATAGAGAGTGTAAGCCGGGCGGGAAGTTCCAAAAATCCCTGAATCACCTCGTTATCGCTGTATCCGAAATCGTCGATGATGACGACCAATTGCGGTTTCGCCTGAACAGTTACACTTGGAGGTGGCGGAATCAGCGGTTTCACCTCCCGCCGAAATGTTATGACTCCGACCGGCTGAGCAAAGTAACTCACATAAAAATTGAATCCGCGGTTGTTCGCCATAAAGACCGTGTCTCGGACCGTCAACCGGTTGGCGTTCAATCGGCTCTCCACAACGCCGAAAGCCCAGAGCGCGTCGCGGTTTTCCGGTATTTCAAAGGTCATGGAAATCTGGCCGTCCGGCGCCGTGTTCATGCCGATCTCCTTGAAACCGCTGGTGACGAACTGAAGCCGGGTTTTGCTCAGCAAACCCTTTCCTTCATGAAGCAGAATATCTCTGGATGGCGCCGCCTTTGGAAGGTAATATAATAAGATAAAAGCCAGGATCGAAACGACCGTCACAAACAAAAACGTCAACCGTTTCTCATCCTGTCGTCGGCGCTCGATCTTCTTTACGGGCTTTTTCTGGTACTTTACACTCATCTACGTTTACAACCGTCACAAAATACAAAATTTGGACGGAATCTCAAACGAAAGACTCAACCGACGTGTCAGTACTGCGGCATACCGCTTTTCCGGCGATTTATGCCTTGAACGCAACACCCATCATGAATCGGTTCCATGAAAAACTTATTCGCCGGTCTGCCCGAATTTTCCGCCAGGCGCGGTTCATGCCAAACGACCAATAAATATCGTCGAAGAGAAAGAGCGCGTTTTGACCCGCAAACGGTAAAATCTCTTCAAAATAGTTCAGCGTTGCCCACTCTTCGTGATGCCCGTCGATGAAAACGAATCCGAGTGGCGACCATTCCTTTAGAACCTGCGGCAATTTATCCTGAAATCTCCCGGATATAACAGTCGTTTGGGTCAAGCCGATTTTCGCAAGATTCGCGGTCGCAATTTTCACCAAGGAATCACTGCCTTCAATTGAAATCAGCCGCCCGGTTTGGTTTAATTCGAGCGCGGCTCCGATATACGCCGCCGAAATTCCCAAACAGGTTCCCAATTCAAGACAGACCGCCGGTCGAAATTCACGAACCAGATTGAAAATAAAACGTCCCTGAGCCTCACAAATCGTCGAGTCAGCATACATTTTCCCGACTATTTTCGTCACAATACGCCCGGACTTCTCATCCGATTTGTCTTTTCGGAGAAGATTCCTCTGTGCACCGAAATCCTGCATCGTGATCTGTGTCGTCGATGCCGACAGTTCACTTCTTACATCGGAGATTTTATGTAACAGGATTTTTTCGCTCTCCGTCAACTGCCGACGGATAACCGCATTTAACGAACTTTCAGTCGGTTTAAGCGTGCCGTTTGTTTTTCGACCAACCTCTTCCTGCTCATATAACAATCGGGAGCGGGTGACAAAGCGACTTATTTGATAACCAACGGAGCAGATCCGACAGATAATTTCTTTCCCGATCATCTGAATTCTCATCCTCGGCGATTTCTTCTTTTTCATCTTACCTCGCTCGTTTCGATTAATGAATTTAGTCGGTATTCAGAAAAAACTTCTGACAGCATTATAGCGTTTTATTTAAAATGATTCAAGAACAAATTTCCATGTCCATGTTCTGATTCGGACTAGCGACTTGTCGGCTATACCGGAACATTTATCCGCTTCATTATTAAAATTTTTTTGTTTATTTTCATCTTTGGTAATTGGTTTTCATGAGTGTATTAACGTGATCGTATCAGAAAAAAAGGTCTCTTCGTCGCTCCGGTTTTCTCGTTCACTATTTTTAGGGCACTCGCTTTCGATATTCCTTTCCGCGATCTTGTGGATAAGTTGCCGGGATAAACCGAGCACGCCTCAAACCGACTTTTACAACGCCGTTCCGGACAGTTTGATCACCGCCGTCGAATCGGGCCAATTGGATTCGGAGTTCCAAACGACGATCTCATCACCCGGCGCCTGGGATTTGAATTATCAGATCGTCTATCTTCCGCATACTCGAAATTCAGGAACAGGTTGTTCTAAACCAGCTGGAAATGTCCAAATACAACTCCGACACGGAGCAAAAGAATGCCGAACTGGAGTTGCAAAAGATCCGGCTGAACCTCAAAAAAGAGCAAGAAGGGTTAAAGGCCCAGCGCATCCTGAATAAAAATTCCGAATCGGCGATTCCATCCGCCCGCAGATGCCGGTCGTCTCTATTCCCGATCTGAACAATATGATTGCGGTCATCGACTTGAATGAAGTCGATCGCCCGTTTATTCATGAAGGCGATTCCGCCGAACTGATCGTCGAAGCCTATCCGGATACGGTTTTCACCGGTCGGGTTGTTTTCGTATCGAAAATCGTCGAATATTTATCACAATCATCGCGCGCCAAAGTTTACACCGTTCACGTAAAGATCAATTCCAGAGAAAATTACCGTCTGAAACCCGGACTCTCCGCCATGGTCAAACTCTATCTCGATAATGTCGGCCAGGTTTTTCGCGTCCCGTCGAGGTGTCTTTTTTCCCGGGAAAACGCTTTCTTCCTGACGACCGACCGCGCGCAGGAAATTCCGATCGAGTTGATCCGGCTTGCCGACGGCAATGCTTTCGTCATCGGGAAGATCGACGATAAAATGAAATTCGCACCTAACCAACACACGCCAACTTTTTAAGGTCAGATATATGAAATCTCCGGTCAAACGAAAATTCAAAGTCAGATATCTCATTTTCCTTCTCATCATCGGCGGCGGAATCGCCGGCTATGTAACATTAAAACCCAAAGACGTCGCGCCGGTTTTTCAGGTCAAGCGTGGGGAATTTCTCATCGACATCCGGACGATTCGACACGGCCGAGTTCCTGCAGAAACTTCAAAACGAACAAAATACGCTGGAAACGGCGCAAGCCGACTACGAAAGCCGGTTAGCCAACATCTGGAAAACCTCCGCCGATCTCGAGAGTCAACTCCAGATCGAAGCATACAATCTCGAACTTAAGAAAAAGCGTAACCGCCGCCATTTTCCGCGCTGGTTCCTGCTGTTCAAAAGCGAACAGATCAGCATCAGTTTGGAAGGTCTGCGCAACCATAAAACACGCTCGTTTCTGACCATGCTGGGCATCATTTTCGGTGTCGCCGCGGTGATTTCCATGCTCGCGATCGGCGAAGGAGCGCGTCGAAAAACAATGAACCAGATTCAATCGCTCGGTCTGACGAATATCATCGCGCAGAACCTGTTCGAAGACGCCAACAACAAAACCCGGGAAGCGACGACAAGACTGAACTATGCCGATTTAACCGCTATCCGGGATATTTTGCCAACCGAACGTAAAATCGTTCCGGTCGTCGAATCGAACTACGAAGCGCGGTATCAAACGCGATCCGACGAGATCACGTTGACCGGCGCCGAACCGGATTACTTTGACGTGATGCACCTGACCATCAAAAACGGCGGCTATTTTACGTCTTTAGACAACACGCTTCATCAGCGGGTCTGTGTCCTCGGCGACGAGATCGCCAAGACTCTGTTTCTCGTCGAAGATCCGCTCGGAAAACTTGTCAAAATCGGTAGTCTCTGGTTCACCATCATCGGTGTACTCGAACATCAGCCGATCGGTGTCGCCGTCGCTTCGGAAGTCAACCTGAACAATCACATTTTCTTTCCCATCCGGAGCGCACAGAGCCGGTTCGAGCGCGATCCGAAAGCCAGCGAATTAGACCAGATCATCGTCAATATCTCCGACACAAATTACGTCGTTTCGAGCGCAACGCTGATCGATCAAATCCTCCTTCGGCGGCATAACGGCGAAAAAAATTACAACCTCATCGTACCCGAACAACTCCTTCGTCAAAGCGAGGAAACGCAGAAAATTTTCAGCATCGTCATGGGCGCGATTGCCGGCATTTCGCTACTCGTCGGCGGAATCGGCATCATGAACATCATGCTGGCGTCGGTTCTCGAACGAACGCGCGAAATCGGCATTCGCCGCTCGCTGGGCGCGCGGAAAAAAGACATCCGCAATCAATTCCTGATCGAGGCAATTATTCTCAGCCTCTGCGGCGGCTTGATTGGAATCGTGATCGGTTATGGACTTTCGTTCGTCGTTACGATCTATTCCGATTGGGAAACGGCCGTAAGTCTGTGGTCGGTGTTTTTATCTTTCGGCGTCAGCAGTTTGGTTGGAATTCTCTTCGGCAGTTATCCGGCGAAAAAAGCCGCTGAGTTGAATCCGATCGATGCACTGAGGTATGAGTAAAAATGGGGAAGTTGTAAGTTGGAGATTTGAGGTTGAAAATTGAAAATTGGAAGTCGGAGATCGAAGATTCGCCGAAGGAGAATTGAAAGATGAAAAATGGAAAGAGTCGTGATGTTGCGTAGTTTTTCCCGGAAAGTTCGGATTATCGTCTGCCTGTGCGGTTTTTTCAGCCTCTTGTCGGCGAGAGAAATGTACGTTCTCGACCTTGATAAAAGTCTCGAAATCGCCATGAAGCGCAGTTACAAAATGCTCACGCTGAAAGAAAATCTGCTATCGGCGGAATTCGAACTGAAAGCCACCGCCAATCAATTCCGAACCAATGTCAATCTGACCATCAAAGCGCCGAATTATACCGAAACCATCAGCAGTTACAGCGACAGCCTCGGCGTTCATTACATACCGATCAAGCAATCCACTTACAACGCCAGCCTCGTCCTCACGCAACCGCTTCCAACCGATGGACAAATTTATCTGAGTTCCGGATTTTATACGCTGGAGGATTTTTACAATCGCCGAAATTCGATCCAATTGAATACGCGGCTCGGCTTCGAACAGCCGATTGAAGCCTTCTACGCTTACAACCGAATCCGCACCGGCCTCAAACAGGCGCGGCTGAATTACGAACTCTCCAAAAAGCAGTTACTACGCGCCGATCTGGACTTGCGCTATGAGGTCAGTCAGGGATTTTATCGCCTCCTGTCAGCGATCGAGCGAGAAAAGATTTCTCTGCAAACACTGACGTATCAAAAGGAAACGTTTGAACTCGCGCAGAATAAATACAAGGCTGGCGTCATCGCCGAAGTCGAAGCCCTTCAGATGGAAGTCGATCTCGGCGACGCGATGAACGACTATGACATCGCCAAATCCAACCGCGCATCGCTGGCGAACAGTTTTAAACAACTCATCGGCATCTCGCTCGGCGATTCCATCGAACTTCGGTTCGATCTGAGTTATCCGATTGTCACTATCGACGAAGAAAAAGCCATCGAAATGGGCATGAAGAATCGCCTCGAAATCCGTGAAAAGGAAATCAACAAAGAATTGAGCGAGATTTCAATCAAACTCGCCAAACTCAACAGCCAATCGCTCGCCTTAGACCGCAATCGACTCAGTCAGGCGTACATTTCAAGGTTAGAGGCTTTTATCAGTTATCAACTTCTGCTCGCCGACCTTGCGCGAAAGACGTTCTACAATTTCCAAAATAACACGTCTCTCGTCAATTTGTAAACGGGCGCAAGCCCCCCGCAGTAAGGATAGGAATTTTACATTTTAATGAGACTTGTGCCTGTACGTCGTGTTATTACTTGGTACAGATTAAGCACTCCTTATGATTACTTAAAGTTAAAATCGACAAGCGGGCAAAAAAGGAGGTGAGTGGAAAAGCGAATCCTGCGTCAGATCGATTTACTTAACGATATGAATTGGAACCGCTTTTTCCGTTCTTTGCGAGAGTGGAACGTTCGCCAACCATTTCTGGAAGTCGGTGAAGCTTTCGTCGCCGCCGGTGACGAGCGCCATTCCCTGTTTGACGCCGACAAACTGATCGATTCCGGCAATCTTATTCACACAGAACACGCCGAAGATGTTCTCGGCTGTGACTTTTCTGCCCGGAATTGCCGAAACGACGTATCGCAATCCGCGCTTCTGGTCTTCCGGCGTCGGAATTTGCACCGGGACATTGGCTTTGCAGAAATTATCTTTCGAGATGAAATTCGGGAACATCAGCAAAACGGTGTTGTCGGATAAAAAATAGAACAAATAAAGGTAACCGTCCACGCTGGATTTCGCCGTCAGGATTAATTGCTCGCCGTCGTGAAGGTAATTGCTCTTCGCCTGAAGATCTAGCGCGATCGACGGATTGCGCTCGCCTTTCGTCGGTTCGACTTTCGCCTTGAGTTTGACATTGTACCGGATAACGCCGTTTCCGGGTTTCATCTCAATCGGTAAAACGGTTTCATCGACGATATATCCCGCCTGCGAGGAAATGGCGAAAATACTGAATGACGTTTGCTCTTCGCCCGTCTTTCCTACTTCCGCCCGCATGTCCGAAATCAGCGAAGACGTCGCGACGAGTTCCGGGACGGCTTTCTGGATGGCGCATTCGCGGGCGAATGCCAGCGTCCGGTTTTTGGCTTCCAGCGGCGGAACGGACTCGTCAAATACCTTGAACGTATCGACGACAACCGGAATCGCCGCGCGGCTCCGGTTAAAACTCAGTAACGACAAGAGACACAATCCGACGAGTAAAATGCGATTCATAATTCAAACTTTCATCTTTAGTTCCATACAGACGAATCAAGTTTAAGCAATATTTTAGTGAATGTCGAGACTTTGGTTGGGAGATCGGAGAAAAGGAGGACGGTTTATACGAAACTTGTGTTAAGTCGAACCCGAAATCATCTCCCTATCGAAAAAACCGTCCATTTGACTTGACATAAGTTGAGCGAAGCAGAACTAGGGCAGAAGGGAAACAGTGGAAACAGCGGACGGTTGAACTTAAGTCAAGCCGCTTGGATTTTCGCACCGGAAAAGGTTTACCAACTTTTTGCGCGACTTGACTCAAGTTCTTCTATTTAATACCACACCAAAACACGGTTATCGCGTTCCGGCGTCACGCCCGGTGTCTGTTGGCGATTGTTCAGACGGCGCGCTTCATAAGGAATTTTTTCCATAAGGTAAGATTGTAGTTCGCCGACTGTCAACATCCCGTCTTTATTCGCATTAGCCTCGCCCTGCAGTCCTTTTAGAAAATAATAGGTATAAAGCGAATGTTTTTTCTCCGGAAACCACGAACTGACCTCGTCGCCGGACGCCGACGTGAATTCCGTCAGATTGGGCGCGCCGACGTATTTCTTCTCCACTTCGATCATCACCGGGCTGATATTCTTGATGATCATGCCCTTGTCGCTCGATCCGGAAAAACAGGCATCCACCACGACAGTTATATTTCTCGCCTTTAGGTTTTCGAGAACGCGGTAGAAATCGTCTAAACCGATGCCGCCGATGCTCACGTAATTCGGATCGCAATCAACCGGCACGAAGAAGCCGCGTTTCTTTTCCGGGTCGGGAGCGCCGTGTCCGACGTAATAGAAAAAGACGTCGGCCGTATCTTTGGCGGCATTTTTCAGTTTTTCGAGAGCCGTCCTGAAGCGTGATTGCGTCGCGTCTTTTTCGAGAAAAATGTTACCTTCTCGGTAGCCAAGCGTTTTCATCAGATATTGCTTCATGAATTCGCCGTCTCTTTGCGCGTATTCGACATCGGGAATGTCATTGTTTTGGTAATCGCGGTTCGCGATGATGAGCGCGACGGCATCATTCTGCCGGATCGTTCCTGACGGAATATTCATTTCCACGTCGATGGAAAAACCGCCGGTTTGGTATCCGGTTCCGGCATCTTTGCCCTGAACGATAAATTCCTGCGTCGTCGTGATGCGCTTGTTGAAAGCGAGTTCAAGCGGGATATTCTGCGCGCCGTATTCACGGTAATATTCGGAGAGCGTCAGGAAAACCGGCACATCCGTCGCAACGGCATTGGTGAAAATTTTCACCGTAACATCTTTGAATTCTCCGGAACCGATGTCGCCGAGATCGAATTTTTCAAACCGTTCCTGCGCCGTTTTCCCGGCATAAAAAACATTCTCTCCGATACGAACGACGGCGACGACGTTTTTAGCGACGCTGGTCCCCTGATTTTGAATTCGCACAGTAACATCAACGATTTCGCCCGATTCGATCATTCCGTTTTGCGAATTATCTTCAATGATGACACCGGCTTTCACCAATTTAACGTTGTATTCTTTCGTCGGAAACTGGATGCGCATGGGATCGAGGTTAAACCCGGACGTCTCAGTGATATTGCAGACAAGTGAAACGGAATCGGAGGGAATTTTGTATCGCGCCATGAGCGGGATTTCGACGGTCTTCACGGAATCGGGCGCGATGTCGCCGATGTACGTTTTCATCGGAAAATCCAATTCCTTCGGCGCGTTACCGGTTAGGTTCGCCGAAACGCCGACCGCGGTGCCTTTCCCTGAATTTTTCAAAACAATCGTCAGAGCACCGGTTTCGTTAGCGTCGAGATAGTTATTGCCGGACGGTTCCGAGAATCGCACATCGGCGGTCAACATCGGCGGAAGTCCGGTCTGATTGGATGCGCTTCTACCCGTTCCCAGTCCGGCGCTGGCCAATTCGCTCAGCGGATCGTAAACGATTTCCCAGACTTTCACGGTCTTATCGTCGCCCGCACTGACAAAGGTTTTCCCGTTCAAATCGTATTCCGCACCTTTGATGGCGCCCGTCGAACCTTTGATCGTTTTAACGATCAAACCATCCTCTGTTTTGATGAAAGTGATCTCGCCGTTTTCCGTTACGCAGGCGAGGGTCAGCCCTTCCGGATGGCTAAACGCGATGCTGGTGACCGGTGTGGAGAATCCTGTAATTTTCCGAATCGGCGAGAGATCGCGCGCATTCCAGAGTTTGACCGAGCGATCGTCACTACAACTGGCGATCAGCTCGCCGTCGGGAGAAAAGGCAACCGTATTGATCCAGAGCAGATGACCTTTAGTCGATTTGATAAGCGAGCCGTCGCGTACATTCCAGAGTTTGATCGACAGATCGAGCGAGCCGCTGACGAGAGTCCAGCCATCGGGACTGAAAGCGACCGATTTAACTTCATCGGTATGTCCGGAAAAGGTTTTCAGCAGTTGCCCGTCGGCAAGATTCCAGAGTTTGATCGTCTTGTCGAATCCGGCGGTTGCCAGCGTATTGCCATCCGAACTGATAGCGACCGAATGAACGCCGCCTTCGTGCGCGAAAATGGTTCTAAGCGGCGCCGACTGTTCGATTTGCCAGATGATGACGTTACCGTCGTCGCAACCGCTGGCGAGAATTTGTTCGAACGGATGAAAGGCAAGCGATTTGACGTATCGCGTATGTCCCTGAAGAGTCGTCAACAAGGAGTTCTGTTTTACATTCCAGATTTTGATGAGTTTATCGTCGCTACCTGTAGCGAGCAAACTGCCATCGCGGTTAAAAGCGACAGCATTGATCTTGCGCCCATGTCCCTTCAATGCAGCGGTTTCCTTGATTTCTTCGATCTTCCGGTCAGTCTGCGCGATAAGCGGCTCGTTGTTATACTGGACGACGACATATACCAGACGCGGTTCGCCTTCGCACTGAATCTGAAAATATCCGACCGGACTCAGCGTCGGGAAAGCATCCTTAAATTGCGATGCGATGGAGCGGTAAACCGGCAAAGAGCCTTTTTTATTCAAAGAGGGAACGACGAATGGAAACCGTTCCATATCGGCGCGATAGGTTCCGAGTTCAATCGCAACGGGCATCGAGTAAGTCTGTCCCGTTAAAGTTTCGATCTCTTTATTTAAAATCGTGAGCCGCTCGGTTTTCGCCGCATCGAACTTGGCGACAAGTTCGGCTTTCTTCGCTTCATTTTGCTTGAGCCGCTCGTCGTATTCTGTGGTCGTCTCGAATTCGCCTTTGGGCGTAGAATTGATCTCGATTTTGGTCGCTTTCTCGAGTCCGTCGGCGATTTCCTTATCGAGCGCCTTCACCTGCGTCGTCAATTCCGCCATTTTAGCCTTGGCTTGTTCGAATGTCAGGCTTTGGCAAAAAACCGGCCGGGCGAAAATCGCCAACGCGATCATGACGAACAGGAAATATGTAACTTGATTGGCAATTTGGGTGAACAGGACATGGTTTTTCATCGCAGAACACCTCCGCCGGTCAGGATCTCATTTCCCCGGCTGAATTGGAATTTGTGCTTCATAAAATTTCCCGATCGCATCCCGAAGTTTCATCAGTGTTTCTTTCGGCAATGCGTCGATGTGGAGATTCATCTGATTGGTCAATGCGGTAAATTCCGCGTCGATTTGCTGTAATTTGACGATGCTGGCTTCAATTTGTACCAGATTCGTCTGAAATATCTGATCCGCTTTTTCCAGATTCCGGACACTGACCCAGACGACGTCGAGACTGTCAAGCATCTCGGCTTTCGCTTCATTCAGGTCTTTTTTCATTTTACCGACCATGTCGCGCATCTGTGCCGAAAGCGCATCAATCTCTTCCATTTTGGCGAGAACGGCCTGGACGTCTTTCTGTTGGCTTTCCATCGTACTTTTCAGCGAGTCCATTTTTTCGCGGTCGGCTTTCAATGCCTCGTCCATGATGGATTTTACCTGATCGATGACTTTTTGGGTAGTTTCATCTACCATTTTTTGCATCGATTGATTCACATAGTCGGTCGTCGCCAGCGTCGCTTTAGCAGGCGTCGGGATAAAAGAAAGTGACGAGCAACCGTTGAGAACGAGGAGAGCGACAAACAGAAGAGAGACCACTTTTTTCATGACGATACCTCACAATTGATTTATGTCGAAAAGATCAAAAACCGCTGTTCAGGAAAAAACACCGATCGAGAATGGTTCGGTCAGAAATTTCATACAATCGTTGCCAAAAATATTAACTATAACCATCCTAAATATAGATGATTTGCGGGGCATTCCGCAACAATTTTTTTGTACGGATTCGCATACGATTCTGAGCGGATTATTCATCCGTTAAAAGGTCACGCCGTCCTTTTTATCGTTGTCTTTGATTTCCTTGTGAATCGGGCAACGTTCCGTCGGAACGGTTGACTCGGTAAAGACTTCGGTTTCCAGCGGGCAATATTTGGATGGAAGGAGTTTGGTCTCTTTGCAGATTTCTACTTCGACGATTCCGTCCGGACGCGAAAAACCCTGCGCGCGCCAGCGCATCGCATAATGCGCGTCCCGCATGAAAGTCGCCCATATCGGCAAAGCGGCGACTGCGCCAGCCTGACGACTTCCCAACGAAACGGCAGGATTATCGACGCCGACCCAAACGCCTGCAACGACATGCGGTGTAAATCCGATAAACCACGCATCGGCGAAGTTATTGCTCGTTCCGGTTTTTCCGGCGGCGGGAAGCCGGAAGCCGTAAACCGACCGCGCCGATACGCCAGTCCCGCGATTCATGACCGATTCCATCATGCTCGTCATCAAATAAGCCGTTTCCTCGCTGAGTACGAGTTCCCGGCGCGGCGAATAATCCACGATCACGTTGCCATATTTGTCCTCGATGCGTTTGATGGCGTATGGTTCGACCCACACGCCGTGATTGTCGAAAATTCCGAAAGCGGAAGTGATTTCCAGCGGAATGACTTCGGCGGCGCCCAACGCGATCGCTTCGACTGCCGGGATTTTCGTGGTAATGTGCATGTGCTTCGCCATCTGAACAACCGTCGAAGGCGAGATGAGTTCATGGACGACTCGCACGGAGACGAGATTGATCGAATGTGTCAATCCGTCTCTGAGCGTCGTGTTGCCGCTCGTTGTCATGTCATAGTTATTCGGCGCCCAGCGCGTGCCGTCCGGCAGGTTGATCACCAACGGCTGATTCAGCAACATCGTCGTCACCGGAAAGCCGTTGTCGATAGCCGCCGCAAAAACGATGGGTTTGAAGACCGATCCGGGCTGGCGTTTGGCCTGAGTCGCGCGGTTGAATTCCGATTCGGAAAAATCCCGCCCGCCGACCATCGCCAAGATTTTGCCGCTGGACGGATCGAGGGCGACGAGCGCACCCTGAACGACGAGCGACGCTTTTAACGACTGCGCCATAGGCACTTCGCCGCGGATCATTGCCTTCACGTTCTGGACGGTCAGCGAGGTGTCTTTGATCAGCGACTGAATTTCGTTTTTGCTGTTCAGGAGCCGCTGATTTAGCAATTGCTGTTGTTGCGACAGATACTGGATGAACGCGGAATCGGCGCAGGACTGCACGCGCGAGTCGAGCGTCGTGTAAATCGAAAGCCCATCGCGGTAAATGTCGAATCCGTACTTGTCGTCTTCTTTCGTCAACAGCTGGCGTACGTATTCCACGAAGTACGGCGCAGTGCTCGCCGGCGGTTCCGGCTTCAACACCTGAAGCGGCGCGTTTTTGTAAAGCGCATATTCTTCTTCGCTGAGGAAGCCCATTTCCTCCATTTTTTTGAGAACGAGATTTCGTCTCCCAAAGGCGCTGAGCGGCCGCCGGAGCGGAGAAAAGCGGACGGAATTTTTAATCACACCCGCCAACAATGCGCATTCGTCCGGCGTCAACTGCTCGGATGTTTTGTTGAAATACCGCCTGGCCGCCGCCTGAATGCCGTAAACGCCGTGTCCCATCCAGCTGGAGTTGATGTACATTTCGGCGATTTCGTCTTTTCCGTACATCCGTTCGATCTGCAAAGCGGTCAGAAATTCCTTTATTTTACGGGAAAACGTCTTGTCGAACCCAACGGATTCATAAAGAATTCGCGCGAGTTGCTGGGTCAGTGTGCTGGCGCCCTGCGCCTTGCTGAGGGTTAAAACGTCGATCGTCAGCGCGCGAACATTATCCCGCAAACTGACGCCCCAATGTTTGTAAAACCGCGCGTCTTCGACGGCAACGACGGCGGCGATCATCGCATGGGGAATCTTGTCCAACGGAACATAGATGCGCCGCTGGGTATAGAGTTCCTGTAAAATCACTCCGTCGGAGGAATAGATACGCGTCACCAATTCCGGATTGAAATTCTGGAGTTGCTCGATCGACGGAAGGTCTTTGGAATAAAACGCGAACAGAGCCAGAACGAGAACGCCGCCAATGCAATAAATATAAAAAACCCGCTTAAAGGCTTTTTTCCAACTGAGTACTTCCAATTCCTTTTCCGCTTTTCCCATCGTTCCGCTACTTGTTTAATCCTTTATTGTACATTTCCGATACCACCGCCGATATGAAAATCGAATAGGGCTTTTTAATCGCCTCCGCCGCCTGCTGAACTTCTTCATGCGAGAGCGGATGCTGGCCGATTCCGGCAGCCAGATTCGTTACCAAACTGATGCCGAGGACTTTCATGCCCAGATGTTTGGCCACCAGCGCTTCCGGAACGGTTGACATACCGACGACATCCGCTCCGAAATCACGCACGGTTTTGATTTCCAGCGACGTTTCGTAACTCGGCCCGGTCGTCCAGCAATAAACGCCTTCGAGCAGGCGAATTTTCCGCTCGCGGGCGACCCGTTTGGCCAATTCTGTCAGTTCGGCATCGAACGGCGATTTTCTGGTTTCTTCCGGAGGAAAGATTTCGATCTGCGTAAAACTGATCGCGTCGGTCAGGACGACGAAATCGCCGGGGCGCATCTCCGACCGGATTCCGCCTGTCGCATTCGTCAGGATCAGATATTTGACGCCGAGCCGGTTCAGCAATTGAACGTAAAAAGTCACTTCCGCGATGGTTCGTCCTTCGTAAAAATGACTTCGTCCCTGGACGGCAATGAGCGGAACTCCGTCGATCGTTCCGAAAATCAGCTTCCCGGAATGACCTTCGACCGTCGGCTGAGGATAACCGGGTATTTCACGAGCATCCAGCGTTTGTCGCGCTTCGATATTCTCGGCAAAATAACCGAGACCGGAACCGAGAACGATGGCGATCGAAGGAATCTCTCCCACGCGGGAACGAACGAACCACTCGACTTTCGCCAGTTGTTCCGCTTCTGCAAATGGATTGGTTTTTATTGTCATCATTTTTTCACTCAAATCGCCTATCAAATTAGCCAACCGCCCGAAACTGTGCAACGGTGAAAATAGATAAATTTCTTCTCACTGACAAATAATACATTGACAGCCTCTCCTTAATTCCCTTAGATTTGAAAAGGTTTCAGACACAATTCACATAGGGAATAGAAACGATGAATAACTCCTCGAAATATACAATCGGCATTTGCGCCGTAACCGCGTGGTTGGCCGTCTTATCTTTCGCCCAATTGCCGACCCGCCAAATACCCGTCGTCAAACCCGGAATCAACGTCCTGATCACCGAGAAAATGGATTTGATACGCGGAAAACGACTTGGACTCATCACCAATCCGACCGGCGTAAATTCCAAACTCGAATCCACGATCGACATTCTCGCCAAAAATGGAAAATTGGTAGCACTTTTCGGTCCCGAACACGGCGTTCGCGGCGATGTTTTTGCCGGCGAAACGATCGACAATTTCGTCGATGCGCGCACGGGCGTCCCGGTTTACAGTCTCTACGGTAAAACGCATCAACCGACTCCGGAAATGCTGAAAAATGTCGATGCGCTCGTCTATGATATTCAGGACATCGGCAACCGCACTTACACTTATATCTACACGATGGCGCGCTCGATGTCCGCCGCCAAGGACGCCAATATTCCTTTTATCGTGTTGGACAGACCAAATCCGCTGGGCGGCGAACTCGTCGAAGGTCCGGTGCTCGATCCTGCGTTCAAATCCGGCATCGGCATGTTTCCGATCCCGTATCTGTACGGATTGACAGCCGGAGAACTGGCGCGCTATTTCAACACGGAATTCGGAATCAACTGCAATTTGACCGTCGTTCCAATGAAAGGCTGGAACCGAAAAATGAATTGGAGTGACACCGGACTCGAATGGATCTTGACTTCGCCGCACATTCCGCATTGGGAAACGGCTTATCACTGCGCCGCGACCGGCGGGATTGGCGAGATGCCGACGGTGAATATCGGCGTCGGCTACACATTGCCGTTCGAACTCGTCGGCGAAGAATGGATCAACGCCGAGCAACTGGCGACGGAACTTAACAGTCGTCATCTTCCGGGCGTTGTCTTCCGACCGCTCCATTTCCGTCCTTATTATTTATCCCGAAAAGACGTTCCGATGCAAGGCGTGCAGATTCATATCGTCAACTTCAGGACGTTCAAGCCGATCGAAACACAAATTCACATTTTGACGGCGCTGAGAAAACTCTACCCGGATCAACCGTTGTTCGATGCCAAACGTGTCGCCAGTTTCAATAAAGCCTTCGGCACGGACAGCGTCCAGAAAATGGTTATGGATAATTTAAGCGCCGAACAAATCCTCGCCTCATGGCAGAAAGAGGTCGAGGCGTTTAAAACGACGTCACAGAAATATTACCTGTACCAATGATGGGCGACTTGCGAGAAAATTTCAGTAATTGCAAACATTGGATTTTGTAAATTTTGTCAACAATTTTTTAGGAGTTATGATGGAACATCAGGATAAAAAGACGTGGATTTGGCTGGCAATCGGGATCGGCTCGGTCTGGGGATTTCTCGAAGCCGCCGCCGGGATTCTTCTGCACGATACGCCGAACTGGATATTTCTCGGCTCGATCATGACGGGCGTCGTCGCGTTCTTGCTGGCGTTCGGGTTCGGTGCGAACCGGCAGTTTCGTTATTTGTGGATTTCGTTCGCCGTTCTGGTACTTTTTAAAACACTCGACGCGACGTTGGTTGGACTTCCCAAAATACACATAAAAATCGGCAATCCGGTCTTTGCAATAACGCTGGAAATGCTCGCGATGCTGGCGAGCGTCAAACTGATCCGCGGCAAATTATCGGAAAAATTTTCCGGTAAAATGCTGACAGGCGGACTCTATGCCGTTCTGGCCGTTGGACTTTTTCCGCTCGTCCAGATTTTTACCGGAATGCCCGCGTGCATTATGCCGGGAACGAACATTCCGCTTTCGCTCTATTGTTCGCCGATAGCCATCGGACTGTCATCTCTGCTTTTTCCGTTAGGAGTTTCCCTCGGAAGTCGCTATGAAAGCCTCGCGCCCCGATTCGTTCCCGTTCGCTTGCGGTGGACGCTTCAGGGAGTCTCGGTTCTAATGCTTTTTTGCGCTGTTCTAATCCGAATTTAAACGCCCTTTAATAGACGATTAAATTGCTGAAATCGGTGATTATTTCTGACCCGGAAATATTTTTACCCAACGTTCGTATCATTCTGACCGGCGAAATCAGTGTCGGTAAGACGACGGTCGCTCAGAAATTAGTGAAAAGTCTGAATATCCAACCAGCCGGTTTCACGACGGAAAAAATCTTCTGTGAGAATACAATCGTTGGCTATTCGCTTCGCGATTGGCACGGCGATAGCCGAACATTCGCGCACGTCGATTTTCCGAAAACA
>Ga0265296_1002450_pt1 | contig 18728 bp, 18 predicted proteins | sample MunlanPumphouse1_FD_189073 | JGI IMG/M metagenome (GOLD analysis project Ga0265296, IMG submission 189073) | Groundwater microbial communities from a municipal landfill in Southern Ontario, Canada - Pumphouse #1 | ecosystem: Environmental > Aquatic > Deep subsurface > Groundwater | place...
ATTATAGCTTTCTTCTCATACAACATCGGCAGGCAATCCTGTCTCATGCGAAATTTGGTCCCATGGTTATGTCCGGAGCGTGCGTCGAAGTCCACTAGAATTTTACCTTTTTCCATTGCTTTTAAAAATTTTTCAAAACTAAATTTTTGTAACATCATCACTTTTGTATAATGATAAAATTCTTTACCTTTATTTTTTTCTACTTCGGCCTGAACATAAAAACAATTCAAAAGTTTAGTTCCGGCTTTGTGTTCCAGGTCATCAAAACCCCAGTACGGTTGTGGATTAAGCTCGTTTAGGTTGCCGACTTTCTTTTTGACGGATATTAACCAAGCTTTGTGTTTTTTAGCCACTTTTGAAGCGTCAAATGAAATTAAAACCTTCCGTTCGGCGCGATCAATTTGAACAATAAATCCGCGGTCGCTTGAGCTTTGACCATGGATTGTTTGACGAAAACTCATTTCGTTTTTTGGATATTTTTTTCCGGCCCTTTCGTGTTTCCAACCGTAGAGTGGCAGTAATATTTGTGGAACAAATTTTACCGCGCGCGGCGAAGGTTCAGTATGAAAAAGGGTTGTGAGCGAACTTGTAGCAAGCCGTTGGGTTTTTAATTCCCACTCGGCGGCGTTAGGAATGGGTAAGTTATTTTCTTCAATTCCCAATAAATCCTCAAGAGTATTGCCGACACCGCCGGCGTTTCCATGTCGCGCGTTTGGTATCCATCCTTGTTTAGAGATTTGTTTAAGTTTTTCAATTAATTGCGGCTTGGTGTAAATTTTCATACGGCTCGCTGTAGTTTAAAAATATCCATCTGCGGCTTAAGAAGTTCCAACTCGTTGCGTTTTATATTCCGTCCCAGGCGTCCTTCGGCCATTTTACAGTACTCGGGTGAAATATCAATACCAATAAATTTTCTCCCTAATCCTTTAGCCACAACGGCTGTTGTGCCCGAACCCATGAACGGGTCTAAAATAGTTTGAGCGCTAGTTGAAGAAATGATCCGCTCAATTAACGCGACCGGAAATGGAGCTGGGTGCGGATTATTCATGTCCTGCGTAAATTCCCACACGTCACCGCGCGCGTTCGCTTTTGGCATCAATTTGAAATTCCTTTTTGCGATAAGGTATATTACTTCGTAAGTCGGCAAAAAATAACCAGCATTAAAGTTAATGCCGCCTTTACGCCGCCAAATTATAATCTGTCGCACCGGAAAGCCGCTAATGATATCTTGCCGGTCTTGAAGTAATCCGTCTTGAACACGCCATTTATGGTTATAGAATATAGCGCCACTATCATTAGTAACTCTCATCATCTCCGTCAAGCAGTCGCGTTGCCACTTCGCGTATTCGTCGTGTGGCATGCAATCGTCGTAGTTATCGTAGCCGTGAACTAACGCTGCCCCAGCCCACTTGCCACCACGGCCATCTTTCATGCCGTTGCCAGTAGAATTTTTGAGATTGTAGGGTGGAGAGGTAACTACCAAATCAACCGCACCATCCGGTATCTGCTTCATAACCTTAACACAGTCACCGGCAATGAATTTATTGGTAAAATCTTTGGGATATTTCATACACTAAAAAAGGGTTTTATGCCTTAATTTTACCCCTTTTCATATTTTTAGTCAAAAATTTGAAGATCATTTTTTCTTCAGATGCTTAAAAAACTCCACCTGTCCCAGGCGCTTCACGGCCTCTTTTTTGGTGCGGTAAGTTCCGAACTTGCGTCCGGTCTGCTCGGAAAGGACAACGTATTTTCCTCCGATTTCTTTGATCATACAATATTATGCCAATCTACGAATCGTATGCAAATGCCGCGAATACATTATATCATAAATACTTTTTTGACTTGGGGAAACCGGGGCGCCTTTATTTTAACTTAGGGAGGTTTCACCTCCTCGGGAGGAGAAACCTCTTTTAAAAATCCTTCCCCCCGCTCGGGCGGGGTACTTCGCATCCTGCGCTTGCTCGGATTGCGAGTAGAAAAGGGAGAGGTTAAATTCCAAATTCAAAATTCCAAATTCTGCATTCTATTCTTCGCCCACCAATCAAAAACTTTTTCTGCCACCGGCGCCGCCGTGGAGCTCCCATCCCCGCCGGCTTCAATCAAGACCACAACCACGATTTGCGGATCCTGATATGGGCCGAATCCGACAAACCAAGCGTGAGACGGTTCGGTTGTGCTCCACTGCGCCGTACCGGTTTTGCCGGCGATTTGAATCGGCAAGTCGCCCAAACTTTGAGCGCTGCCGGAAACGATGGTGGCGCGCATTCCCCGACGGACGATGTCTAAATTATCCTTGGAGATAAAATCTTTATTCAAAATATATTTGGTCGCGTTATCATCGCGCAAAAGATGCGGCCGATAAAGCGTTCCGCCATTGGCCACCGCCACAATGCCGGCGGCAATCTGAAGCGGCGTGACGAGTAATCCTCCTTGGCCGATGGCCACGTGATAAGTATCGCCGATAAACCAGCTCATGCTTTCCATCTCCATTTTCCATTCCGGGGTCGGCAAAAATCCGCTTCCTTCGGCCGGCAAATCGATTCCCAGCTTCCCGCCAAAACCGAATTTCGCCAAATAAGCGTCAATCTTCCCGATGCCCAGACCGGTAAAATTATTGTCGCCGCCGCCGATAATATAAAAAAAGGTATTGACGGATTCGGCCAGCGCCTTAATGACATTAGTCGCGCCATGACCGCCGACTTTCCAATCCGGATAAAACCATTGTCCAATCCTGATCCCGCCGACGCTTAAAAAATCGGTATTGACGTCGATAATCTTTTCCTGCAGAGCCGCCGCCGCCAAAAACGGTTTAATGGTGGAGCCCGACGGGTAGAACCCGGAGATGGCGCGATTTAAAAGCGGATGATTTTTATCATTGTTCAACTTAGTAAGTTCCGCCCGACTGATGCCTCCGGCAAAAAGGTTATTGTCGTAAGTCGGAAAACTGACCATTGATAAAACCTCGCCGTTTTTGGCATTAAGAACAATCCCAACCCCTTTGTATTTTCGGAGCGCCGCGAGCTCCCCCCGTAACGCCGATTCCAGTACCCCCTGTAAATCACTGTCGATGGAAAGGACCAAATTTTGGCCGTCCACCGGCTCTTCTTTGGCCGCCACTTTTTTTTCACGCCCCATGGCGTCAATTTCAACTTTTTTCCGGCCCGGTTGGCCGCGAAGATCCTTTTCATAATAAGCTTCCACGCCAACGCGGCCGATTTTATCGGTCGGCAGATATCCCCGGTCCGCCATCACGCTCAAATCGTTGGGACTAACCCGTCCCTCATAACCCAAAAGATGGGACATGGAACGAAGCGGACTTAAATAATTGCGCCTGGTGCCGATGGCCACGCGCACTCCCGGCAAGCTCTCCGCGGCCGTCATTAAAATAACGACCGAATTATAATCAAGGCCGTCCTTAATCAAAATCGGCAAAGACAAATAGCGCCCGTACTTGGAGATTTCGGCATCGATCTCCGTTGGCGACATTGAAATTAAATCCGCCAAACGGGCGATTACCCGATAGCGCTCCGCCTTATCCCCGGGTAAATCATTGGGCACGATGGTTAAACTGAAATTCGGCAAATTGGCCGCTAAGAGCTTGCCATTACGGTCGTAAATGACGCCGCGGTTGGCCGCGATTGATTCAATGCGCAAACTATTGTTTTCCGCCTGTTGCCGGTAATATTCCCCGCGAAGAATCTGCAAATCGGCCGCCCGAACAACCAGAACCGAAAATAAAAAGGCGAGAGCCGTCAAAATAATCGTCAGCTTCCGGCGGCCGATGGTCAGACCCAAAACCGGCTCCTTAAAGCTAACCTGCATTCCGACCGTTCCCTCCTTTTCCAAAAAAGCTTCTTCCATCCAATGTTTTTTCAGGGGATCTCTGATTTTGGCATCGCCAAATAACGATTCTTTAATAACAAAGGGATCGGCAAAATCTTTATTTTTATTTTTATTCCAAAATAAGTTCATTGCCTGGAATTAAAATATTTTAGCGTCTGTCCCGCGAGAGCGTTAATAACAATGACGAATACCAGAGTTGAAAACATTTCGCAAATTCTCGCGGATAAAATCGGCCAGGCGTATAAATTTACAAAATTAAGAGTAACGGCCGCCCGGGAAATTAAAAAAAACAGGTTATACAGAAATAAACCCGAAAATGAAAAAATAAAAAAAGTCAGCCAGGTTTTTGCGCTGAAAAAATTATACGTCATGACGTTTAAAAATAGGGCGAAAAATAAAAAAAGGCCTAAAAAAAATCCAAATCTCTCGATTGAAAAAAAATCAACCAAGAGGCCGCTCACTCCGGCAAAAACCAGGCTTTCCCAAAAACATCCGTAATAAACCAGAAAAATCAGCGCGGCGGCAATCAGATTAATTTTAAAATTACCCGCCGCGACACCGCCGAGTTCAAAGGCAATCAAGATAAGTGAAATAAAAACCGAACCGATTATTCTCCACCACATATTTATATCATTGAACGGTCATCTTATAAATCCGTGTCATTCGTGGGGCGAAGCCCATTCGTGAAATCCAAAACGCTTTGGATAACGCCAATGCGCTTCGCGCCACTAATAACACGAATAACAAATCGGAAGCATTTATTATTCCCCAATAATCACCAAAACGTAATCAAGATTATTGAAATTCGCCGGAGAACGGATAATGGCTGTTTGAAAGGGATTGCGCACCTCTTTAATTACCGAGTCAATGGACCCAAGTACCAGTCCGCGGGGAATACCGGATTCAAGCCCCGAAGTAATTACCAGATCGCCGACGGCAATTTGTTCATTTTGGGGAATTAAATCCATTTTTAAGCTTAGTCCGTGCTCGCCGCTGACCACGCCCGTGGTATGATCGGAATTTAAAGTCGTGGCCGCGACACTGGTCTCGTTGTCGGTTACCAGCCGAACGAGCGAAAAACTGTCGGAAACTTTTATTAATTTTCCGATTAAAATGCCGTCGGCGTAAACAACCGCCCGACCAAGAGAGACACCGTCGTTCTTTCCCTTGTTAATAATCACCGTTTCGGCATCATCCAAATTGTTTTTACCGATTATTTTTGCCAGGATTGTCTGATGGGAACTTTTTTTTCTAAAATCCAGTTCCTTTTTTAACAATAGATTTTCTTCGGCCAGCGCGCCGAGTCTTGCCCGATCAATAACAGACCTAGATGATTCGTAAGCCAACCGATTATTTTCGTCAATTATTTTTGCCGGATTAAATACCGCGGCGGCCCATCCGACGGCGTTATTTTTAACATCGCTGACAGCGCCGGATAACGGCAAAATAACGCGGCCGAGCGCCCCGCCGACGCCGCCGAGTAAATTTATATTATATAAAAAAACTAGCAGTCCGAATACTGCCGCGATTCCGAAAAAGATTTTCAAAAAATTTCCGCGCATTTCTAATTACTGCGGCTGCCCGAAGGCACCGCCACCTCCTTTAAGAGATTGGAATTTTCCAGTAGAATTCCCGTGCCGCGAACGACGCAGGTGAGCGGATCATCGGCAATTCTAACCGGCACTTCGGTCAGGCGGGAAATAAGTTTATCCAAACCTTTCAAAAGCGCCCCCCCGCCGGTTAAAACCATGCCGCGCTCAAAAATATCGGCCGTCAACTCCGGCGGCGTAACCTCCAGCGTCGCCTTGATGTTTTCGGTAATTATTTTAATGGAACGGGCCAGGGCGCCGCGAATCTGCTCATCGGTCACAATTACCTCGGTCGGCAAACCGGAAAGTAAATCGCGGCCGCGCATTTCCATTTCCAGCGGCACTTCCAGCTCTTCGGCCGAACCAATCCGCATTTTAATGAGCTCGGCAATCCGCTCGCCTAAAAATAAATTGAATTTCTCGCGGGCAAATTGAATGATATTTTTTGTCAGCTCGTCTCCGGCGACCGGGATTGATCTCCAGGTCACTACCCCCGACAAGGAAATAACCGAAATCTGCGTCGTCCCGGCGCCGACATTTACTATCATACTGCCGACCGATTCTTCCACCGGAAGCCTGGCCCCAATGGCGGCGGCGAGCGGCTCTTCAACCAATGTGACTTCGCGCGCCCCGGCTAAAAAGACCGCGTCCTCAACGGCTTTTTTCTCCACCTCGGTAATTTCCAACGGGATGGCGATCACAACGCGCGGACGCGGCACGATGGTAAAAGAATTCTCGTGTACCTTTTCAATAAAATAACGCAGCATCTTTTCCGTTATTTCAAAATCAGAAATAATACCCTTAGCCAGCGGACGCGTGATACTGATATGCGTTGGCGTTTTTCCGAGCATCTCCTGGGCATCCCGGCCGATGGCAATAATCTGATTGGTTCTGGAATTAACGGCCACGACCGACGGCTCATTAATAACAATGCCCTTGTCCTTTACGTAAACAAGGGTATTTGCCGTTCCCAAATCTATACCCAAATCTTTTGAGAATTTTCCAAATAATCTTTTAAACATATCGGGGTCGCAAATTAAACGCGTCTTTTGAGCGACAAAAAGAAAAATTCCAGGGTCACCAGAGCCAAAACAATACCGAACATAATCCACCAGGTCAAAATTCTGAATTCCTGCAAAATCAAAACGCAAATAATAGCCGTCGAAAACCAGACTCCCTGCCGGAAAGATGTTGCCGCCAGGCGCGAAACTAACTCCAATCGATTAAATTTTGCCCGCACCAGCAGACCGATAATCGCGTTGGTGCCCAAAAGGGCCAGACCGAGACTGGCATAGAAAAACGTGAGCCCCGCTGGTCCGCTATCGGTCGGAGACACAAAAATGACAACCAGACCCCAGGCGGCCCATGAAAGAACCGTGCAAAAAGTCATTAAAATAAGATATTGTCTAAGTGTCATACTACCGCCGCTTTCAGCTTTCGGCCCTCAGCCTTCAGCTAAAATTAGTAATCCGTTAAAAGAAACATACCGCTTGCGGTACCTCCTTCTAAAATTTATCTTATCAAATCGGCCTTGATCCGGCAAGCCCCTTAGACAGAAAACTTTATTTTTTCCACCGTCCCTTCGCCCAATTTTTCATTTAATCTGGACAGGATTTTTCGCTCCCGGAGCTGGATCTCCTGGGCGATGATTGAACTTATGGAACTTAATTTGAACATTTTATCTTTAAATGAAATGACCCTGACCTTTAATAAAATATCTTTCCCAAAGAATGAACACAAAATTTGTTCAAATTCCCTCACCGCCATCGCGGCTTCAATCTGCCGGCCAATACGGCTTTGCTTGATGTTTTGCGGAATAATTTTTCCGATTGAAGTAAAACTCATACCCTTATCCTCTCCTCTTAAGATAAGAGGAGGTGAGGAGGAGTTATGAAAATTTCGTAACTCCCCTTAGTCCCCTCTTATCCTAAGAGGGGAAATTATGCACTTATAATATTCTGTGTTCGCAGATGTCTTTAAAATCGCAGAATTTGCATTTAAATCCGTCCGGCGTCGCCGCAAACGAACTTTGTTCCATCTCTTTAATGGTGCCCTGAATTTTATCCTGCAATCTGACAAGCTCTTTTTCCTCGCCCAAAAACGAAACTTTTTTATTGTCTTCAATATAAAGATACGAGAGCGCGCCGACTTTTTTATCAAGGATCTGCGGATTTACGGCCGCCAGCTGATAAATTAAAAGCTGATCCTTATCAACCTTGTCTTCTTCCCTGGATTTACCGGTTTTGTAGTCAATAATTTCCACCGTTCCGTCCGGACGCTCGTCAATCCGGTCAATTTTTCCGCCGAAAGTATAATTTCCGATTTTTAAATTAAACCCTTTCTCCAAATATAACGGTACCGGCAGATTATCTTTGACGCTCTCGAAATAGACGCGCAGACACTTTTTCCCCTTTTCAAGATACTCTTCTTTGTGTTTTTTGTCGTCATACCAGTCGTCTATCCAGCTACTTTCAAAAATTTTCAAGAGTTCCTCAACCGTTACCTCCGGCTTTCGCGGCGAGGTACCCCCAAAAATATCCACCTGCCTTTTTCCCGCCCGCTCCTGGACAAGCGAAAAAAACTTTTGCAACGCGGAGTGGATGCTCTGGCCAAAGCTGAAACTCGCCCGGCCGGCAACCGGAAGATGTAAAATATGCTGAAACTTATACTGCAAGGGGCAGGTTTCGAAAGCCTTGATTTGCGTAAATGAGAACCTCTCCGGTAGAAAGTATCCCGACACTTTTCTTTCCGGCAACTTGGCGGCGACTTTGACGTTTATGTCCAAAACGGACTTTTTTTCTTTTTTTGCCGTCTCCTCGCCCGCGAATTTAAGCTCCACTAAAAACCGGGACGGTTTTTTTGCCCGCGACCCGCCATAATCTTCGGCCGAAGTAAAATATAATCCGGCTTTGGCGCGGGTCATGGCAACATAAAAAAGCCGCCGCTCTTCCTGTAAATGCACCTCGCCCTCCGGAAGAATCTCTTTGATGAGCGCCGTCGGCAGTTCAATCGGCTCGCGCCGCTCGTCGGTCGGAAACCGCCGCTCCACCAGATTAACGATAAAAACGTATTTAAACTCCAGACCCTTGGCCGCGTGCACAGTGAGGATTTTTACCATCTCCGGCCCTTCGTCCGGATTTTGCGCCAACGCCCCTTCTTCCCCGGCCTCAATTTCCATGTTGATTAATTCCAAAAAATTTCTGACGCTCGGCTCGGCCACCGCCTCCTTGAATTGCTCCAATTTTTTATAAAACTGATTCAAAAAAGAACTATTTTCCCTGGAATCAACATTATCCTCGCGGATAAGATTTTTAAGATATCCGCTATCCGACAAAAATACCCACAACATCCGGCCTGCGTCTTTTGTCTTCGCGAGCGTTGTATGCTTTTCCACCAGCGCGGTGATAATCCCAAGGGCCTTTAATGTTTCGGGTTTAAAATCAAAGGCCGCCGCCTCATGCGCTATTTCCCAAAGCGATTTCGCTTTCTTTTTCGCGTAATAATTCAGCTTGATGAGTTCCGGCTCCGACAAAGTCGAGAGTCCTCGACAAAGTCGGGACTCCGGCAGATGCCAAATTTTCATATTCAACACCCGCCACATGGCCGTATTTTCGTGAAAATTATCCAGAAGCTTCAGATAAGCGACAATGTCCAAAATTACCGGCTTGGCGTAAAGTCCGCGGGAAGCGACAAACTGGTACGGAATACCGGCATCGGACAAGGTTCTCACAAAAAGATCGGCGTGGCTATTGGCGCGAACCAGCACCGCGAAATCATTCCAGGTGGATTCCGCGTCTTTGTTTTTGAGTTCAATAATTTTTTTCGCCACCGCCGCCGCTTCTTCGTAAGCGGTCTCGGTCTTGAGATGATGGATTTCACCCGCGCCGGCAGAAGCGGCCACAAGTTTTTTTGAGAGTCCTTCTCCGCTCTCTTTTAATTTTACTTCCAGGCGGTAGGGATTATTCTGCTGGATAAATCCGTACGACAAATCCAAGATGTTTTGTTTAGAACGGTAATTTTTGATGAGAAACACTTTTTTCGCGCCCGGGAAGTCGCGCTCAAATTCTAAAATATTGCTGATGGAAGCGCCGCGGAACTTGTAAATTGACTGGTCGTCATCCCCCACCACCGCCAAATTATTCGCCGGAGCCGCCAAAAGTTTTACCAGCTCATACTGCGCGAAATTGGTATCCTGGAATTCGTCCACTAAAATATATTTAAACTTATGCCGGAAAAATGCCAAAATGTGCGGGCGCTTCTTGAACAAATTTAGTGTTCGATTAATTAAATCGCCAAAATCCAGAGCGTTATTTTCCAAGAGCAGTTGTTCGTAAACATGGTAGGCGTTCGCCACCTCCTCAATCCTCTCCGCGTCAAAATCGGCCCCCTCGGCCGGCGCGCTGTCGGCGTTGAGTTTGAGATTTTTCGCGTACTCCAAATAATCCGCCGGCGCGACCAGCTCGTCTTTGGCGCGGGAAAAATGTTTCAGGAGCGCGTGGATAAATTTGGTCGGATTGCCGAGCGGCCGGTAATAATCCAAATTAAATCGGTCGAGATTTTTCCTGACCAGCATCCACTGCTCGGTCGCGGAAGCCAGCTTAAAATTTGACGCGAGGCCGATATCAATCGCGTAGTCACGCAATATACGCTCGCAGAATGAATGAAAGGTGGAAATCCATAAATCCACATAACCGTAGGGCAGAAGTTTATCCACCCGCTCCTCCATCTCGCCGGCCGCTTTATCGGTAAAAGTGAGGGCCAAAATCTCGTCCGGCTTGGCTAAACCCTGCTCAATTAACCAACCAATCCGGCGCGTGATCACCATCGTCTTGCCCGTTCCGGCGCCGGCGACAATCATAAGCGGACCCGCGGCATGGGTAACCGCGGCCGATTGCTCGTCATTAAGATTTTCCAAAATTTGACTTGACATTGACGGCTGACTCTCCTCCCCTTAAGTTAAGGGGAGGTTGGGAGGGGTTAAAAAATCCCCCTCAATCCCTCGCATTTGGCGCTCGCTAAAATTGCGAGTCCAAAGGGGGAAGATTTTATATTTGACATTTTCTCTATTCTATGTTAATTTGACTTTAAATTCAAGCTCTTTCACACAGAGGTACCGATGGCACGCGAAAAAAAATACGAAAACGCCGAAGTTCCCGTACCACTTTCATACCGAGGCGGCGATACGCCAAGCATTCATCGCATTATTGACCTCATCTCCAACCGGGAACTTTCCGGCTGGAGGTTTGTCCAGCCGCTCCACTTTGTCGCCGATGAAAAAACCGGATTTCACCGGCCGACGATAATTAAATTCCGGCGGCCAAGACGCGGCAAACTCCGGACGATTATCTTTGATTATATGACGGTCACCGTGGCAAACGACGGGCAGAAGCCCGATTCCGAACCCGGCTGGGAAAAAGTCGGAGTGATTGAATGCGACGCCTTAGGGCATCCAAGGATAATCCTCTTCAGAAAAGAAAACACCGAACGGTAATCACAACTCCGCCAAAGACAGGAGGAGGAAGAATATGGATCTAAAAGACAGTATCGGCGAATACATGGTGGTCAAGCTGGAATTCAGATATGATGAGGAGCACCTTGGAGCATATATCAATTACTTTGCTAACAAGGGATGGGAATTTGTCTGTTTCGGCAATTATTATTTTTGCCGCAGCGGTGAGAATGCCAACATTTACCCCCATCAAATCCTCTTCCGCCGCAAACACCCATGGATGGCGCGGCTTTTCTTCCGCCGGCCGAAACAGAAGTGAAAATGAACTGCACTTGCCCCAAAGAATGCGACTGCCAAAATCCGCCTCCGGATAACGGGGGTGGTAAAGACGACGTCTATCATATCAGTAACGAATGCCCGATGCATAATCTCTATCCGCGGCCGAGTCCCGACTGCCCGATTCACAATATAGATACCTCAAACGCAAAAGAGCCCTAACGGCTCTTTTTTTTAATTTCCTCCCCTTGCTAAGGGGAGGTGAGGTGGGGTAAAAAAGCGGGGGTTACCTCCCCCAACCCCTCCTTAATAAGGAGGGGAGATTAGACGTATCGCCGTTGCCCGCATCTTCTTATCCCCGTACATCTTTCCCCAAGCAACAATCAGCGCGTGAAACTCGTTGTATAATTTTGCGCTCCGCGGCAACCGCGACTCAAAAAACGCGCGATAATCGTCATATTTGGCGAGTTTTACCCCTAAAAGGCCGCATAACCGCTTGGTGTAGGCATCCACGACAAAAACAGGCCTTTTTGCGGCATAGAGAAGCATTGAGTCCGCGGTTTCCGGCCCGATACCCCAAAGCAACAGCAGATTCCCCCTCAAAACCACCGTCTGACTGTAGGAGATACTATCTCCAACAAGTTTATTGGAGATAGTATCTCCTACAGTAAAAAAATTCGCGAATATTTTCAACTTCATGGCCTTTTGATTATAATATCCGGCTGGCTTGATAAGCATAGCGAGATTTTTTGCGCGGCAAATCTTCTCCGGCGATAGACACCCGGCGGCGGCGAGATTTCCGAGCGCCCGCTCCACATTTTTCCAGGCCGTGTTTTGCGTCAAAATCGCGCCGACGCAAATTTCAAATTTATTCAAGTTCGACAAATTTTTACCGCCACGGTATTCACACCGGCCGGTTTTGGTGTCAAAAATCGGCCACCAACCCTGGGGACCGAAATGTTTGTACAATTTTCTATAGATTTTTAACGGATCCATGATTTTATAACTTCACCGATTCAACTTGTTTTTTCAGAACCCGTACATTCAATTTTTTAATCGGTTCGGCCAGTTTTCTATCCCGCACAATCTTTTTCGCCACGGCGGTTTTTAAATATCCCATGGTATAAATACACAAACGCAAGTCCAGATGGATAATGTCCCCGCCGCGGCAACCCTCAAGAGCTCTCCGAACGCCGGCGCGCCCATAACCGTCAATTTTATCCGCGTCGCGTAAAATCCATGCCACATCATAATCATTCGCCATGTCATTCCAATGATTGCGTATGGAATAAAGTATAATCAATTTCTCTTTGTCAGAAAGTGATTTAAAAACCGCATCCTGTCTAAACCACCGACGACACATCTCGTATGATAATTTATGATGGCACGGCCCGCCGTTTTTCTCCTCTACCCGGCCGATATCGTGAAGCCAGGCGGCGAGTTCGCATAAAAAAATATTCGCGCCCTCGGAGGTGGCAATTTTTACCGCCCAGTTGCGGACCCGGGAAATATGGTCAAAATTATGCGCCGGAACCGGATGAGCAATAAATAACTTTTGAACCTTTTCGCGGGCGTAACCACAAATTTCTTTTTGGATTTTGCTATACATATTACTCCAATTCCTCAAATTCAATTTGTCTATGATGACCGTCGGCAACGAGCTTAATCAAGATTTTTTTAACTTTCAGCTCCGGCCAGCGCTCCAAAATCATTTTTTTTGACGCTTCCATATCTTCGGCGTGCTTACGATGCTCCGCCTCAAGGGATTCAAACGCGGCGCGCCCCCCATAGGCGCCGCAATCGGTATGATTCATTAAAATCACTTCCCCGATTCCGTGCAGCCGCCGGGAAATTTCAATCTGCCGGAGCATAAACTCCCGCTCGGCGTCATTTTGCGGCGAGACAAAATTTTTACAGGCGCCAGCGACGGAAACATCGTCAAAATCGCCCATAATCCCCTCGCCCGTCAAAAACTCATGGATTCTCGGCTTAAACCTAAAGTCCATGCAGTGCAGGACCAGCGCTTTGCATTTATGCATACCCAGTATATCAACCCCCAGACCCAAACGCCGCGGCGTTTGGTATCTTTTTGGTTAATTTTAGATTTAAGCCCATAGTAGCAACTCCCCTTTTTATGTCGTAAAAAATATCTAAAATGACAAGCTGGGGGTTGTATTACTGGGCATATTTTTTATATTAAGGAGTTTCCGCCAAAGGCGGATCCGCCTTTGGCGGAAACGAATTAAATTATATCTTTTTGGACAAAATCAGTCAATAAAAAAAGCACCGTTTATTTGGTGCTTGTTTCCTTGAGTCTCGCAAGAAGATTCTCATAGGCCATAAACGCCCGGCCGCCAAATCGCCGCTGCGCCTCGATATCTTCCACTTCAATGCGGGGCTTATAATCGGAACACACCTTGTGATACTTGCGCGTCTTAGACTCCGGATGGGGAAGGTAGGGGCCCCAAACGATCTGGTCCCCGTCAATCCCCCTCTGGTCGGCCGTCATGTCAAGAACAATCTTCATGTGGTCAATTTCCATTTCCAACCAGCAGTGATTGCGGAGCTGGCCGACAGAACCAAGGATTACCCGGCTGCCGGGAATGAGGTTGCACAGGACGCGGCTCGTGGCATAGCACTGGCCTTCCGGACGGCCGGGAGCGGCATCCGGGCGGCCAACGGCCGTCGTCTTGTCCCAGACGCGCTCGAAACGCTCCCGCAAATCCTCCAAATTATCGGGACGGAAGAGCATGTTCATCACTCGCCTCCTCTCCAAAACGAACTGCCTCAACCTTATCAAAAAATCGGCGTCCAGTCAAGTTCCATTGACTTATACGGTATTTTCTGATATTATCAAGTTATATTCGGAATTATCCGGCCCGCCCGCAAAAATCTCAAAATTATATCCGGAGCTCGGGGATCGTCTAACGGTAGGACACCAGGTTCTGGCCCTGGGAATCGGGGTTCGAAACCCTGTCCCCGAGCTCTGCATATAATTTGAGTTCAAAATGTCCAATTACCTGGGAATTACTTTTGCCATCGTTGCCCTGTTGAGCTGGGGATTTGGCGACTTTTTTATCCAAAAAACAACGAGGATTATAGGGATATGGAAGTCCCTATTTTTTATCGGCATTGTCGGCCTCGTTGCGCTCTTCCCGTTTGTTAAAAATGAAATTTTCAATCTTGGGCCGGACAGCCTACTTCTTTTGGCGCTTCTCGGCATCGTCGTCGTTTTTGCGGCGCTTTTTGATTTTGAAGCCCTGAAACAGGGAAAAATAGCCATCGTTGAACCTTTAATCGGCCTGGAGCTTCCCATCACCGTCGGTTTGAGCATCAGTCTGGGGAAAGAACATCTCTCGGCCGTACAATTAATTTTAATCGCGGTTGTTTTTATCGGCATCGTTCTGGCAATAACGGCACATCATACTCATCTTCACTATCACCGGAGAATTTTTGAGAAAGGCGTTATTTTGGCCGGCATCGGCGCCATCGGCATGGCGCTCACAAATTTTCTGATCGGAGTTTCCAGCCAGCAGATCTCTCCCTTGATGACAATTTGGTTTACCCATTCCTTGCTGGCGGTGGTTTGCGCCATTTATCTTATATTCCGGGGGGAATTTAAAACCATCCTCACGGATTTAAAAGCCCATCCCAAACCGATTGTCGGTCAAAGTATTTTTGATAATGTCGCCTGGATCGCGTTCGCGTTTGCGACAACGTTGATTCCGATTTCCATCGCGACGACTATCAGCGAAAGCTATATTGCCTTGGCCGTATTCCTTGGTATCTTTATAAATAAAGAAAGGCTGCGCTTACACCAGTTCATCGGCGTCGCCCTCGCCATCGGCGGCGTCATCGCGCTTTCCGCCTTTACCTCCGGCTAATCTAATTTAAAAATACAACATCAAAAAATGACATCTCTGAAGGTCATTTTGGTTTTCAATTTAAATCACCCGCCCGCCGAATTCGGCGGCGAGATTATTGGCGGCGGCGCCGACCGCTTCTTCGGCCGCCGCGGCCTCGTCTTTAACCACGTCCGTGGCGGTTAAAATCTTTGAACAAAAAATTTCGTCAAGGACTTTTTCCAAAAGAATTTTATTTTTCAATTCGGTCAGGCGGTCTTTGTGAAATTTATAATTAGTGCCGAGGCGCAGGAGATTCCCTTCCAGAGCCAGCGGCCGGCTAAGACTGACGCTAATCGGCAAGGACGCGTTATAATCGGTAACCTTGGACACCACGTCACCCCAGCGATTTTTGATCGTTTCCAAATCAACACCCACCGTCTCTCCGACGTCAAAAACCGGTTTTGGGGCGGGCATCGCCCCGGGCGCCGGAGAACTTTCCGGCGCCGCTGGCCGCTCCCCGGAATCCGGCTTTTTAACATAAACAGTCTCACGCGAACGCGCGGGAATTTTAATTTCCCCGATCGCTTCGTCATTACTTTTTACCGAGGCGCCAAGACACAGCTCCACCACGCCCAGTTCCAGCGGAAATTGCGGAATCGCGCTCGTTTTGATCTCCGGTTTCTTCGCCAAAAACACTTCAATAACCGAGAGAATTTCCCTGGTGTCAAATTTGGCGACAACTTCCCGAAGTTCCCGCTCCATCGCCTCGTCATATTCCAACGAGAGATTACCGAGAGACTCGTCAACTTTAAACAAAAGAATTTTTCTAAGGACGTCAATTGTGTCCAGAACAAACTGATTGAGGTCAATGCCGTCCAAAACCAGTTGATTTATAAATTTTACGCCGCCGGAGGCATTTTTTAAGGCGATATATTTTATCAGCGTAAAAACCAGGGAAAAATCGGAGGCGGGCAGCACTAAGCTGACCGTTTCCAAATTTATCCTGCCCCCGCCGAGCGCGAGCACCTGTCCCAACAAACTTTCCGCGTCCCGCAGGCATCCTTCGCTTTCGCGGGCAATGCGCTCCAAAACTTTTCGGTCGACTTCTATCCCCTCGCCCGCCACCAAACGGTTCAGGCGTTCCACTAAGTCGGTAATATTTATCTTTCTAAAATCAAATCGCTGGCAACGCGAGATGATGGTCGCGGGAACTTTGTGGATTTCGGTGGTCGCCAAAATAAAAATAGCGTGCGCCGGCGGTTCTTCCAGTGTTTTTAAAAGCGCGTTAAAGGCCGAGGTGGAAAGCATGTGCACCTCGTCAATAATAAAAACTTTGTATTTTAAACGCGACGGCGCAAAACGCGCGTTTTCAATAATATTTTCGCGGACATTATCCACGCCGGTATGCGAAGCGGCATCCACCTCCATCACATCCAGCGACCGTCCGAGGGTTATTTCACGGCAGCTATCGCACTCATTGCACGGCTCGGCGGTATCGGGTTTGCGGTTAGCGCAATTGATCGCTTTGGCAAAAAGCCGGGCGCTGGTGGTTTTACCGATGCCGCGCGGCCCGCAAAACAGATAGGCGTGGGCGATTTTACCGGTAATAATCTCGTTTTCCAGGGTAATTTTAATATGATTCTGGCCGGTAAGGTCGGAAAAAGTCTGCGGACGATATTTTCTATATAAAGTTTCGGACATATGTAAATGCAGATTTAAGATTGCAGATTGCAGATTGTAGATTGTAGATTTATTTTATGTTAAATTTTGATATTAAACAAGTCACTGGCATTTGATAATAACTGCTCCGCGGTTTTTTCCGGGTCGGCGCCGCGAAGCTCGGCGATTTTGGCAACGATATATTTTACATACACCGGTTCGTTGCGCTTGCCGCGAAATGGCACGGGTGAGAGGTACGGCGCGTCGGTTTCGGAAAGAATTCTGTCCGGCGGACAATTTTTTACCGTCTCCAAAATTGGCGCGACCTTGGCCGGTGGAAAGGTAATAACGCCGGTAAATCCGATGTAATATCCCAAATCCAAAAATTTTTTGGCGATTTCCCAATTGCCGGTATAGCAATGAAGGACCCCTCCTCGCCTTTCCATTCCTCGCCCACTCGGAACGGAAGTCGTAAGGGGAGGATAATTTTTTAAGATATTATAGAGATCATCATAAGCATCATCGGTTTCCCAGCTACTTGGCCGGACGTGTAAAATCAGGGGCAGATTAACTTCTTTCGCCAGCGCAACCTCGCGTTCAAAAGTTTCAAGCTGCTTCCGGCGAAAATCCTCGGCGTCAACATTGGACGGACGGTGCCAATAGTCCAACCCGACTTCGCCGATAGCGACAACGCGCGGACTTGCACAAAGTTTTTTATAAAAATCAACATCAAAATCTTCGGCCTTGGTTTTATAGGCCACTTCTTCGCCCTCCACCTCTTCATTAATCTCTTCGTCAAAAAGATGAGTGGGATGAAGCCCGACCGCGGCCCAAAGCCCATTCGGATTTTTTTCCGCCCATTCCACCGCCCGACGACTGGTATCTTTTTGCGTGCCAACGGTAATCATCCCGACACCGCCCTCAAGCGCCCGATGAATTACTTCTTCGGAGTCCTCCTTATAGGCATTAAATTGTATATGACAATGGGTGTCAATGTATTTGATCATAATTATCTATTGCCCGCCTTTAGGCGGCCAGCTTCATGCCAGAGGCAGATCCGCCTCGGGCGGAAAAGCTGGGCAATGATATTATAAAGACGCGATTAATCGCGTCTTTACATTATCATGAATTTGTACCCAAAGCAATTACTTAATCGGGATTATCCGCTGGAGGATCTGTATCGCCTGCGGCAAAAGCGGAGCGGTAAAATCGCCGACTTTTACCAGATATTTGGCAACGGCGGAAACCTGAAGCTGGGAAAAAAACCAACCGCTAAACGGCAAACGGACGGCGATATAAACCGAAAGGCCCAAAACAACTCCGCCCTCAAGCAACCCGAAAACCGCGCCGGCCAAACGGTTGATTGAATTTAAAAACGGAATGACGTTAATAAACCTGAATATTCTGCTCACGATATAAAAAACCAAACCGATCAGCCGATTCACTAAAATGAAGATGATAATGAAAGCAATAATCTTTTCAACGTTAAGATCGCCGGCAAATTTCCCGTTGGCCCAAAGGGCAAAAGATTCAAAATAATGCCCGGCCACCGCCGCCCCAAAAATTACCCCGACCACGGCGCCAAAGGCCTGAATGAGCCCAACCCATACCCCATAGAGCACAAATCCGCCCAAAATTATTAATAAGATGATGTCTAATAGACCCATATGTTTTTAATTTCGAAATTCGAATACCTGCCCGCCAATTGCCGTTTTGTTTCTTATGCTAAATAAAGTGGCTTGAAACAGATAACGGAACTTTGATTTTATTAAGTCGCAAAAGGCGTAGGCAGGCGGGTCGAAATTCGAAACAATTTTATTAAATTACAAATTCAAAGCACCAAATCCCAAATAAATTACAATGACCAAAATTATAAATTCAAAACGTTTGGAATTTTAGATTTTGGAAATTCTTGCGCCCGAGGCGCATCCGCCTCTGGCGGAGAAATTATTTGGACCTGCCCGCCAATTGCCGTTAAGTAGCTCGGATTGAAAATTCAATCGTTATTGAGATTAAGTGTCTCCTGAGTACTCAATGCGCAAAAGGCGTAGGCAGGCGGGGCTT
>Ga0265296_1002451_pt1 | contig 18727 bp, 16 predicted proteins | sample MunlanPumphouse1_FD_189073 | JGI IMG/M metagenome (GOLD analysis project Ga0265296, IMG submission 189073) | Groundwater microbial communities from a municipal landfill in Southern Ontario, Canada - Pumphouse #1 | ecosystem: Environmental > Aquatic > Deep subsurface > Groundwater | place...
TTTCCGACCACCATGTCGATTTCCGGGATCGCGCGGATGGCCATGTCCTGCTTCTGGATGACATCCAGCGCCTCGCCGATGGAGGCGTGCGGCATCGTGGTGGGCATATAGAGGAATGCGCCCTCGTCGAGGGGCGGCATGAATTCCTTGCCGAGGCCGGGGAACCTGTGCGTCATGGTCGACCAGAAAGCGGTTCGATGCACCGTTTCCGCCTTGACGCCGACCTTATCCGCCATCCTCGGCACCAATCCGAACATCTTTCCGAATCCCAGCCAGCCCATATATCCCAGCAGCACGATCAGGGCCGGCATGACCAGGAAAACGCGCTTGTGTGCCAGAAACCATCGGAGCACCGGTTCGTAGAACCGCTCCACCAGGTGGTAGAGGAAGAGGGGGATGCCGGCGAGGACAGTCACGAGGATGAGATTCTTCCACAGGCCCGCCTGGATCCCGAGCGGCAGCCAGTGTCTCGTGAGCAGAACGCCCACGACAAGAATCACCAGGACATTAGCGACCCGCGGCATGATTGCGCGCGCGCGCGCGGGCAGGTGGTCCGCGGCCAGGAGGTAAGCCCCGACGAGAACCAGGAGCGCTCCGGCCCACCACCAATTCAGCCAAAACGCGATCAACACGCCGGCCGCGACAATCCCGCCATGCCACAGGCGTTTCGTCGTTTTTGATCGAGCCTTACGCGAGAACAAAACGTGCGCCGCCGCGGGGATCACCGTCAGGGCGACGATCACCGATCCGATCAGGCAGAAGGTTTTGGTGAACGCCAGCGGCTTGAAAAGCTTGCCTTCGGGGCCGGTCATGACGAAAACGGGCAGGAAGCCGATCACCGTCGTGGAGATGGCGGTGAGCACGGCGCTGCCGACTTCACTGGTCGCCCGATAGATGACCTCGAGACGGCTTTCGTCGGGATGCGCCTCCTCCATGTGCTGCACGATGTTCTGGCAGAGGATTATTCCCATGTCCACGATCGTGCCGATGGCGATCGCGATGCCCGAGAGCGAGACAATATTGGCCTCCACGCCGAACAGCTTCATCGCGATGAATGAAAACAGCACGGCCAGCGGCATGACGACGCTGATCAGGAGCGACAGCCCGAGCAACGAGGCCATGATGATGACTACGATGGTCGTGATCAAAACCTGCTCGTAGAGCGCGGCGTTGAGGGTGCCGAGGGTTTCATAGATCAAGCCCGTGCGATCATAGAAGGGCACGACGGTCACCTGGCTCGTGGTGACGCCCTTGGGCCATTGTTCGCGAGGCGCCGATGTCAGCCATTTGAGCCATGCTTCCTGATTGATTTCCCCGCCGGCATAGGCCCCGAATTCGCGCTCACGGGCAAATGCCTTCAGAGCGGCGCGCCCGGTCTGGTTGTAGTCCACGACGACCCTCACGGGAAGCGAGGGCGCGATCTCGGCGATCTTGGCCTTGACGTTCTTGATCGCGGCCAGGGGATTGTACCCGTGCCGGACAACCACCACTCCGCCCACGGCCTCCGTGCCTTCCTTGTCCAGCGCGCCTTCGCGGAAGGCGGGCCCCAGCGCGACCCGGCCGACGTTTTTCACGTAGATCGGCACGTTGTCGTTAACCTTGACGACGGTGTTCTCGACGTCCTTGAGGTTTCGGATGAATCCGCGCGCGCGAATCAGGTACTCGACCCGGTTCAACTCGATCTGCCGGGCGCCCACATCGAGATTCGACATGCGCACCGCCGCGAAGACCTCTTCCAACGTGACGTGATTCGCCCGCATGGCATCGGGGTCCACGTCAATCTGGTATTCCTGCACGAAACCGCCGACAGGAGCGACCTCCGTGACGCCCGCGGCGGATTGCAGGTGATAGCGTACCGTCCAGTCCTGCAAGGTCCGCAATTCATGGAGATCCCATCCCCCCACCGGCTTTCCGTCCGGGTCGCGGCCTTCCAGCGTGTACCAGAAGATTTGCCCCAGCGCCGTCGCATACGGACCCAGCGCCGGTTTTACATCGGCCGGAAGAATGCCGGAGGGAAGCCCGTTCAACCGCGCGATGATGCGGTTCTGCGAGGCCTCAAACGGCACGCTCTCCTCGAAGATGATGTAGACCATCGAGAATCCGAACATCGAGTAGCTTCGAACCGTCTTCACGCCCGGGATGCCGAGCAGGGACACCGTCAGCGGGTAGGTCACCTGGTCATCCACGTCTTTGGGCGAACGCCCCATCCATTCGGTGAATACGATCTGCTGGTTCTCGCCGATGTCGGGGATGGCGTCCACCGCGACCGGACTGCGCCGCACCCCGCCGAGGTTCCAATCGAACGGCGCGACCAATGCGCCCCATGCGATCACGAAGAGCACGATCAGGGCGACGATCAGCTTCTGCTCGAGACAAAACCGTATAACCCTATCCACGAGCGACGGGCCCTTGACGGGAGGCGGCGCGGGGGAAGGCTTCTCATTCATGGGTGTGACCTCCCCCGGCCGGGGTGCTGGAAGAATCGGACGGAATCGTCTCGATCATTTTGCCGCAGGTCGGCATGGCTTTGCCGAAATAGGGGTTGCGGACCGTTTTGCTTTTCTGCAGCCACGTGGCGCCGCGATTGTCGAACGCCATGGGACAGCGAATGTAATAGATCGGTTCGGATCGGACCGGACCGAACGTCTTGACGGCATTGGCCATCTCGGGCGATAGCGAAGCGAAAGCGGTCCGGAAGGATTCGATCTCCTTCGCCGTCGCCATTTTGTCCAGAGACAGCTTCAGGGCGTTCAATGATTGCATCCAGCCCACATGGGCGTCTCCGGTAAGGACGGACATGTCTACCGCCGCCAGGGCTTGCCTGGCCTGGGAAGCGCCGGCGAGAGAGGCCTCCAGATTGCCGTCGGCCAACGCGTCGGCAATGGTCAGAACGTGGTTCAGGACGCCTCCGAGCTGCTTCCGGAACACTTCCGGCGCGGCACCGGTTGGCGGGTTCACCGCTTTCGTCGCGGGACGGGCCGCCGGCGGGGCTTCGCCGTGCTGGTGTCCGACCGGCGCGGCGCCGCCCTCGGGCGCCATCATGCTGGGCTTGCCTTGGAGCTGCAACGAACTATCGATCTTGAAATTGCCGTTGATTACCACCAGTTCGCCTTCCTGAAGCCCTTCGAGCACGACGAAGTAGTCTCCCGCCCTGGGGCCGAGGACCACATCGCGCCCTTCATAGACGCCTTCCTTCCCCGGCAAGGCTACATACACCACGGCACGCTTGCCGGTGACCAGAGGCGCCGATGCCGGAATGACCAACGGCAGGTCGGCGGGCGCCTTGCCGTTTCCGGCGACGGCGGCTTGGACCACCGCGCGGACAAACATCTCCGGTTTCAGCCGACCGTCGGCATTGGGCGCGTTGACACGCACTTTAACCGTGCGGGTCATCGGATCGAGAAGCGGGCTGATAAATGTGATAGTGCCCTTGAATGTTTCGCCCGGATATGCCTCGGCCTGAAACGCTACGCTTTGGGCGGAGCGCAGCCATGCGAGATCGGATTCATAGGCGTCGAGTTGCACCCAAACGTTGCTCAAGTCCGCCACGGTGAATATGCGCATTCCGGCCTCCACGTACAGGCCTTCCCGCGCTTCCTTTTCCACCACGATGCCGCCGATAGGCGAGTAGAACGTGACATGATCGCGCACCTGGCCGCTGCGTTCGATTTCGGCGATCTGTTCGACGGTCAGGTCCCAAAGCCGCAGTCGCTCGCGCGTCGCGTCGAGCAGTGATGAAGAAGCGGCCGCGCCTCCCGATGACTTCACGGCCAGCAGGAGTTCCTGCTGGGCCGAAACCAGCTCGGGGCTGTACATGTCGGCCAGGCGGTCGCCGGCTTTCACCGGCATTCCGGTGAAATTCGCGTACAACCGGTCTATTCGACCGGAGACACGGGGCGCGATGTACGCCAGACGGGTCTCGTCGAACTGCACCTTGCCGACCATGCGAATCTCGACCGCGACGGAACGGCGCTCCACGGGCGCCACCGCGACTTCCGCCAGTTTGCGGGCCGCCGGAGAAAGTGCGATCTGGCGCGGCTGGTCCGTTTCCGCGGCGGAGTCATTCGCCACCGGAATCAGATCCATGCCGCATATGGGGCACTTTCCGGGCTTCGGCTGCCGAATCTGCGGGTGCATTGCGCAGGTCCAGATTTGCGCTTTGGCCGCAGCGCGGATACCGCCTGTCTCCGCTGCCGACTTTTCGGTTCCCGCAGGGGCCCCGCGTGACACGCAGCCCCTTCCGATTGCGAGGCCGGCAATCAGGCCGACTATCACCCACATGACGATTCGCTTCTTCATGGTATCACTCCTCATTTCGATCGCTCGTCGACCGTTTGATCACCAACGCCTGCTCCGATCGCGCGTTCCAATCGCGCGTGCTGCATTCCCACATCCGCCTCGGCCATCACATGCATGATCCGCGCGTTGAGCAGGAATCGCTCGCTTTCCAATAGATCCATGAAATCCACCTTGCTCACCCGGTATCCCGCTTCGCTCGCCGAGAAGCGCAGCTGCGCCTGTGGAAGCAAATCCTTCCGGTAGAGATCGAGGGTCTGCCAGGCGGTTCGTAAACGGAACCAGGCGTCGCGCACATCGAATTCCACGGTTCTTTGCGCCGCCTCCACGGCCGCGCGGCCGGAAGCGACCCGTTTCTCTGCCTCGCGCACGCCGGCGGCATTCTTGTTGAACCAGATCGGCAATTCGATACCGATCATGAACATCGCCATGCCGCCGGTGTCGAACGACTCCCGATATTCAAATCCGGCTGTGATGTCCGGATAATATTCTTTCCGCATAAGCGCCTTGAGAAGCTCCCGGCTTTCGGCCTGGGAGCGCATGGCCTTGACCTCCGGCCGATTGGTCGCCGCCGTACCTTGCAGCTCTTCCAGGCGGGAGTCGGATATCTGCGGCGGCGTCTCGAAAACCAGTTCGAGCGGCGCGTCGGTGGAGCGGTTGAGCAGCGTATTCAATCGAGCGCTCCAGCTCGCTTCCTGCGCTTCCGTTTCCAGCAGCTTCTGGCGCACCATCGTGATCTCCGCCTGGGCTTTGGCCACATCCTGCTGGCTGACTTCGCCGACGGCGTACTTGGTCTCCGCGATCTCCGTCATCTGCGCGAGGACATCTTCCTCCGCGCGGATTATCGCGACGGACTTGCGATTGGCGCAGAGCTCGTAATAAGTCTCCTTGACCATCATGACGATCTCGCGCTGCATCCCCTCATAATCGAAGCGCATCCCTTCCGCTTCTTTCTCGGCGATCCGGCCGCGCAGGCCGCGCTTGCCCGGCCAGGGAAAAGACTGTTCGACAGAATACCGCTTCTCGTACAACCCCGGGAAATTGTCGGCCGCATCCATGCCGCTGAAAGTGAACATTGGGTTGGGCAAGGCCCGCTCCTGGACCGGCATTTCCCGCATGGCCTCCCAATTCGTCCGCATGGCCCGCAATTGCGCATTATCGTGCAGCGCGGCGGCAACGAGCTGCTCGAGAGTCATTCCGGCCGACGAAACAGGGGACACCTCTTGACCCCTCAGGGGCAGGGTCACCGCCACCGTTAACACCAGGCACAACAGTCCAGTCAGCTTCATAAGATCTCCTTCTCTCGCCAAACCGACCGCCTCGCGCATTTGTTCGATTTTGTTTCATAGAGTAGACCTATGATAGTGGCTAATTCCACCCAATATTTATTTTTTTAAACGACGCCCGTGCCGGTTATGCCGTCTCATGCGGGGCCTGTGATTTCCAAGAAATTCATCCGCGTTACCGTCTTTGCACCTACTCATATCCGAAATGTTCTCCATCGCAGTTGTCGCCCGATTGTACGCTCGTTGTCATCTCTTATACAAGTGTCGTGCCATAAGTCATATCTCGCGTTTATGCAATTGGTTACGACGATTTGCCGCGACGCCCCCCATATCGTAGTGCACAATATTGTTTGTGTTTCTGAACAAAATTATCTATTATTCTCTACAGGAGCATGGCATGAAGACGACCCTCATCGGAAGAGTTGTGCGGGACGGCTGCGTAATCGCTGACGCCAGAAGCCGTTTGGCGCGGCCAGCCGCTCATGATTTCCCGGCGGCACATTAGTTGCCTTTATCGGATCATATCAACGACCAGGGAGGTCGCGCGTTGTGGACGCCTGAATCCCCAAAATCCAGAATACTCCTGCTGGCAGCCGTCACCGCGGCCACGCTGACCTTCCACTACGGTTGGCTGGCGGATCGGTTGTTCGGGCACGCCCCCTGGATCCATGCTATTCATGGGCGCCTCTGCTATATACCGATCGTGATCGCGGCATCCTGGTTCGGCCTCCGGGGCGGATTGTGCATAGCCTTCATAGTGTCCGTTCTTGTCATTCCCTATGTCCTCGGTGTCGGGACCGATGCACACGATCTTCCCAACGAATTGGTCGAGATCGTGTTCTACTTCGCGATCGCCGTTCTGGTGGGTGTATTGGTTGAGCGCGAGTTCGCGGCCCGACGAAAACAGCAGGAAGCAAAGCTGCAGATGGAACGCTCGCACCAGCTGTCGCTCGTCGGACAGCTGGCAGCCGGCGTCGCTCATGAGATCAAGAATCCCTTGGCCTCCATCAAGGGCGCTGCCGATATACTTACCGACGACGATACGTCCCGCGGCGACCGGGAGGAATTCAAGAAGATCCTGCGAAGCGAGATCAGGCGGATCGATGCGACGGTAACTGAATTCCTCGATTTTGCCCGCTTGAAGGAAACACGGCTTGAGAAACTCGATTTGACCGGGATGTTGAGGGCAACTCTGCGCCAGATCGAGACCCATGCAAAACGGGAGGGTCTATCTATCGAGACCGACCTGCAGGAAGACGTCATTGTCGACGGCGACGGAGAAAAACTCCATCAGATGGCGCTCAATTTAATGCTGAACGCAATTCAGGCTTCGAAGGCGGGCGACACCATACATGTCTCATTGGTCGACCGAGATGCCGAAGGCACCCGATTGACGATTGCCGATGGAGGCGCCGGCATCGGCGATGCCGCTTTGGATCACATCTTCGAGCCTTTCTTCACGACGCGGTCCTCCGGTTCCGGTTTGGGACTCGCGATCGTCAAAGACATTGTCGACGACCACTCGGGCACAATCGCGGTCGAGAGCAAGGTCGGAGTTGGGACGACGGTAACCGTCACGCTTCCGCATACTCATTAGGGAGTACCGATGAAGATTCTACTGGCAGACGATGACCAATCACTGCGCCGCGTTCTCCAATTCAAGTTGAAGAAGAACGGCCACGACGTTACTACGGTCGAGGATGGCAGGCAAGCGCTCGAGCTGCTTCGAGATGACCGGTGGGATCTCTTGTTAACGGACATCAAGATGCCCAATGTCGACGGTATCGAGTTGCTCGAGCACGCACGGGAACTCCAGCCGGAGCTCAAAGTCATTTTGATCACCGCGTACGCCACGGTTTCCCAAGCCGTCCAGGCGGTCAAACTCGGCGCCTTCGACTATATAACGAAGCCTTTTGAGGATGACGAACTCTTTGCGGCGATCGATAAGGCGACGGCGTTTCGAAAGCTCGAGAAGGAGAATAGATCTCTGAGAAAGCGTCTCGAGCAGAGCGAACGAACGGGGAAATTGATCGGCATTTCCAGGGCATTCAAAGAGATGATGAGGACGGTCGACAAGGTTGCGGCTACCGACGCCACCATCTTATTGACCGGGCCGTCGGGAACCGGAAAGGAGCTTGTGGCACGCGCGATTCACGCCAGAAGCGGACGCTCGGACGGCGAGTTCGTCGCCGTCAACTGCGGGGCGATACCTTCCGAACTTATCGAATCGGAGTTATTCGGCCACGTGAAGGGAGCGTTCACCGGCGCGATAAAGGACAAGAGAGGAAAGTTCGAACTTGCCGAGGGCGGAACCGTGCTTCTCGATGAAATCAGCGACCTGGCCGTCGAACTTCAGGTGAAGCTGCTGCGCGTGCTCCAGGAGCGGGTTATCGAGCCGGTCGGATCGGAGCAGATCAAGCAGATCGATGTTCGGGTGATCTGCGCGACCAATGTCGATCTGCAGAAACGAGTCGCCCAGGGCAAGTTTCGAGAGGATTTGTTCTACCGTCTCAACGTCATTCCGATACGAGTCCCGACTCTGTCCGAGCGAACGGAGGACATCCCGGTCCTTGTGAAGGAATTCCTCCACCGTTACGCTCCAAATACTACCGTAACCGCTTCCCCCGACATCATAGCTCGCCTTTCCGAGTACTCTTGGCCGGGTAACATCCGCGAGCTGGAGAACCTGATCGAACGGATGGTGATCCTGCGCAAGACAGACGTGTTGACCGTTCGCGACTTGCCGGGCGGTTTCGGCATGATTCCCGTCGAGACGACGGATTCCGCCGGAGAGGGGTCAACCGGGCACCTTACGTTTCATCAAGCGGAGGAGAAGATCATCCGGGAAGCCCTGGGAAAATGGGGGTGGAACCGCGCGAAGGCCGCGAAGTACCTCAACATCCCGCGTCATGTGCTCCTCTATCGCATGAAGAAATACAATATCGAAGGGAAATAACTCTTCCGGATGAATCCCCCTGCCGCGCGTGGAATACTCTCTGTTCTTGAAGAATAGTCTAGGGGCTCTAATGCCGAACCGCGTATGCCCCGGCGGGCGTTTTTTCGTAACGGCCTTGCGATGAACGTGTTGCACGTTCATCGTTTTTTTGGCTTCTCATATGCAAACCCATGGATGACTCCGGCTGCATCGTACGAAAGCCCGGTTACCACTTCAGCACCGACAAGAAGGAGGAAGTTCCGATGAATAAGAGAACCGGTCCGGCGGCTGCAGCGATGACGGTGTTGTTCCTCGCCTGCGGGTTCACCGCGGCCCGAGCGCAGCATTGTCAAGAGCAGCACCAGACGAAAGAGCAGCACCAGCAGACGCCCATGCAACCGCAAATGGAAGAAATGCACGCGATGATGGAGCAGATGACTCAGTTGAAGGGAAGATCGCATGAGCTCTCACAGACTCTCGGCCAAATGATGGATCAACATCAAGGCGACATGAGGGAGCAGATGCAGATGATGCAGCAGATGTGTGAATCGATGGGTATGATGGCCGGGAACATAATGACCAACCTGGAACAGTGCGATCAAATGCTCCAGGACAAGGCAATGATGCAGGATCCGAAGATGCAGAAGGAGATGGGTCAGTTTCGAGATGATATGATGGCAATGGCCGTTCAGACGCAGCATGCCGTTAAGAATCTCGAAACGACGACGAAGCGGCTGGAATAGGAAGAACCCCGGCGGCTGACCCATGCGAGCAACCTCGTCAGAATTCGCTCGAAGGAGAGTCGCAGCGACGGCCGGGATCGCGACGGCGATCCTGGCCGCCCCCCTCTGGAGCGGCGCCGCGGAGATCGGATATTCCGGGTCGCTCCGATTTACGGCGGGAGCGAGGCGTTCTTCGAACACCCCTTCGTGACTTCCATCGTGCCGGCGGCTATGGGCTCGGCGATTGCCGGGGGCGTCACGAGCTTCATCGCTATTGCGAGGTTGACCTGGTTCTATCAAGGGTTTTTCGGATGTTCGTGTCAGGAATGGAGCGGTTTCAGATCCTCCTGCAGGCGTGACATCGCAACGGCCCTGATCCGCTCTCCCATGGGAAAGGTTTTGTCTCCTCCGTGTATGACGTCCAGTTGCGTCAGCTCGAGATCGGACAGAGCGCTGTGCATTGAGGGGGTGACATGGGGGGCGCTTGTTCTCTTGAATTCGAAACCGAGCCTCTTCCTGCCTCTCATGACGAGAAGATCGAGCTCAGCGCCCGAATAGGTCGCCCAGAAGAAGCACTCTTCCGGCCATGCAGCCAGTCGCTGGATAACCTGCCCGAGACAAAAGCCTTCCCAGGACGATCCGGCTTTTGGATGCCCTTCGATGTCATGGAGGGACATGAGCCCGAGCAGCGTGTGCAGCATGCCCGAGTCGGCGAGGTATACCTTCGGCGATTTTACCTGCCTCTTGGAGATGTTCTCATGCCAGGGAGGCAATTGCTGGACGACCAACGCCGAGGTGAGCACATCGAGGTAATGTCGAACCGTTTTATCGCTGACGCCCAATGAGCGCGAGAATTCCGAGGCATTCCAGATTTGCCCGTGATAATGCGCAAGCATGGTCCAGAACCTGCGCAGCGCGGTTGATTGCGCCATGATACCGAGCTGGGGCAGGTCTCTCTCCAAAAAGGTTCGAATGAATGCCCTGCGCCACTCATTGCCGTCGTCATCGGAGCGGGCCAGATAAGAGCGCGGAAAACCTCCCCGCACCCAAAGACGCATGAGCCGCTTCGTCCCGACCTCGTCCAGCGACAAGCCTTTGAGCTGGTGATAGTGTATTCGTCCCGCGAGCGACTCCGAACTCTGATGAAGCAAGTCGGGGGAAGCGCTGCCGAGGATCAGGAATCGAGCCGGAAGCGGCCGTCGGTCGACGAGGACGCGGAGCACCGCAAAGAGATCGGGATATCGCTGGATTTCATCGATTACGACAAGGCCTTTGAGGCGTCCCAGCGCGAGCATGGGCTCCCCGAGCCGCGCCATGTCATCCGTATTCTCGAGATCAAAATATGCGACCGGTCCTTTTGTTCCGGCTGCGAATGCCCTGGCGAGCGTGGTTTTTCCGACCTGGCGAGCGCCGATGATCGCTACCACAGGGTGCCGGCGGAGCAATCCACGGAGGACTTCCAACTCATACTCGCGTTCGATCATGGCGCAATGTTACCTTGAATATTCGGAGGTGTCAATCGAATTTTCAAGGTAGACAACTTCGGAAATCACAGCAGCCACTTCCAGACTGGCAGGATGCGAACCGTGGATCCTTCGACGCTTCGTGTCTCCTCCTGAGCGTACGTCAAGATGCCGCCTTCGGAAATGCCGTATTCGCGCATGGCCTCCAGGAGACCATTGATTTCCCTCTTCTCATTGGAACGATTGAGCGCCCAGCAGACCTGCCATGCTTCGGTTGCGCGCGTCCCTTCCTGGACCAAAAAATCGCACTCCCCCGCATTCCTGTAATACAAGGAGCGGCTGCGGCGCCGGAAAAACTCGAGGGCCACGACGTTTTCCAGGAGCCGACCGCGGTTCTCCGTGAACGCGCCCGAGAGAAGAGAAAATCCCGTGTCCATCAGATAGACTTTTCTCGGATTCATCATCCGTTTGCGCGGCGAGAAATCGAATTTCTCGCATGTCGTTATAAAGAAGGCCTCCTCGAGATAGCGTAGATATTCCGCGATGCTGCGTTTGCTTCCGGCCTGTCCATGCGCCTTGATTTGTTTCTCAAAAGCCGAGATCGAAAAGAGCGAGGAGTAGCTTTCGAGCATGTTCCTCATCAGGATGTCGAGAAGGCGGCGGGCGCGAATGCCGTATCGCTCGAGAACATCCTTGTAGAAGATGGTGTCGAAATAGGTCTGCATGAGACGCCGCCTGGCCGACTCGTCCGGGAGCCCCGCCGATTCTGGGAACCCTCCGTACTTCACGTACTTGTCGAAAGCTCGGGCGATGAGGCCGCTCTCGGGAGTGGCGAGAAGCGCGCGGTCCCACGCGACGCCATGGTGCCGAAGATGTTCGCGGAAGGAGAAAGGCAGGATCATCAGATCGTCATACCGGCCCCGGAGCTCGGTCGCTATTTTGGAGCCCAGGAGGGAAGCGTTGCTGCCGGTCACGACGATCGCGTACTTGCGGGTGTTGTGAAGCGTGCGCAACACGCGGCTCCAGGACGGCAGGTGCTGCACTTCATCGAACAAGAGAAAGCGGGGGGCTTTGCCCGCCAATTGGTAGAAGACGGCGAGCAGTTGTTCGATATCCTCCGGCTGGAAATCCGCGAGCCGGTAGTCTTCAAAATCGACAAAGAGAATGTCATTTCTCTTCGCCGTGCCCGACTGCAGCAGGCCGGAAATTATCTGATAGAGAAAATAGGTCTTGCCCGCCCGGCGCGGGCCGACCAGAGCCAATATCCGCTTCGTTTTCGCGAGATCGGGGATAGGCTGCTCGCGCGGGGTCAGCGGCGGCATCTCCGCGTCCCGGAGCCACTCGGCCACTACTTTCTGCAGTGTTTCTTGCGTGAGCATATGTTTACCTAGGTAAACAATTATCGGCAAAATTGTTTACCTTGTCAATCTCTATTAAACGTGCCGCTTGTCGTGGCAGCACCACTTGTATTTCTTGCCGCTGCCGCACGGGCACGGCGCGTAGGGATCGATTGCGCGTAGCGCGAGCTTCTGTGTCCCATCGGCGGCGCCTGCCGAACGTACAATGGCATGAATGGGATGCACCGGATCCGCGAGAGCGTCCTTGACCATGCGATAATGCCGCTCGATTCTCTGACCGTACGCAGCATCAAGCGAGAGCAAATCCTTGAACATATCCATGAGGGCTTGGGAGTGACGCGATTGCCGGTTGAGGGGATCGAGGAACGTCTGCTCCGGAACCGGCGCGTCAGGCCCCGGCGGTTCGAAAGCGTGGTTGATCGTCGCGAGGTGGGCGGGCCGATCCTCCGATAGGACGTTGATCATCACCCGGCGGCAGTCGCATTTCGGGTCCACGCAAAAGAGTTCCACGAAGCCGTAGCTATCGACCGGCAGCTTCTCGTCGTGCTGCATGACACGGGCGCTTCTCGTCTCGCTCAATCCGATCTCGGGGAAGAGCTCATGAAAAGGCATCATTGCTTCCAAAGTCCTCGCTCCTTCATTTCCCGCGGGCCCATCGCCGGTAGGCGTCGATCCACTCCGCACCTTCCGGCTTTGGATCCGGCAGCGGCAGGTCCAGGACGGGGATCCGCTGACGGCTGTTGCCGCGCCTGCAGACCGCTACGATCTCGTCGGCATCATTCATGTCGACGCGCTCTACCACAACTTCCAGTTCGAGCACCGTCGTGGCGAACGGAACGGCCAGGTTCTGCTCGAGCATGCAGAAAAGGCCCCCAGCCGCCTCGGATTCGTTGTAACAATCCACGGTTGCGTCGGAGATCATCTTTTCCAGCCGAGCCGAGCTGATACGGGCGGCAGGCTTTGTCGCAGTCCCGCGCAGTTTCTTGGTCTTCATGGCCTTGGTTATTACCGCCTCATCCTTCGATCTCACCAGTTTCCTGATGTGCCTTCTCGCGAGTGTACCCGATCGCCTGGTAGCCGCGCAACCGCCTCTCGAACATTTTATATAGCATCGGCACGTCACGGTCCACATAGTCGTATATCCGCACCTCGGTTTTGCCGGGATGCAGACGGTGGAGGCGACCGCTATACTGTACGAGTGTTCCCTTCCAGGAAACGGGAAGCACGAGGAAAAGCGTATCGAGCCGCGCATCGTCGAATCCCTCCCCGATGTACCGACCGGTGGCGAGGAGGAGCCGCTCCTCGCCGTCAGGGATCGATGCGAGTTGCGCCATGACCTCTCGGCGTTCCTTTGGTTTCATCCGGCCGTGGAGCACGACGAGGTTCCGTGTGCACCTGCGAAGGCGCTCGGCAAGATGCTCGAGATGATCGCGTCTTTCGGTGAGCAGGATGGGAGAACGCTTCTCTTCCAGCGCGCCGATGACGTCGTCGAGAATCATATCGTTGCGGCGCTGATCCGCTGCAAGAGCGGCATAGATCTCCTGGATGGCCGCGTCGCTCCGCAGCGCCCCCGAGTCGAACCCGGTTTCGCGCACGATGAGTCTGTGCTCGAATGAACATCCAACGGCCTGGCTCCTCGAATCCACGACGAACCTCACGGGGCCGAGCTGCATCCGGATGATGGGGTGATGACCGTCGCGGCGCTGGGGCGTAGCAGTGAGCCCGGTGACGTAGCGCGCCTTCGCTTCTGCAAGCACTCGTTCGAAAGACACGGCAGGGGCGTGATGGCATTCATCGGTTATTACGTGGCCGTATCCGGCTACCAGGTCATCTACCCGCCCCTTGCGAACGAGGCTTTGTATCATCGCCACGTCCAGGCGGCCGTTCGGTTTGCGTTTGCCGGCGCCGATCTGGCCGATTTCCCGGCGATTGGTGCCGAGGAAGAGCGCAAGCTGCGCAATCCACTGATCGAGGAGCGGCTTGCGGTGAACGAGAACGAGCGTATTCCTGGCGCGCGCCGCGATGAGGTACGCGCCGACGACGGTCTTGCCGGAGCCGGGCGGTGCGACGAGGACGCCCATCTCGTGCTCCATCAATGCCCGCGCAGCCCGTTCCTGTGACGGCGTCAAATGGCCGTGGAACTCGAATTCGAGATGCGTTCCATTCTCACGCTTGTCCTCCAAGATGAATGCAACGTTGTATTCCCGGAGCAGGGATTCGGCCTCCGGCAGGCAGCCCCGAGGGAGTGCAATATGATCAGCGAGCTCGTTGGCGCACGAAATGACCCGCGGCGTGAGTGCCGTCGAAAGCCGCATGCCCTGTTTCTTGTAGAATTCGGGATTCTGAAATGCGGCAAGGCGTTTGAGTTGATTGATGAGCGGAGACGGCAAGCCGGCCTTTTCAATGAAGAGACGCTGCGAGAGGACTGCATGTACTTCGCGAGGCAAATCCCCGCTAATATATGAAAATTCGAGTCGGCCCGAGGGGGGCCGCTCCCACGGTGTGCGCGTGTCTTCATCGGCCGGGTCACTCGCCCGGATGCCGATAACCTGTCCGCGGCGGGCGGCTTCGCTCGCCATGGTCTGAACGAAGCAAGGCTCAATTCGCCCCATGGAGGCGACGAAGCTCCACTGGTCGGGGTACGGCTCGAACGAACGGTCGACGAAAACGGTGTTGCCGTGCTCGCGCGCCTCATGCTGGAGGGGCAAGGCGATGAGGTTTCCGAAGCCGCCTTTCGGCAAAGTATCTTGATTGGGGAAAAGACGGTCGTAGGATCGCATCGAGAGCTGATGTCTTCGGGCCATGGTCTCGGTGATGAGGAAGCAGCCCATTCTCCGTGCGGCAGCGGCGGGCGCCGGCGCGACGAAGAAAAACCACGCGTGGGCACCGTTGCCCGAGCGCGATCGCTCTATCGCAACGGGCACGCCGTGCGCCGTGCATGTCTCGACGAATGCGGCGACGTCCTCCTGCCAGGATTCCCCGTCGAAGTCCGTGGCCAGAAACCAGCAGGTCTCATCGGTGAGGAGTGGATAGACTCCCATGACGTGCGTGCCTCTGAGATGTCCGGCAATTTGCTCGTCGGTGACCGGGATGAACGCTTTGCTTGGGCAATTGCCGCACGTGGTCCTGCGGCTCGCGCTCCGCGCCTTGCCCTTGTGACACAGCTCGTTGTTCCATTCATTGGCGCAGGCCGGCGAGAAGCCGTATCTCCCTGTCTTCGGATTCTCCCAACGAAGCGGGAACACGTCCTCTCGACCGCGGAAGAGCGATCGAAATAGAATGAGCTTGTCGGCATTCGAGGCCGGCGGGTCGACCCGTGGTGGGGGCGGTGTCGAAGCGAAGAAGCCCCCTGGCTCGAGGGCGAGGGAGGCTAATTCCTCGCGAAGGGTCTTCAGCCGAGCATGGCGATCGGCGATGTCGGACTGGAGAGCGGCAAGCCGTTCTTCCTCATCCATGATCTGGGCGATGAGTTCTTCGCGACGAGTCAGCATCGCTATCATTTGCAGAAGGTACCACCAAGCGGGGCTTTCTGCAAACCATAGGGCTTTGGAGATGGGCATCGGTCGGAATGGCCGGTTCTGGCCGGCCGCTAACATGCATGCCGGTCAACTGCGTACTTTGATGCGGCGAGAGCTTTGCTTCGGCGATTCGGCCGATCGTCGGGCCAGTGTTATCAATGAGCGCAGCGCGTTGTTCACGGAGTCTTCATCCGGGAAAACGCTCGCCACATCAGGGCTGAGCAGCACGAGATTCGTGCCCTTCAAATACTCCTTGTAGTACTTCCCACGAACGCCGGGACCGAGCATCTCTCTCGTGTATTCTCCGCGCATCCCGTTTCGGTTAGCCTTCTTCATATTCTAGTTCCAGTGGACCGCCGCTTCCCGTGCCTCGATTTCGCCAATACCTCCGTTCAGCCCATCTGCTCGGTCAGGTAGTTCTGGATGCCCATCTGCTTGATCTGATCCAGCTCCATCTCGAGCACGTCGATGTGCGCCTCTTCGTCCTTGAGGATCGAGTTCAAGAGCTCGCGCGTGCCGTTATCGCCGGCATCGGTGGCGATCTTTATCCCCACGTTGTAGGACTTCACCGCGCCGTTCTCGAACGCCCAATCGTTCTTGTGCTGAGCCGTGACGTCGGCGCCGATCGCGAACTTGTTGAGCTTGCTCACGGTCGGTCGACCCTCGAGGAAGAGGATGCGCCCGATGAGCGACTCCGCGTGCTTCATCTCGGAAATGGCGCGCTTCTCGCTCACCTCGTGGAGCTTTTTATAGCCCCAGTTCGAGCACATCTCGGCGTGCACGATGTACTGGCTGATCGCGGTGAGTTCCTCGGCGAGAAGACCGTTCAGCTTCGCGATGACCTTGGCGTTGCCTTTCATACAGTCCTCCTTCCGGACAGGTTGTTGTTAGGCGGCGAGGAGCCGCCGTGGGGAATCCAAGTCAAAGCACGAGGTAGTTGACTTGGGGCAAGTCTAGCATTTTGTGGGGCAAATGTCATGCAAATCGAGTTCGTTTCCGAAGCTGCAAGATGGCGCACTCGAGTTCAGAGATTGTTATAGCGAGTCGAGGAGACGCTTTACATCCTGAGGCGTCCAATCGCATCCTACAAGCTGTTTGTCCCTTGCGGTTACTGTCTTGGCCTTGTTGATCTCCTGAATAACCCGATTCAGGTGCTCAGCTGTCAGGTTCCCGCGGTACTGACTGATATCGGTAACGAAATCGGTAAGCAGTTTTCTGACGAATTCGGTTTTTTCTGAATTGATGAGAACGACTCTCGCTTCATTTGAATTGAAGTCGATGCCCACTACGATGAAGAATTTCGGCTTTGGCGGGTTTGTGAACTCGACGTTCTTGTGGATTATGACACCCTTGCGCAGCGGACATCTTCTGCGAAGGAGGCTTTGAGCTTTCGAGGAAACTTCTCAGCATCTATCAAGGACCTGGTTGTCCTCTCTTGACTTTCTGATATGTTCAATCAAGGCTGCGTCACCCTCAGCCATGTCCTCATACGTCATCCACAAGACCTTTGAGCTTCTGTAAGCCTTGTCGTGAGCCTTCCTCTTCAACTGGTCGAAGGTTTTTCCCGTGTTCTCCTTGTAAATCGTATCTAGGATCTCGACCTCGGAGGCCGAGAAGACACTCATGTCGGGTTTGCGCTTCGGGACGACCTTGTTATTCCTTTCAATAGCGAAGTACTTCTTGAGATCCCATCTCCAGTCTCCCTCATCTCTTGCTGACTTCAGCATATCGTATGCTTCCGAGGGAGTTGGACCATGCTGCATTCTGGTATAACTGTTTCCTGTGATTGTTCTTCCCCACTGGAGTAAATGAGCCTTGTCAGCGAAATAGATCATCTTGACCAACGCATACAGGTCCAGCCCCTTGGCGGCCTTTTGCGAAAGATAGAGGATTGAATTCAGAGTCTTGTCCTCATCAAACAATGGCATAGTAGTCCCTCCGAGCTATGGACATAGTTCCGCCCTCAGCCTATCCAGCGCAAGGAGCATTCCAAAACTGTTGAGATTGTAAGCGATTGCTGCTACCCTCCAACTTCAATCCAGAATAGCAGATTCGGCGAATTTGGTCAACTCCAAGCGCTTGATTGCCGCTGTGCGCGGCATCTTGCCGGATCACCTTCCCGGGCCCGGGCGACAATGTCGAGCGCCTTCGGGTGCCGGATAGTCGGCTCAAGGTGACGCCATCCGTGGAGGCGCAGCTAAATGAACGGCAACGGCGGATGATGCTGTGGCTCTTGGAGGGTCGGGAGCTCACCAGCCGAGAATGCCAGGCCGAGTTCGGCATCACACGGCCCGTTACGGCTAAGGACTTTCGGAAACTGGTCCAACTTTGCTTGGTGGAGCAGGTTGGGAGTGGACGATCCACCCGCTACCGACTCATGGGGTTGACCGAATCGTAAAGTAATCGTAAAGCCCAGGGTCGTAATCGTAAACCGCTCGGGAAGCCGAACGAAGTAGGATTCCCGAGAAAGCGGCTATGTATGATAAAATCGTCCGATAATCGTCAGATGATGGGCCGGAATCGTCCGACATTTATCCGGCGTGCAGTCGCAAGCGTCGAGTTCAAAACGGCTGCCAAGAGCTTTCAATTCGAGGACCTCGTCAAGTACTGTGTGGCGCTGGGCGGCACGTAAGAAAGATCGGTGCTTATGGCACACTTGGTCAGAGGAAAAACCAGGCAATGCACCAAAGATTCGCTTCATAATCTATTAACTCATTGTTGAACAATGAGTTAAATGGATGACGATTTAGGGTATTCTGAGGGAGTCGCCCCAATGAGCCAATGAGGGGGATTTGACCGGTGCATTCGCTCAGTATCCGGGGGATCGCCGCAATAGTCCGATTCCTTGAGAGAATGGCATGACCCAAGAAAAGAAACTGATTGAGGTCGCTCTACCGCCCGAAGCGATCAACAAGGCCTCGGCTCGCGAGAAGTCGATCCGGCATGGGCACCCCTCTACGCTGCACCTGTGGTGGGCGCGGCGGCCGCTGGCGGTGGCGCGGGCGGTGATCTTCGCGCAAATGGTGGATGCACAAATGAGGCGGCTCATGAGATTGGGGCATCGCAGAGTATTATGTCGGCCTGCTGACCGCGGCCGAGTTCCACGGGGCGGCGCATCAGCGTCCGCAGACTTTTCAGGTCGTCGTTGC
>Ga0265296_1002452_pt1 | contig 18712 bp, 8 predicted proteins | sample MunlanPumphouse1_FD_189073 | JGI IMG/M metagenome (GOLD analysis project Ga0265296, IMG submission 189073) | Groundwater microbial communities from a municipal landfill in Southern Ontario, Canada - Pumphouse #1 | ecosystem: Environmental > Aquatic > Deep subsurface > Groundwater | place: Canada...
CCGCTACTGTGCCGGCGACTTGGAGTTTATTTACCGAAGAGGCAGTAACGCCGATACCGACCATACCGGAGCTGGTAACATAGAGCCCGGCAGTAGGTGAAGTGCCGACTTGCAGCAGGGCTAAAGGAACTGAAGTACCAATGCCTAAACGCTTAGTAGAGTTATCCCAATAGAGGTTACTGGCATCAAAAACAGTAGTAGCGCTTGCGCTCTGAAAGGGAATTGCTCCGGAGGTGCCTGCGGCTAAATTAGTGGCAGTAGCAGCATTGCCGCTAATGCCAATGGAATAGGTTCCGCTATTGATCTTGGTGCTAAAATCACCGGCAGTTAAATCACTAGCAGTGATAGTGTTTTTAGTAGCTAAGCTTCCCTGATTAGAAATTAATCCGGCAGTAAGGCTGCTGGCAGTGCCGGTAAGGCTGGTGCCTGGGCCGGCGAAGTCAGTAGCTTTGACTGTACCGTCAACAAAGAGCTTGTAGTTGCCAGCAGTGCTGCCAATGCCCACGTTACCGCTGATACGGGCAGTGCCTGATACATCTAACTTGTATGTGGGATTAGTCAGGCCGATACCTATATTAGTCCCGTCGTCAAAGGCAACTGAATCAGTAAGGGTAGTGCCTGAGCCAGACCATTTAGAGAGCTTGCCTACTGTGCCGGTACCTACAGGGACTTGGATACCGGTAGAGCCGTAGATTGCCCCTGATGCGCGGATGTCACCGTCTACATGCAAGGCGTATGCTGGGGTAGTCCCAATACCGACCCAGCCTTTATCCAGGATAATAAGTTTATTTACACCGTCGGAGTTTTGAATCTTCAAGGCGACACCAGTATCAGTGCCTGCGGCTTTGAGGTCGAGCTTGGCAAGAGGCAAGGTGGTGCCGATGCCGACATTACCATTGTCTAGCACCGCGAACTTATCTGCGCCAGTAGAATCAGCGGTGCGCAAGGCAATGCCGGCAGCAGCGCCCGCGCCTTTGATGTAGGTGTTGTGGGCGATGATTCCGTTAGCCACGAAATTATGCGTGCCTTCCACTTCAATATCATAGACCTGTTCTGCAGGCAAAAGTTCAATACCTATTACCTTCTCCCATTTTGCCTGTTTTGCCGCGCAATCTGCCACAGCGATAATATCGCCTGCCTTAATTTCGGAAACTTTTGTCCATGAGCCATCGCAAAAATCCGGCAAAAAATTACTTGACAAACTGTTTAAGAATATGCTATATTCTAATTGGAGCTGAGGGGTAACCATTCCCCGGCACCGCGGATACAAGCGGGAGACAGCTCCTTCTTTTTTCGCTATACTCCTCAATACTTTTTCCGCTTCAAAGATTTGCCTGCGTTCACCGTGCCAAATCACTGAGTAAAAATGTTTTTTACCCCCTTTAATTGAGCGCACCACTACTTTAACCAAAACATCGTCCACTATCCCGCTGAATGCCCAGAACTCCTCATTACCGCGCTTTTGATAATCCGGCTGAACTTCTTCGGAAGTCAAGACCCCCGCCACCTTAGGCAAGGCTAATAGGCGGCTAATCAGATTAAGCCGGCTCCTATCATTTTCATATACCAGATGCTGCCAGCCCGAACGAGAGATATCTACTTTTTCGCCGTCAAACGCCGGCACCTTTATCTCTTGTTTAACTAGAATATCAAAATAAAATTTGCGCGCGGCCTTAGACAAGGCATTGAAAAATAAATTGAAGAGGAAATTCGTATCTATTGAATAACGGCATGGCGCCACTAAGTAGGGGTGGTTGCCGGTGGTGCGAATAATCTTGCCGCTTTCAGTGGTAATTTTGTAAATAGGTTTGACGCCCATATCCATAAGGGCATTAACCCGGCTGACTACTAATTGGCCGGTTGCTTCATTAAGGGTAAGGATTTCGTCGCCCTCCTGAATCTGGTCAATACGCGCATCTTCCCATTCTTCGGTAAATGTGCCGTCGGGATTCTTCTTGCGCCGGCGCCGACGAAGCAAGGTATCGCCGGTAACGCACTGGCCTTCGACGTGGAGTTTCTGAGAAGGAAAAGTTGTCCCCACACCCACATTGCCGCCTGCCATTACCACTAGCGGTGCATTCGGCGAGGTGCCCACTTGCAGCAGGGCTAAGGGCGAGGCAGTGCCGATGCCGACATTGCCTGCGGAGAGGACGTTGAATTTAGAATTAACATCGAGCAAAGTAATAGGATTAGTGGTACCTACGCCAACGTTACCTAAGGTAGAGATATTGGCTGTAGCAGTATTGCCCCTTCCGGTAACACTTAAGAAGGTATCGGCTTCAGTAGCGGTGATAGTTAAAGTATCCCCTGAGATAGCAGTAGCAGCTATACCTGCGCCGTTAATGGTCAAGGTGTCAGTTTGGGAGTTAGCAGCAGTTGAGCCGGACTGAGACTGTATGGTAGCCCAGAGGTTCTGCAGTTCGTTGGTAGTTGAAGTGTCAGCGTCGGTTGTAGAATGAGTATAGGCGGTATTCCAATTAGTAGAGTTACCGCTGGCAGCAGTAATAACACCGTCTACATCCAATTTCGTAGCCGGGCTGGTCGTCCCAATGCCCACATTGCCGCTATCCTTGACAATGAACAGCGGCACAGCCGGGGTGGTGCCTACCTGCAGCCGGCCATAGGTGGTGGAGGTGCCGATGCCAATGTTGCCGCCGGTAATATAGGATGTGCCTGAAGCAACGGACTGCACTAATCCGGTAAGGGTACCTGCCGGCGCAAGCTTATCATTAAAAGTATTCCAATTCGAGTTGGATAAAGCGCCGGTAGTTGAACCCGAAGCCAATGCCAAGCTCAATACCTGACTACCGTCAATGCTCAAACCGTTATTAGGGTTACCAATAGTGACCGCGGTGTGCGTTGCCGGAAGGCTCTGCCAAGTAGCTAAGCCGCTATTATCAGAGGTTAAAACCTTACTTGAGCCGGGTGAGCCGCCGGTAATTTTAATCTGGCCGGTGACTTCTAATTTGGCCGCGGGCAAAGAATTGCCTATTCCGACATTGCCGGCTATCCGGTTAAGGATGGTATTGCCGCCGCTAGCGCCATCCACCTGAAGAATACCTTCCACATATACGTCTCGCTTTGTGTTAGCAAGAATTCCCTGCCCGCTGCCAAAACTGCCTCCCACCTGAAGGCCAGCGCCGTCTCCTGTGCTGAAATCCGAGTATATAAAAATACTGCGGTTAAACATAAATTTTGCCGTCGGGGTCCCGCTTGTACTCCAGTTCATAAACCTGATTTCGCCTGTGCCGCCGCCCCAACCTCCATAGCCACCGCCAAAATAATTATCCGGCTCGCCAAATATTAAACGCGGAGCGTTATGATAACTGCTTCCGTCTGCACTATTGGGGTCATAATTCGCGCCGATAGCCAAGGGGCCATAAATAACCTGCGCCCCGGTATCGGTAATGGGAGATGGGCCAAATTCCAAAGCCAGAGGGCCGCGCACTAAACTGATGCCATCAATCCACACCCAGTCAGAATTAACCTGGCTCCCGTCAAGGCTGCTGCCTGAACTGCCGTTATTGCCGAACAAATAGAGTTTTATGGAAGTGCAGTTCGCAGGAACAGCGTCGGTAAAGGTTATGGACTGATTAGTCCAGCTTGTGCCGACCGTGAATTTTTGCACTGTAACGGTTCCACTGTTGTTATAGTCATAACCCATAGCGGCATTTTCACTGCCAGAAGCTGAACGCGCATAGAGCGAAATGGTTAATGTATCTGCTGATAAACGGGCAGGATCCTGAATTTCAAGCGATACGCCTTGCGCATGGGAGTTGCCGGAGCCGCTGTCAGTATCCTTTATCTTTAAATATTTAACCCCGAACTTAGCCGGGGCCCCGGGCGCAGAATTACCTATGTCTAAGTTAGTGCTAAATACTGCGCCGTTTACCAGAGACCATCCCGTAGGCTTGCTAGTTTCAAAGCTTCCGCCGCGCACCAAATTCTGCATGCCGGTTTTCCAGCTTGAGCCGGCGGAGATAATGGTTTTTTTACTGCCTGCTGAGTTAAATACGCTGAAATTGCCGGAGGTATCAAATTCAAAAAGGTTGCTTATCTGGCCATCGGTGGCTTTTTTCACTAACTGCAAGGTAGATGGTATAGAAGTTTCCGGGGAAAACTTAAGAGAATACATAGAGTTATCAGAACTCAAGAAAGACAGATACGCCGGGCTGGAGGCTTGAGTGATAATTTCTTTACTGAAAGTAAAAGCGCCTGAACTGCCCATGCCGCCGGTAGAACTATAACTGATCGTCTGCGGCTCATTGCCGGCGGCGTTGCTGTCGCCAAAGGTAATTGAACTTTTGTTGCGCACATTTAAGCTGCTCATTGAAACCGGCCCGGAAAATTTAAACCAGCCGGATTTATTGCCTTGTACATAGTCATCATCCCACATTAGGTATTGCGAACCGTTTTCCGTATCATGGTCAGCGCCATCAACGTTATTGCGGCCTAAATAAATCTTGCCGTCTCCGGTTGTGGCAGAAACGTTGTCCGCGACAATTAGTTTACCTTGCACAGCAAGCTTTGCGTTTAAAGGGCTGGTGACGCCTATACCTATATTAGTGCCGTCGTCAAAGAGTATTGAGGAAGCGCCGATAGTATTTGCCGTGCTATATTTGGCGGCGAAATTAGCGGTGCCGGCGCCAATACTTGTTGAGGCCAAATAATAGCTGCCATGCTGATTATCTAATTTATCCGCGTTTAGGTTATCTACTAAGGTAGCAGAGGTAACCACCAAGGGCTTTGTTCCGTCCGCAAGAGTAGAAATAAACTGGTTGTCGCTGCGGATAGAGCCACCAACTACATCTAATAACCTGCCGGGGCTGGTGGTACCTATACCTACATTACCTGCGGAAACCACAAATAACTGCGGCGTAGGTGTTGCGCCCACCTGCAGGATGGCTATAGGCACGGTAGTGCCAATGCCGATATTAGTCCCGTCGTCATAGGCAACCGAAGTACCTAGAGTAGCGCCAGTTCCGGTCCACTTGGTAAGTTTATTCGCCGTGCCGGTGCCTACCGGGACAATTGTCTGACTGGCCCCGCCGTAAATAGTGCCGGTAGCGCGGATATCGCCGGAAACATCTAATTCATAGCCGGGTGAAGTGGTGCCGATACCAACCCAGCCTTTATCTAAGAAGGCAATTTTATCAGTCCCGTCGGCATTCTGCAGTTTTAAAACAAGGCCTGTGGCAGTGCCTGCGGCTTTGATTCCCAGGCGCGCTTGCGGCGCGGTAGTAGCGATTCCGAAATTACCGGCAGCAGAACTTACCGTAGTTACCCCTACGCTGGTAATCGATATATCGCCGCTAACGGGTTTGGTTTCCCAGGCAGAGCCAGAGCCAATCAGGATATTGCCGGAGGTGGCGGTAGTTGTGCCTAAGCTAACGCTGTTAATTTTGGCTACTGTGGGGCTCGGATAGGTCCCGGAAAGGTCTCCTCCCGCGCTTCCGCCCGGGGCAACGCCGGTAATGGTAGTGCTAGCAGCAGCAGTGATTCTTCCGTCGGCATCCACGCGAATTGCCGGTACAGCTGTAGCACTGCCGTAATCGCCGGCGGTAACATCAGTGGAGGCCAGTTCAGTGGCCCCTATGCCGCCGCTCTTAATTGAGACTGCGCCTGAACTCACGGAAAAATTAGAGGAGCTAAATGAAGCCATGCCTTTAGCCGCGGTAGTAGCATCCTGTATTTCGTAGGCGCCGGAGCCGGTATTAATCGTAGCCGCGCTAAGCGCTTCGGAAAAATAACCTGTGCCGGAAACATCTAATTTCGCGTTAGCGGGATTAGTAGTGCCGATGCCTATATTGCTGCCGGCTTCATAGATCAGCGAATCAGTAATCACGCTGGCTGAAGAGGCCTTGGAGATTTTTCCTGCGCTCAGGCCGCTGATTACCCCTGAGATACCGGTTAAACTGCTTCCGTCTCCGGAGAAAGCCGTGGCCTTGACCGTGCCGCTGACCTCCAGCTTTTCTGAAGGGCTGGTGGTGCCAATACCTATATTAGAGCTGCTTTCTGCGATTATTGAGTCAGCGATACTGCTGGAGCTCGCCGCCTTAGGCAGCTTCCCGGCAGTCAAGCCGCTGATTATCCCTCCTACGCCGGATATACTGCTTCCGTCGCCGGAGAATGCCGTGGCTTTAATTGTGCCGGCAACTTCTAACTTCTGCGCCGGCGCGGTAGTGCCAATGCCGACATTACCGCCGTATTGCACCACCATCCGCGGCGTCGTAGAATGATAAAGCTGAAAGATATCGCCTGTGCCGCTTTGAGCAGCTTTTAAAGCTGCGCCTGTACCGCCGCCGGAACCGTGGCTAATAGTCAAAGCATTGTATGTTCCTGAAGCAGGATTATATGTGATAGACAAAGCAGCCGCGGAAGGGCTGGTATAACTAATTATTGCCTGATTATCAATCGTCAGCGCCCCAGTCATTGTCGCGGCTGTATCCGAACGCAGGTACTGCGTGCCGGCTAAACCGGTAAAACGGCCGGCGTTTAATGCCGCCATTGCCGGCACCAGCTTAATACGCGGGGTCATTTCTCCGTCGCTATCAACTTCGATAGAAATGTAATAGGTAGCGTTGAAGTCTAAGTTAGAGGGAAAAGCAGTCACACTGCCTAAATATGCGGAAATAATACCAGAGGTATCCGCGGTTAAAGCCTGAGTTTCCGTCCAGGTGGTTGAGCCGCCGGTTAAGGTAGAATAAAGGCGAAAGGAAACTACGTGTTGGCCGGAAAGCGGGGAGCGGTCTCTTTTTACTAAGCGCGCCTGAAAAAATATCTGCTGCGGCAGCTCGGCAAAAACAAGGCCGCAGAATAAAAACAAAAACAGGAAAGCCAATAAACTAACCCTTTTTTTAATTATATTTTTTGGCATAACCACCTCCACCCTGAAGCGCCTTATTTAGTTACCACTGAAAAACCCCTCTGTCCATACCATATATTGTAGTTGCCATTGTAGTTGCCCGATTTATCGGGCCTAAATAAATTGGGCAACTACAAGAGTTTTTCAACGTTAACTATTTAACGCCTCCAGAATAAAATCCGCTTGCGTAATTTATCGATATAAGTTTCCGCTTTAATCGTCCATGCCCATTGTGCCGGGCTGGGGTCTTCTTCGTCGGCGGTAATATTGCCGTCGTTACTTAAATCCACCGCGCTTTTAACGTAGAAATAATGGTTGCCCTCGGATAAACCGCTGAAATTCGCTTCTTTAGAGCTTGACCACGCTGACCAGTCCTGTTTATCAAGCTTATAACTAAACAAGGCTCCGACGGCAGTTGATTCAAATTTAAATTCGGCCTCTGTCTTATCAGTGGCGCTCCCCGGGCCTGAAGTAATCCGGGTATCAGGAGTAAGCAGCTTAAGCGTAATCTCTGCCTTATAAACATCAGACATATTGCCGACATTATCCTCGAATTTGGCATAAACGGTTTTCTTCCCGTCGGTATCCAAATCCAGGACACGCCAATCGTTAATCACCGGGCTATAGGGCAGGGGTTTTTCCGTGTCAAAGACTCCGTCATTGGAAATATAGATATTTTTTATGCCGGAAATTTTATCTTCCGCCTTAATATTGATGGTTACATACGGCGAATGCGTAATTTCCTCTCCGTTATTTAAGAGAATTCCTCCGGATGGAGGCAGGGTATCCACCACAAAATCCCAAGCCTTAATCATGCTGTTGCCCAGAGTGTCATGCGCCCTTAATAAAACCGAATTTTTGCCTTCCGGCAAAGCCGATGCCGGCGTATAGCTCAAAATTTGTGTTTCCGCGTTATAAACAAAACTCACCAGAGAGCCGTTAATATCTAAAGTAGTCTTTGCCGGATCCAACCCGGCATCTTTATCCGCCACTGTGCAGCTAATGGGAATTAAATTATTCCCCACCGTGCTGGTGGCAACAGGGCTTAAGTTGCTGATAGCGGGAGAATCAGTATCCACCCAGACTTCAAATTTAAGCTGGCTATTTTCATCCCAGCCGGAATCAGTAACATAAGGAATGACATAAAAGGTGTGCTTTCCGGAAATCAGCTGGTCATCGGGAACCATGTAGTAATTAAGGGAATGATTGATTTCGCGCTGCGGCAGAGTATCCATGGAAACCGAATAACCCTGGATTAATTCCTCCGGCTGGACATTGACCTTCCAGCTGAAATAGGGGTCATTATCTTTCTGCCATGCCGCTTCCAGCATCGGCAAGCCGAACATTTCGGTGAAACCCGCTATGTCAGAAATCAGCTGCCTTTGAAAACTTTCCGGCGGCGGGAAAAGCACCTTTGCCTGCCCGGTGCCGGCAGTATAGCGCCTGCTGCTTAAATCCTCGGCATAACCCTGCGCCTCGCCGATAGCCACGAAACTGGCGTGCTGGTTTAGAGATAAAGTATTGCCTCCTCCAGACATGAAAGAAACTCCATCCAGCCGGTAATTGCTACTGCTTGTCTCCAGCGCGAAACCATTAGCGATTAATAGAGAAGTAGTCATTAAAAGAGAAACCATTGCTGTCCAAATTAGTATCACCTTAGTGTCATTGCGAGCGATTTTTGCGAAGCAATCTATTAAAAGATTGCTTCGTCGCTTCGCTCCTCGCAATGACACATGCTTCGCAATGATACAAAACGGTTCACCGGCGTTTTTCTTCACTGGCTGATCGGTATATTGACAATAAATTCCTGCTCTGACGGCTCTTCTTTAAAACGAAAATTTATTTTCACAGTCTTGGGAAACACCCCCCTATCTTCCTCCCAGCTATCCTGCCAAACTGTGCCGTTTGAATAGCTAAAACGGCAGCTGACTAAATTTTTCAGGACAGTATCTTTTTGAGCGTAAGTGCCCCAGTCATAATCAGGCGGCTCCTCGTAAAAGCGCTGCAAAGATAAAGTTTCCTGGTCATACAGATAACCTGATTCTGCCAAGCTGTCCTCTTTGGAAAAAATAAAATAAAAACTGTAATTTGTGCCTCTGAAACGATACTCCGGATAGCTGATACGGGTCACCGAAGATATCTCTTTATTCAGCCGCTGTAAGAACATCCTCTCTGACTGCCTCTTATCCAGCATCCGCTCTCCCTGGTGAAAAGATTTAAACATCCCCACGATAGTTACTAAAACAAAACCCGCCACTACCGCAAATATGCCAAAGGCAATTAAAACTTCAATTAAGGTAAACCCTTGTCTTCTCACAAATATCAGCCTTAACCACGCATTGTAGTTGCCCGATTTATCGGGCTTCGGTTGATGCCTCATAAATGGGGCAACTACAACTGCGCGATACCACATCTACCCGTCACTGTAGTTGCCTGATTTATCAGGCTTCGGGTTGATGCCCCATAAGTGGGACAACTACATTACTTTGCCCAATAAATTGGGCAAAGTCCTCACCTTTTTTTGCTCAGCGCGAAATTCAGTGCGGTACTAACATTTACATCACCGGGCCTGATCTCCAGCGCTTTCTGAAATTCGTTGCAAGCCGCCTCAATTTTATCCTGATTAAGATAAATTATGCCCAGGTTATAATGCGACTCCGCTATATTCGGGTTTATGGATATTGCCTTTGAATAATTTTCTATTGCCAGCCGGGTATTCCCGGCGTGATGGTACATATTTGCCAAATTATGATACGCGTCGGCGTAATTTGGATTAATCTCAACGGACTTTTTGAACTCGGCGATCGCCGCCTCATCATTGCCCTCGCCGGCAAAGGCATCGCCCATATTATTGTGCGAACGCGGGCTATTCGGAGAAATTTCCACGGTTGAACGCCACAGCCGCGCCGGCGTCTTCCAATCCTCGTTCCGGGAGATGGTGCGCGCTGCGTAAAGGGCAATTAAAAAACTAAATGCCAGTAAAATAAATGCCTTATGTCTTTTTTGCTTTGCTAATTTTTCGTAGAAAAAAGCAACTAAGAGGCTCATAAATATAGAAGGAAAATAAAGATACCTCTCTGCTACCAGCCAGCTGACCATCACCGGGCTGTAGGTCGGGGCAAGGAATAAAATAAAAACACAGAGCCCGAAAAATATTGGCTTAGCCCGCTTAAACAAAAATGGCAAGACGCAAAGCATAATTATATAAAAGACAATTTCTACCCTCAACATGGCGGCGGTAATCACCGGCGGCTCATGATAAAGGGTCAGGCCCGCCGGCCAAAACAACAAGCCCATGTGGGTAAAAAAAGAATAAACCATATTATAAACAGGGTTAGACCAGTTAATTCCTCCTTGAACACTGACGTCTTTGGCCACAAAAGCTATCCTGCCGGAAATTGCAGTTTTTTGCCGAATAAGCCACAAGGCAACAATGATAAAAAAGGGCAGCCAGTAAATCCAAGCCTTGCGCCAACGCTTAAACACGACATCCGATAAAACTAAGAAAAAGGGGAAAACAGAATAGAAAGCATAACTAAAATAGTAATAGTAAAAGAAAACCGCCAGAGAGGCAAAATAATACCCCGGGTGTATTTTTTTGCCTGCCTTGCCAACAGCTGTAGCACGGTGGTATAAAAAATAGGCTATAAAAACAAACAAGCTAGTCATAAGATATGGGCAGCCGGAGATCCAGGAAACTGCCTCAACATGCACCGGGTGCGCCGCAAAAAGGCTTGCCCCCAATAAAGAGGCTTCTATGCCAAAGAATATTCCCAATAGAATAAAAACGCAAAAGGTATTTGCTATATGTAGAAAGAGGCTGGTAAGATGAAAAATGAACGGCTTAAAACCCACGATGAGGTAACTAATTGAATACAGGAAGTTAGCCGGCTGCAGCCAATACAAAAACGGCTTGCCGATATCAGGATTCTTGAGTATTCCATCAATATCATCGGAAACAAACTGGCCGTTTAAGGCATTGTAATACACCACCAAGCAAAGAAACCCTAAAGCCAAGTAACAAAATTTTTTCGTCAGCATTGTATTCTCTGTGTAGTTGCCTGATTTATCAGGCTTCGGTTGATGCCCAATAAATTGAGCAACTACATTATTCTCTATATTAAATTACCCCTAAAACGCGCACCAGTTCCTGCGGGCAGGTAACTCCATCAATAACTTTCTGCCAGCCGTCATCGTAGAGAAATTTCATCCCCTGCTGCCGGCAATAGCGGGCGATTGTATCAGAGCTGACTTTCTCTACGGTCTGGCGGCCGACTTCCGGGTTCATCTCCATGATTTCAAATACTGCCAGCCTGCCGGAATATCCGGTATTCAGGCATGCCTGGCAGCCCTGCGGCTGATAAACGCCTTTAGCTTTTATTAATTCATAATTAGCGTCGCTTAAGCCGGGGTATTCAATCTTGAGCTTGATTTCTTTAGTAAGCTTCTTGCACTTCGGGCATAAAACGCGCACTAACCTCTGCGCCACCGCACCGTTCAGGCAGGAAGCAATTAAAAACGGCTCTATGCCCATATCCACCAGCCGGGTAATCGCGGAAACCGCGTCATTGGTATGCAAAGTTGAGATCACCAAGTGCCCGGTTAAAGCTGATTGAATGGCGATGGTGGCGGTTTCTAAGTCGCGGATTTCTCCGACCATAATAATATCCGGGTCATGCCTTAAAATCGAACGCAGGCCCGCGGCAAAGGTCAGGTTCACTTTGGGATTAACCTGAATCTGGCGGCAGAAATCCAGCTGGTATTCTACTGGGTCTTCAATGGTAATAATATTACGCTCGACGGTTTTCAACATCGAAAGCGTGGCATAGAGAGTCGTGGTTTTACCGCTGCCGGTAGGCCCGGTAACCAAAAGAATCCCCGAAGGCTTATAAACTAAACGCAAATAAATTTTCAGGTTTTCCTCTGAGATGCCGATTTGCTGTAGGGTAAGGATTTTTTTGCTCTGCTTTAATAACCGCAAAACCACACTCTCTCCCTGTATGGTCGGGATCACTGAAACACGCACGTCTAAAGCCGTATCCTCCAGCTCCACATTAAATCTGCCGTCCTGCGGGATGCGTTTCTCGGCAATATCCATATTTGACATAATCTTAATCCTCGAAACAAAGGCGTTATAAACTTCTCTTTCCGGCGGGCTGATTTCCGCTAAAACCCCGTCTACGCGCAGGCGCAGGCGCATCTTATCTTTATGCGGCTCAATATGCACATCCGAGGCATTCACCCTTAAGGCCTGCAGTAAGAGCAAGTTGACTGCCTCAACTACCGAAGGCTTAACACCGTCATCTACCGCCTGCTGCTGGCCGCCAGAGAGGCCTTCAGGCTGCGCAGTCAATTTCTCCCGCGATTTCCTGCGGTCAGAGAACCTTGTCAGCGCGGCATTTAATTCTTCTTCTTTGACTAAGTGCGGCTTGATAAACATGCCGGTGCGGAAACGCAGCTCTTCCAGCATAGAAAGATCCAGCGGATCCAGCATTCCCACCGCCAACTCATCGCGATTTTTAAAAAGCGGGATAACTTTTTCCTTCCAGAGAAATTCCGAAGGGAACAGGTTCGCTAAATCCTCCTCCGAATTAAAATCCGTCAAGCTGAATTTCGGAAGGTTGAGTTTCGCGCTTAAGAAATTAATCAAATTGTCTTCGGCGATAAAATTCAGGCGGCGCAAGGCCTGCACCAGCGTGGCGGAGCTGCGCTGCTGCTCTAATTTCACCATACGCAGCTGCTCGTCGGAAATTATTTTTTCATCAACTAAGCTTTGCTCAAGGTTTAATTTCTGCATCTATCTATCCGTATTAGCCACCACTACCTCCTCGCCGCTGGCGGAAAGGATTTTCGCGGTAACAAAAATAATCAGGTTTTTACGCTCTACATTATCTACTTCCTTCTTAAACAGGGCGCCGATATAAGGCAGGTCTCCTAAAAACGGGACTTTGGTGGTAGTTTTGGTGCGGTTTTCTTTAATCAGGCCGCCTAATACTACGGTATCGCCGCTTTGCACCACCACCGTTGTCGCCAGGTTGCGGGAAGTAAATTTCGGCAGCTTCACATCCCCGGTATAAACAAAGGCATCAGGAGTAGCTTCGCTTACCTCCGGGATCAAAGATAAATTAATTGTCCTTCTATCCGAGCCGACCGAAGGAACCACCTTTAATAGAATGCCGACATCGCGGCGCTGGAAATCCTTGGGCACGTTTTTGTAACTGGTTTCGCCGGCATCGTTATAATCGCCGTCGCCGTTTAAATCAAATTGCACGATTTCGTATTCGTAGCGCGTCGGGTAAATCCATTCATCCACCACCTTAATTGCCGCCGGCTGGTTATTCAGCGTGGTAATCCTCGGCGAAGACAAAGTCTTGATCTTCTTGGTTTCTTCCAGCGCATGCAGGACCGCGGAAAATTTAGGCGAGGTTAAGATCCCTTGATAAGCTAAATTCAGGCCTTCGGCAGCGCGGGTGAAATTAGCAAAATCAATGCCGGTATTTTTATTAAAGACCAGCTTATCCTTGCCGGCCGGCGTTTTCTCTGTGGCAAAATTCGCGTCAAATTTCCAATCAACGCCTAGCTCCCGCATATCGGAAATATCCACCTCAAGGAAGCGCGCCTCGATGAGGATTTGATAAGGCTCCACGTCAAGGGTATAAAGCATATCCTCGAGCATCTGCAGGTTCTGCGGCGAATTGCGCACGATTAAAGCGTTAATCCGCTTGTCAAAGGTAAGTTTAGAATCGCCGGGCCAGGCCACCACCTGTTTTAAGGTATCTTCAATGGTGGTAATTTTATTAATCGAAGCTGAAGAGCTGCCTAAACTGGTCTCCGTGCCGCCGCTGCCAATAGCGCTAAACTCGGTAAACAAACCCCCGCCCTTACTCAAATAATAAACCCGGGTTTCCAGGGCCTCATTGGCAATTTCATCCGGATGGGCAATCCAGATGACATCTTTATCAATGCGGTAAACCAGGCCTAAACTCTTGGTGATATATTTAATCACTTCCTCCATCTGGGTATCGGTAAAACGCACATTGACCTTCAGCCCCAGGTCAAGGACTTTCTGCGAAATCACCAGGTTCACCCCCGACTCCTTGGAAAGAAACTGCGCCACTGACTTTAAGTCTACTTTGTCAAATTCCAAACTCACCCTGGTGTTTTTAAGTTTTTTCCGGATAGGCGGAGGCTCAATTAAAGGCGCGCCTTCTGCGGCTTCCAGTCTTTTCGGCGGCTCCACGTAAGGCGGCACCTGCCGTTGTAAAACTTCGTTTACCAATTCTTTTTCCTTGCGCTGGGCCTCGCGCGAAAGATTATCCTGGTTTTTATCGACAATTTTTTCTTTTGATTTTTCAATCAACTCTAAGGCATAGGGGGTATATTTAATCCGCGGGTTGCCCTCCAGCTCAATAACTTTTTGGAATTTTTCAATTGCCTCCTTATACATTTCCTGCTCGTAGAGTTTCTTAGCTTCCCGCCAGAGCTTCTCGATTTTAATTACCTTTTTTCTGTCTTCGCCCTGTTTTACCAGCAGCGCTTCGCTAAGGGCCTTTTCCTGAGCGGCGGATTTTTTCATCTCGCTGATTTGCGCGTCATATTCCTGCTGCTGCTTTTGATAAGCAACCTCCTGTTCCTGGCGCTGCCTCTCTTGCTCCTCTTTTACCTGCGTAATTCGCTGCAGCTGCTGACTTTTAAATTTATCCAATTCTTCCTGCTTGGCCAAAAATCTTTCTGTTTGTAAATCTTTTTGGGTAACGATTTCCTGCGCCTGCAGCTCTCTGGAGATAATTAAACTTTGCTCGTTTTCCAGTTTGCCTTTTTGCGTACCTTGCGCTGCCTGAATTTTGGCGCGCTTTTCCTGAACCTGCTGGTAAACATAGCTTGGCTGGGCGAGCAGCTCATCTTTTGCGCGCTGTTTAGATTTAGCGCTGTCGATTTTTTCCAAGTAGTTTTCAATTTCTTTGCTTTGCGGGGATTCCTCCTGCAAAGCGTTAAAAAGGCTTAAAGCCTCGCCATAATAACCTTTACCATAGTCAGCCTTAGCCTTATCCAGCTCTTCTGCTTTCGCGTGCATTTTACTTAAAAACGCTTTCAGGGTATCCTCGTCGGGCTGAATCTTTAAACCCCGGCGCACGCTGGCCACGTAAAGATCCGATCTTAACAAATCGTTTATCGCATCTATTGCCTCAGCAGCCTTAAGATACCTGCCTTCTTTATAAAAATTCAGGGCGTCAATATAAAGCACGGTAATCTGCTGATTAGTAGAACTCAAACCCGGGCTTTCCTCGCTTCCCGCCTGCCCCGTAGGAGCCAGAAACAGGCCCAGCAGAAACGCCGCCATGATGAGACTGTTGCGAAATTCAATTTGTGCCGTCATTCTGAGGCCGAAGGCCGAAGAATCTCGACGCTGATAAGATCCTTCCCCTTCACGGAGTTTACACTGAGCGAAGCGAATGTGTTCAGGGTCAGGATGACGGAAAATGGCCTTTCGCAATAGCCCCATGATTAATTTTATACATTCGCGGCCAAAAACCACGCCATTTCCCGCGTAGCGGGATCCCGCTTGAAAAAAGATTGCTGTGCGGGACATGGCGCGGATGAGTTGTGGCCGCTTGAGTATTTTGCTCCAAGAAACCTCGGGTTTTAGCCCGAGGAGCTTCATTTTTTTACTCTGCATTGTCTAATTCTTGTTTTTTCACCACAAGCTCTTCGCTGCTTTGGCTATTTTTTAAAACAACCTTATCTTCATTAAATTCCTGCATAGTAAACTCGGCTATCCTGTCTCCGGGTGCCAAAAAAGCGGTTTCCTGGTTTTTCGCGTCCTCTACTAATGCCACTTCTTTGCCTTTTAACATAGCTTTACCGCGGTAGTAAAACCTGATTACCGGCTTTAGCTGCTGCGGGCTTTCCGTATCCCCTGCCTCCGGAGGCTTGGGCTCTTTTTTTGGCGGAAGCAAAAATGGGCTTGCGGCCCTTAAGCCATCCACAATAGCCGCAGCGGGCTTGCTTAAAGCGATATCCGGCTCTGCCTCCGGAAGCTCCTCGCCGGTTTTCCATTCCAAATCCATCACCAGCTGATTTATCATCAGGCTGACTTTAAAAGTTTCTCCCTCGCTTTTAATAGCCAGCAGCTCAAAAAATACTTTCGGCACTAAACTATTCAACTGGATAATAAACTCCACCAATGCCTGCGCCGGGCAAACTAATTCCAGGCGGCAGCGGATAACTTTAGCCCCGATAACCTCATCTTCACTTACTTCTTTGGCTTGCTTAACCCCTTTGGCTTCTTTGGCGTCTTTGGGCTCTAACTTAACTTTGGTTTCTCTGCCGATTTCTTCCGGGATAACGGAAGTAAAACTAACCCCGTAATCTAACCCTAAATTCACCACTTCCCGCAAGCCGTATAACTGGTTTAAATATAAAATCGCTTCTGCCTCGGAGGGAAGCTGTTCCTGAAATACAAAAGATGGAAAATCCACTTTCTTTTGCCCGGCTTTATTTTTTAGCGCGATGTTAGCCTTGTTTAATTCTTCCACGAAATAAATGCTCATATCGTAATCTTTCACTAACCACCTTTTTTTATTATCCAACACAGATTCCAGCTTGGAGAGCGACGCGTTCAAATCTTTAATATCTACCCGCAGCTGGGCTGAATTCTGATTCTGCAGCCCGGAGAGCTGGGTTTTATCAAACGCGATTTTCTTCTTTAAGCCGATGATGCTCAAATGCAGGATAATCCAGACGGCAAAAAGGGTAAAAAATATCCCCGACCATTTAAAAAAATCTTTTTGCCCTGCCGCGCCAATAGTTTTAGCGATCATTCGAGGTCAAGAAAATCGCCTTCGGAGATTACTTCCTGCGATTTTCAGTGGTTATGAATCTATACCTTCTTTTACCATAAAATAAAGTTTAAACTCAATTTCCTTTTGCGCTTCTTCACCGGAAGCCAAAGTGGGCGTAACCACCTTAACCTCTTTCAGGCCTTTATCTTTTCTTAAGGCGGATAAAATGGTATTAATTTCTTCATATTCCGAGGCGTGGCCTGACAAAGCTACTTTTACCAAACGACCCTTAGTTTGGGATTCGAACGTTTCAATCACAATTGCCTTTGGCCTGTTTTTACCTACCACGGCCAGCGCCTTCAAATGCAGGCCCTGCAAGTAGATTCTTGCCTGCAAACTTCTATCCACTGCCAAGAGTTTTTCCCTTTGCTGCTGCAGCTCTTTAACCTTGGGCAAAACAGTGGAAATCTGAAAACGGTTTTTCTGAAAATTTAGCACTTGGGTTTTTAAAGAAAACATTCCCGCGATATCCATTGCTACAAGGCAAGCCGAAGCCCCCATTAATAGATAGAGGGAAAATTTTTTCGCCAGGAGCTGCTGGGCGGAAAATTGCTCCTGCCTGACCTTGGCCTTGATAAAATTAATCCCTAAACAGGCCGGCGGGTTCAGGTAAGTAACCCCCAAACCCACAGCCAAAGCATAAGCCTCTTTTTCCGCCTTCAGCGCCGGCGCGCCGGTTCTTTTGAAAGGGTCCAGGGGAATAATTTCAAAAGTGCTTAAAACATTTTTCATTGCCAGAAAAAATTCCTGCGATAATTCCCGGCCGCTGATGTAAAAAGCGGCCTGCCCCTGCTGCTGAAGCGGGGCGGGGTTATGCAGGTAATGCGCGTTAAATACTCCCTGAATTTCCTGAGTAAACCTTTCTATGCCAACTTTCGCCTCTTTTAAATCCATAAAACCGATAGACAACGGATAAGTGGAAATCCTTCTATTTTCATAGATAAGCAGCTCGCTTGCCACGCTCTTTATATTTAAAGCCACAAAACGGCCTGAAACTTTATCCGGATAATTATGGATGATGGCGTTATATTGCGCTACAAAAGAGGCGGTAACCCCTAAGACATCCAGCCCTGCCTCTTTGGCGGATGTAACATACCTCTGCGCCACTTCATTCTTTACGGCGATAAAATTAAGGTTATTAGCGGCGATAAAAGTATCCCAATAGCAGTCATCTAGCTTAAAAGGAAGATTCTGCCGGGTGAGAAAATTCAGGATATTTTTCTGCCTGTCTTTGCCGCTTAAGAATGTTGGTGCCACCGCGAAGCTGCGAAAAAGTATGGCCTGCGCGGGCAGATTAATCATTACCCCCGTTCCCCGGAAAACAGCATCGCTGACAATTTCCTTGATATCGGCGCAAACAACTGTTTTACCCGCGCTGATTGAGCTGCCTCTTCTAGTCAATTCGCAGGCAACCCAGTTAGCATCATCAGTATCCAGGCCGATAATCTTATTTGCTTTTAGAAAAAACACTCTTATTTTCTCCCTATTATCGACTTTAGTTTTTCCACGTCGGCGGGAGAATATTCCCGGCGTTTATTGATAAGGTTCCTTTTGGTGCGGGGGAAGATTTTCTTCTTTTCATACCGCAGCAGAGTCTGCTTTGATATGCCTAATATCTTAGCTACCTCCAGCGCGTTATAATATGGATTTTCCAATTCGCCCTCCTTTTTTTAAACTTTTTAAATTAAACGATAGCAAAAAAAAGCACCGCGTGAATTGCGGTGCGATAAATTTATCATACCAGCTTAAGCAATGCGTACTTAGCATTGTTTTGGTCTACCTTTTTGTTTTTTCACCTTATACCCTTTGATAGGCTTTGAATGTATTTGATGATGATTAACTACATCTTATACGCTTCTGCCATTTTGTCAATAATTATTTATTATATTATATTATAAATGATACCTCAGTAGTGTCCCAACGTTTCAGATTTTGAGAATGTTCTCGTCGAGCTGTATCATGGAAAAGGCACTTTTTGAATTGAAATCGATTAATGCTTTTTAGT
>Ga0265296_1002453_pt1 | contig 18702 bp, 18 predicted proteins | sample MunlanPumphouse1_FD_189073 | JGI IMG/M metagenome (GOLD analysis project Ga0265296, IMG submission 189073) | Groundwater microbial communities from a municipal landfill in Southern Ontario, Canada - Pumphouse #1 | ecosystem: Environmental > Aquatic > Deep subsurface > Groundwater | place...
CGAAGAGCGGCGCGGGTCCGATGACGACGGCGTCCTGCGCGCCAATGGTGCCCTCCACCGCATGAGCGAATGCGAGTCCGGTGACCGTCGTTTGTGGTTCCGCGATCGGCATCGCGCGCGGCGTGCCGCTCGCGCTCCGCTGCAGGACGAGTGCGCCGAGCGCTCCGGAGCACGCGAGCGACACCGTGATGCGGTCGCCGTGTGGTGCGGCGATGCCGATGCACGCGCTCACCCCCGTCATGAGCGCGGGGTCGAGCCGTTTCCGGAGGTGCTGGACGCACGCCGTGAGCCACTCATGCGCATGCGCCGCACCGTCGGCCGCGTGCTCGTTCGCGATGTTCTCGATGGTGGTGCCGATGCCCGCGATGCTCCGAGCGCCTCGCGCCGTGCGCGGAATGGGATTGCCGACGACAACCGCAAAGAATCGCGAGTCACCGAGGCGTGATCCCGCGATCGGGATCGCGGTCGTGTACGTCGTTGCTCGGGATGCGTCGGTAGCGGGCAGCGGAGTGCATTCAATCATGCTCATGGGACCCCGATTCGTTCGCGGGAGTTGCGCACAGGAGTTGCTCAGTATACCGTAGGAGCATGTGATCGGCGAACGCGATGACCGCACGCACGTGTGCTCGAACACCTGTTTGGTTCAAAGACCCGCGTGAAGCTCTTGCGGACATTCCTCGGGAATCCGGGGACTGCGTTCTACGTCCGTGAGCTTGCGCGGAAGGCCGGCGCGCAGATTCACGCCATTCGGAGGGAGCTCGGGAACCTCGAGGGGCTCGGTATCATCCGTGGAGGCGAAGCGAGCGCGGAGGATGCGAAGGAACTCCGGTCTCGGATGCGGCGGTACTACCGACTCGATGAGGAGTTCTCGCTCGTGAGCGAGCTCCGCGCGCTCGTCCTCCGTTCGCAGTTCCTCCTCGAGGAGGAGTTCAAGCGTCGGGTGAAGCGATTGGGGAACATTCGCTACCTCGTCCTCCTCGGTATATTCGTCGGCGTGGAGGATGCCGTCACCGACGTCTTCATCGTCGGGAAAGTGAATCGCCAGTTGCTCGCGCGCCTCATGCGCCAGTTCGAGCGGGAGCTCGCGCGTTCGGTGAACTACACGGTGATGTCCGAGAAGGAGTTTCGCTACCGATGGGATGTCGGCGATCGTTTCCTCTATGGTCTCCTCGAAGGGAAGCGGATCAGCGTCATTGACGAGCTCACACCGACAGGGAAATCCGCTGCGGAGGCGGTCGTCGGGTAGGAAGATCGCGCGTCGGTCTCCGGGAATCGGCGGCCAGACGTGGCGCATGGACACGACCGGCGATGTGCGTGGAGCGGTGGACGTCGTCAATGCGCGCGGGGAGCGCATTGCGCGGCGGTCGTTCTCACTCGCCACGCTCGCTCCCGCCGCGCTCCTCCGCAGCATGGACGCGCTCGGCCGCGCGACCGGCGGCTCCGTGCGCGACGCCGCGGCCATTGCGGTCGTCCCGGGTCCCGGGACGTTCAGCCGCGTGCGGCTCGGGGTCGTCACGGCGAACGCGCTCGCATGGGCGCTCGGAATTCCGCTCATCGTCTGCGGACGACGCGTACGCATCGCGCAGCCAATCTACAACGCGCCACCGAACATTACGTTGAAGCGTTGAGCGGTGTGGATAACGCGAACGGCGCGGGGCGGGGTTCTGTGCTATACTCACTTTAGATTGATTGCAAAAGGTCGATCACGAAGATGCAAATCTCTTCCTGATTTTTTCGTCATTTCTCCGTATGGCTACAGAGAATTTCTCTGCATGGGGCGATGTGCTCATCGCATCCCTCCAGGGACTGTGGGTGAGTTTCATTGACTTCGTCCCGCGGCTCCTCGGTGCGCTCATCGTCTTCGCGGTCGGATGGGCTATCGCGGTCGCGCTCGGGAACGTTGCCCGACGCATCATTGACTTCATCCAGATTGACCGCCTGGTCGAAAAACTGAACATCCACAAGGCCTTCGAGCGGGCGGACGTAGACCTCTCGATCTCGCGGCTCGTCGGCTGGCTCGTGAAGTGGTTCCTCATCATCGCGTTCCTCATCGCGGCGGCGGACATCCTCGGGTGGGATCAGGTGACGGCGTTCCTGAAGGACGTCGCGCTGTACATCCCGCAGGTCTTCGTCGCGGTCGTCATCCTCGTGGCGGGGATCGTCGCTGCGGACTTCACGCACAAGGTGGTTTCGAAGGCGGTGAAGTCCACCGGCATGGTGAGTCCGCACTTCGTGGCGGGCGTTGCGAAGTGGGCGCTCCTCATCTTCAGCGTCATCGTCGCACTCGACCAACTCGACATCGGACGCACGTTGCTCAACACGATTGTCCAAGGGTTTGTCGCGACGATCGCCATCGGTGCGGGGCTCGCCTTCGGCCTCGGCGGGAAGGAACACGCAGGGCGTTTCCTCGATCGTCTCCGCAAGGACATCTCCGGCTGATCATTCCTCAGGTCAACCACCCCGACTCCATCGGGGTGGTTTCGGTTTGTTGGGACTGTCGTCGAATGCCATTCCTGCTGCGAGGCGCGATATTCGGCCGGAATCGCTTCGCCGGATTTTGACGTACCTTTCAGGTACGCCTGCAATCCGGTCTCAGCGATTCCGTCTCGAATCTCGCTCCTCTCGCGACGGAAGCGCATTCGACGACAGTCCCTGCTACGATGGTGGCACCATCCGCATGGCGCACTCCTCTCCTCCCACCGCTGTCCTGCGCCGCTCACGGCGCTACCGCCTGTTCGAGGTGATCCCCGGCGCGGTCCTCTGGGCGACGTTCGCGATCGGCGTCGTCCTGTCGTTCGTGCGGCCGCTCTGGGCGGTCGTCTTCATCATCTGCTTCAGCTTCTACTGGCTGCTCCGCGTCATCTACTTCATCGTGTACCTGAGCGTCTCGTGGGGGCACTTCCGACGGGACGCCACCGTCAACTGGATGGCGCGCCTCGAGCGCGACGCGCCGGCCGAGTGGCGCGACATCGTCCACTGCGTGTTCCTCCCGACGTACCGTGAACCCGTGTCGGTGCTCCGCGGTACGTTCGCGGGGCTCGCGGCGAGCGCGTACCCGATGGAACGATTCATCGTCGTCCTCGCGGGGGAAGAGCGCGCAGGCCGCGACGAGTTCCTCGCGCGCGCCGCGGAGATCAGGAAAGAGTTCGGGGATCGGATGGAGATTATGGTGACGGTCCACCCCGCGGATCTCGCGGGGGAAATTCCGGGGAAGGGTTCGAATCTCCACTTCGCCGCGAAGGAACTCGTCGCCGCCATTGATCGCCGCGGCATCCCGCACGAGCGGGTCATCGTCTCTGCGTTCGACGTGGATACGATCGTGCACCCGCAGTACTTCGCCTGTCTCACATGGACGTTCCTCCACCACCCCAATCGGCTCCGGACGAGCTACCAACCCATCGCGCTGTACAACAACAACATGTGGGAGTCGCCGGCGTTCATGCGCGTCGCCGCATTCGGGACGACGTTCTGGCTCCTCACGGAACTCGTCCGCCCGGATCGGCTCTTCACGTTCTCCTCGCACTCGATGCCGCTCCCCGCGCTCATTGACGTCGGGTTCTGGGAGAAGGACATCGTCACGGAGGATTCCCGAATCTTCCTCCAGTGCTTCATTCGGTACCACGGCGAGTACACCGTCACGCCGCTCTTCGTCCCCGTCTCGATGTTCACCGCGAAGGCGGGAACGTTCGTGCGGAGTATGGTGAACCTCTACAAGCAGCAGCGGCGTTGGGGGTGGGGCGTGGAGCACTTCCCGTACATGCTCTGGCACTTCACGATCGGCGACGGGCGCGCGATCCCATGGCGGAAGAAGATGAAGTACCTCTGGAACCTCGGGGAGGGGATGTACTCGTGGGCGTCCGCGCCGATCATCCTCTTCGTGTTCAGCCGCCTCCCGCTCATGCGCCTCCGCGGGGCCGCTGCGGATACCGTGCTCGCGCAGACCGCGCCGTTCGTCCTCCAGTGGCTCCTGAGCATCGCGATGGTGGGGATCATCGTATCCGCGGTCATGTCGCTCACGCTCGTCCCGCACCGTCCGCGGCAGTACCGACCGGTCGCCTCATTCATCCTCGTGCTCCAGTGGCTCCTCCTGCCGGTGACGCTCGTCCTCTTCGGGGCGGTGCCAGCCATCGAAGCGCAGACGCGGCTCATGATCGGGAAGTACCTCGGGTTCTACGTCGCGGAGAAGGAGCATTGACATGCGGGTATCCTCAGTCAGAACATGGATGAGCGTCGGTGCGCTCGTTCTCCTCACCGCGTTGTTCGCGCCGTCGGCCGCTGCGGCGGTTCGTTGGCCGGATGTTGCTGCACCGCTCCTCGGACGTCGTGAGCATGCCACCGCGCTCCTCCTGTACCTGAACAATACCGAGCTCCGTCCGGGCGGCGGATTCCTCGGCACGTACGGGATCATACCGCTCCGTGCCGGTGCGCTCGCGGACTTCCGCACCGACGACGTCTACCAACTCGACCGCACCATCGAGGACGAGCCGTGCCGCCCGCCGCCGGAACCGTTCCGTCGGTACGGGATCGTTGCCTGCTGGTTCCTGCGCGACGCGAACTGGTCGCCGGATTTCGCGGCATCGAGCCGGATGGCGCTTGAGTTCTACCGACGCGAGGGCGGGGCCGGTGATCCGACGGTCGTCATCGGCGTGACGCCGACGTTCGCGTCCGCACTCCTCCGGATCGTTGGGCCGGTGATCGTGGACGGTCGAACGTACACCGCGGAGAACATCAGCGATGAACTCGAGTATCAGGTAGAGAAAGGGTACTATGCCCAAGGGGTTCCGAGACCGCAGCGGAAGGCGATCATCGAGTCGCTCTCGCGCATGGTCCTCAATCGCATGCTCCGCACGCCGCTCCGCGAGTGGGGACCCGTCATCGCCGCGGTGCGCACCGCGATCGCCGAGCGCCACCTCCTCGCGTACAGCGACAACGCGTCGCTCCAGACGCTCTTCGAGCGATTCGATGCCGCGGGGCGCGTCGCTCCGCTCGCCGCGGGCGACGACGGCCTCCTCGTCGTGGACGCGAACCTCGGCGCGCTGAAAACCGATCCGGTCGTTGAACGCTCCATTCGGTACGCGATCATCCCGGATGGTGCAGGGTTTCTGGGAACGATCCGCCTCCGCTACCGGAACACCGGCACGTTCACGTGGAAGACGACGCGGTACCGGACGTACACGCGCGTGTACCTTCCGGCGGGAACCGAGCTCCTCAGCGTTCGCGGAGCGATGGCGCGCGATCGGTCGGACGCACCCGGTCCGGTGGATCACGGCGAGGAGTTCGGGCGTTCATGGTTCGGCACGTTCGTGAGCGTCGAGCCCGGACAGGAGCGTTCGCTCGTCTTCGATGTCCGTCTCGCGCCGCAGGTCGCTGCACGCATCCGCACGGGGTCGTATGCGCTGCGCGTGCAGAAACAACTCGGGTCCCGCGCCACGCCATTGACGTTGGATATTGCATTTGGTACACCAGTGGAGACGGCCGATCCTCCGGAACCCCCTGCGGCGTGGGGGAATGACCGGTACGCCGTGGAGACGGACCTGCGCGTGGATCGGGAGTTCGCGGTGACGCTCGATAGACGGTAATTGATCGCGCCATTTTTGTGTTCACATCGAAGGTGGGAATTGATTTGGGTACGACGAGCGTCCTCGTCTACATTCCGAAGCGGGGGATTGTCATCAACGAGCCCTCGGTTGTTGCGATTTCCGTTCTCGACAAGAAGATCCTCGCGGTCGGTCACGAGGCGAAGGAGATGATCGGCCGCACACCGGATACGATCATCGCGTCTCGGCCGATGAAGGACGGCGTCATCGCGGACTACCGGACGACGGAGACGATGATCCGGTACTTCATCAACAAGGCGGCCGGGGGCTTCCGCATCATCCGACCGGAGGTCATGGTCGCGGTGCCCGGCGGAATTACTTCGACGGAGCGCCGCGCGGTCATTGACGCGACGCTCGCCGCGGGTGCGAAGGCGGCGTACATCATCAAGGAGCCGATCTGCGCGGCGATCGGCGCGGACATTCCGATCGGGAACGCCTCCGGGCACATGATCATTGACATCGGCGGCGGCACCGCGGAGATCGCCGTGCTCTCCCTTGGCGGCATCGTCACGTCGAAGTCCGTCCGCATCGGCGGGAACCGGTTCGACGCCGCGATTCGAGAGCACATTCGGAAGAAGTACGGGCTCGCGATCGGCGAGCGGACCGCGGAGAGCATCAAGATTCAGATCGGGTCCGCGCTGTTCCTCGAGGAGCGGATGACGATGGAGGTGCGCGGTCGCGACATGGTGACCGGACTCCCGAAGACCGTGACGGTGGTGTCCGATGACGTGACGGAGGCGATCCAGAACGAGCTCCAGGGGATCATTGATGCGGTGAAGGACGTGTTCCACGAAACGCCGCCGGAGCTCGCGGCGGACATCATTGAGAGTGGAATCATGATGTCCGGCGGCTCCTCGCTCCTCCGGAATATTGGTCAGCTCCTCTCCCGCGCGACGGGCGTGAGCGCGCACGTCGCGGAAGAACCGATCCTGTGCGTCGTGAAGGGGACGGGGATCGCGCTCGAGAATCTGGACGTATACAAGCGATCGCTCCTGGCCGCTCATTGAGCATGCGCGTCGCTATTGACGCCTCTCGTGCGGCGGGCGCGCAGAAAACCGGAGTGGGGTGGTACTGCCACCACCTCCTCGCGCACTTGAGAGACGTGATCCCCGACGATGTCGGGGTGATGTTGTATTCGGATCAGCCGCTGCCGACGGAGCTTCGTCCATGGCCGACGGCATGGGAGGAACGAGTGCTCGCGTGGCGTCCGCTTCCATTGTGGAGTCAGGTTCGACTTGCGGTGCAGGTGCTCCGCGATCGTCCGGACGTCCTCTTCGTGCCCGCACACGTCATCCCGGAGCTCCTCGCTCGCGGCTATCGGCTATCGGCTATCGGCTATCGGCTCGTCACCACCATCCACGACGTCGTCTTCAAGCAGTTCCCGGAGACGTACTCGCGACGAGAGCGGTGGTACGCGGACTACGCGACGCGACTCGCGGTTCGTCACGCGCACCGCATCATCGTGCCGACGGAGGCGGTGAAGCGGGATCTCCAACGATGGTATGGAGCTGACCCAGAACACATCACGGTGGTGCATCATGGCGTCGAATCTGGAATCTGCCTGCCCCGACCGAAGCATCGGGGGAATCTCGAATCTGGAGACGACGATCGGAGCGTCGCCAGTTCCACATTCCACATTCCACATTCCACATTCCTCTTGTATGTCGGTCGCCTCGAGCACAAGAAGAACGTGGTGCGAATGGTGGAGGCATTCACACGCATCGCACCGCAGCACCCCGATGTGCGCCTCGTGCTCGCGGGTTTACCCGGGCACGGGTACGGGGCGGTCGTTGCGGCGATCGAGCGTTCGTCGGTGCGCGATCGTATCGTAGTACCCGGCTGGGTCAGTCGAGACGAGTACCGCGGGTTGCTTTCGCGGGCGACCGCGTTCCTCTTCCCGACGCTCGGCGAGGGATTCGGCCTCCCGATTCTCGAAGCGATGGCCGCGGGCGTGCCGGTCATTACGAGCGTCGGCGGCGCACACGGGGAGGTCGCGGGCGATGCCGCGCTCCTCGTGGATTCGCTCGACTCGCACGCGATCGCGGATGCGATCAATCGGGTGCTGGACGATCAGTTGCTCCGCGACGACCTCGTCCGCCGCGGCCGACAACACGCCGCAGCATTCACGTGGAACCGCACCGCACAGCAGACGTGGAATGTTCTGTCAACTTGACAACATTTCGGCGCATGGTAACCTGAGACCGTAGTCAGGAATCTCAAATTTGAAATCGCTGGTATGAATCCTGCCCTTGAACGCGAACTCATCAAACTTGGACTCTCCGAGAAGGAGGCGAGCGTGTACCTCGCCGCGCTGGAACTCGGACCGCATCCGGTTCAGGACATTGCGCGGCGCGCGGGGGTGAACCGCGCGACGACCTACGTGATGATCGAGGTGCTCATGCAGCGTGGTCTCATGACGTCCCTCGAGCGCGGGAAGAAACGGTTTTTCTCCGCGGAGCCGCCGGATCGCCTGCTCTCGATCGTCCGCGTGAAGGAGCGAGAACTGCAGGAGCAGGAGCGCGAGTTCAACCAGGTGCTGCCGGAGCTCCGCTCGATCCTCGCGGCGTCCGGCGAGCGCCCGCGCGTGCGGTTCTTCGAGGGCCCCGAAGGGCTCCGTGCAATCCGCGAGGAGATCCTCGCGGCGAATGCGAAAGAGATGTGGACTGCGCTCGACGTGAACGATGCGACGCAGGTCTTGAGTCCGGAAGAGAACGCGGCATTTGATCGTCGGCTGCGCGAGAAGGGGATTCAGGGATGCCAGCTCTACGTCGGATCGCGATCGGCGGATGATCTCCACCGTGCGCACCCGCACTGGCAGTTCCGAAGCATTCCGGCGGATCGCTGTCCGATCACCGGGGAGATCACCGTGTTCGGCGGCAAGATTTTTGCATTCACCGTGCACGGGAAGCTCATTGGTGCAGTTATTGAGAGCGAGGAGCTCGCGAACACCCTCCGTTCCGTCTTCATGCTCGCGTGGGAAGGCGCGGAGGCGGCGAAGCCGAAACCACCCGCAGTATCAGCGGGGTGAACGGCACGCATTCCGCGTTAGTGTCATTGCGAGCCCCGACAGGAAGTCGGGGCGAAGCAATCCCGGCCTTCCATGGATATGAGTAGCCCCGCTCCATGATGGAGCGGGGTTGCAATGTTCCGGCGATGTCTGTGGGTAGAGTGCCGGAGCGCTCTTCTTATTTTTCCCTGAGCGAGCCCATTCGATGGGCTCAGGGTAAACCGCGAGTCGAAGGGCGTGCGAGGCGAGGTGAGCGCCTCGGTTGTTGTCGGTGTCAGTAGGCGGACGAGTGCGCTCAGTTCACGCGCGTTTGTCGGATGCGGAAAGTGCTGTCGAGGAACTGCTCCCACTGGGCGACGGGATCGCGATTGCGCTTCGCGTCGCCTGCGTCGGGAGTCACCAGGCCGACCGCCGTCGGGCACCACTGACGAATCTTGTGGTCGTCCCTCGGCGCTGCGCAGCCACCGTTTGCTCCAGAGGCCTGTCTCCGGGTCTGGTGGCCATTGCCGATGATCGCCAACATGCCTGCTCCTTCGTCTTCCCCTCAATGGGTTGTTTGCAAACAACTGCCGATCCGTTCATTGCTACCCCGACCATACCACCATCTCGCAAAATTGTCAAGCGCCGGTGACGGATAGGGGCCAGAAACGCTTCCGACAGCTGCTTCAAACGGGTCATCTGAGAGAAAATTGCTCCATGGATCCCTTCGTTGGTCTTGACGTGTTCCACCATACGGCCGTACTATTGGAGGCGTACGCCGTCGCCGCCGAACAGGGGACGACGTCACCAGCCAACCAAGAAGGGAGAGCGCAATGCTGTTTCAGGTACTGTTCAGCGTGATCGGTCTTTTCGCGATCCTGTTCATCGGACACGCGTGCTACGGACTGATGGTCACCCACCGTGCCGCTGCCACGGCGACGCCAGTCACCGCCCCGGCGAGTCGTTACTACGGCGCACGCCTCGTGACCGGGATCTGCCTCGCGATCCTCTCATTCGTCGGGCTCCGCTGGGCGCGTCAACGCCGACCAGCGAATCAGAAGAGCGGATCGGTGTGAGCGGGGGAGCACGTGCGAGCCAGCGACGACCGCGCGTGACGACACGTCAGCATCGCCGCAACCAACATCGGTTGCGGCGATATTCTATTGAGACCTTGGCAAAGAGTGTCATTGCGAGCAAGCTCGCAGGCGAGCGCGGCAATCCCGGTACTGAGCCGAGCGGGATTGCTTCGTCGCCCGGCTCCTCGCAATGACAGGCATGGAGTTTTGCTGAGGTCCCTCATTGTGCGTTCATGCGCCAGCATGGGCGTACCCCAGTTGACAGCGGTACGCCGTCCGTGTACTCTCATGGTGGAGTTCGTTCCCAACAGAACTACCGGAGGTGCACCATGGTCGTCGTCATCAACATCTTCCTCGCGCTCTTCGCGCTCGGAGCCGTCCTCACGTGGAAGGCGTGGCCGCAGCACCACGAGGTCGGGGTCGCGCGGCGCCTCGCGATCCTCTGGGTTGGCATCTTCCTCGCGATGTTCGTCGTCGTCGGCGCCACCGCAACGTCCACGGGCCTCTTCGCCTTCGTCGTCTTCCGGTGGCTCGCCGGCTCGCTCAGCGGCATCGGCATTCCGGAACCGCTCGCCGGCGCATTCGCCGCCCTCGCCGCGGTACCGGTTGCCATCGCGATCGCGTTCGCATTCTCGTTTCGTCGGTGGCAGAGGTACGTCGGCGTCACCATTCTCTTCGCGATCGTCGCCGCATTCTCATTCGCGCGCTACGCGTATGAGGACATCGGGTACGCAATCCTCCCGAACGGTCGCGTCCAACGATGCTGGACGCCGGGGGAGATGGATCGAGGGAGCGGACAGCCGTGCGTCGCCATGACGCCAGCCATTCGGCAGTTTCTCGATCAATCGCCGAGTTTGATCGGGCTGCTCTTCGTGGAGGAGCCAGCCGCGTTCTTCGATCCAGCGACGAACGCGCCGCTCGTCTGGTACTGCGAGCGAGCGGATGGGAGCATCAAGTTCGCTCTCCTGCCGATCTTCGATCCGATGACCGGCAAGCAGTGTCAGCCGGTGACAAAGGAGATCGCCGAACGGGTTGGGAGTGCGAGGGCTGAGTCAACCCCGTCTCCTACTGGCACCGGAACGATCACGGTCTCCACATCGCCGATCACCGTCCCATTCCGAGAGGACTACGCAGATGGCGACTACCGCGCGCTCAACGTCAGGGGGAATCTCTCGCTCGAATCATGCGGCACACGTCGCTGCCTGTGCGGAGTCGGGACAGGACCGTGGACGATGGATCTCAAAATTTCACCGATACCGTTCTACGCAGCGTCGGTGAGTGTTGAGGTCCATGGCGAGGGTTGGCAGCTCGCCATCGCGTACATGAACGGAGCGGAGGAGCTCCTGCGTGCGACGCACAACTGGCGCGTGGATGGTGCCGCATCCTCGTGCGTCGGTAAGCAGTGCATGGCACCAGTCGCACTCGGCGTGGAATGGCACCGCGTCTTGTTCGTCTCGAAATGGCGGGTGGGGTCGCACGAGACGGGCAGCGTACATACCGAGGATGGATGGAAGCCCATCATTTCGTGGTTCGTGTCCATTCCTGCCGCGACGCTCTCCGCAACTGCGATGGCAACCGGGGCAACGATGAAACTCGCGTCCGTAAGTTACCCCAATGACCCGAAAGACGAAGCATCGGCCATTCTGGTGACCATCCGTCAACCGTACGAAACGAAGTTCTGCATCGGCACGGTGGAGGTGCGACCGGTTGCCAAGAGCGCGCCGTGAGTATGCGCACCCGATTGCGCGTCATCGTGTTTCGATCCCGTCCGTGCACCCCACGGACGGGATTTCCTTTCCGCGCACCCGTCGGTTGACGCGCGAACGCGCGTGGTGTAGCGTGGACAGCGGTTGCCCATTCCACAAGAAGGACGGAGGATCACATGCAGCGATCGCTGAAGCGCGTGGTGCTCGATGTCGAGACGACTGGGTGTCGCTGGGAGGACTTCTCGGACGTGGAGCGCGAGCGCCTCATCCGGAAGGCCGATGGCGATGAGGACGCCGCGCGGAGGAAGCTCGCGCTCTCCCCGCTCACCGGTGAGCTCGTGCTCATCGGGACGATGGATCCGGATACGGGTCATGCGCGGATCCACGTTCGCTGGCCACCGAGCCTTCCGCCGCTGACGCAGCCGCTGCGTTCCGAAGTCGCCACGGTGGCACTATGTGCTGCGGTGAGCGCCGATCCGACCGCATGCGGCGTGCACGTCTGGCCGGACGAGGCGGAGCTCCTCCGCGCGTTCTGGGTGGACGCGGCGCGCTACGACCAGGTCATTTCGTTCAACGGCCGCGCGTTCGATGGGCCGTTCCTCATGATCCGCTCAATGGTGCTCGGCGTGGAGATCAGCCGAGGCCTCGTGCCGCCTCGGTACAATGACGCACACCTCGACCTCATGGATCGGCTGACGTGCTTCGGCGCGATGCGCGGATGGCACCCGCTCGATTTCTGGTGCCGTCGGCTCGGCATCCCGTCGCCGAAAGATGGTGGGGTGCACGGCGCCGACGTCGAGCGGCTGTGGCGAGCAGGCGATCTCGCGTCACTCTGCCGGTACAACTTCGGCGATCTCCGCGCGACCACGGCGCTCTTCAGGAAATACGCCGTCGCATTCGGGAAGATACAGGCGATCGAACTCCCGCGCGACGATCGCTGATCGGATCCGTCGCAGCACAGCAGCGCCCCGCTCCGATGTTCATCGGAGCGGGGTTTCGCATTGCGCTGCATGCCCCGCGTCGAACATCCGATGCGAATGGAGGTATACTCTTTAAGACCTACGTGCTCGGATGTTCCATGCAGATTTCCCCCTTAGGGTAAGGGGGGTGAGGGGGGTTATGAACGCGCGCATCGTAATTCCCCGCGCCTAACTCCCCGCGCCCCTCTTACTCTAAGAGGGGACAAAACGTATGTCGTTCGCGCGTCCACTCGTCCGTCTCCTCCCGCTGTGGGGGTTCATCGTGCTCTTCAAGTTCGGCGCGGCGCTCCACTACACTCTCCTTCCCGCGCTCGGCGAGCGCATCCTGCCGGTCGCAGTCGTCGGGGCGCTCGTCGCGGCGACGGCGCTCCTCCAGCTCTTCCTCGACGTCCCCGCAGGGTTCCTCCTCGATCGGTACGGGTATGTCCGCTTCCTGCGGGTCTCGACCGTGGTGTTCATCGCCGCCGCGGTCGCGCTCCTCGCGGGGCTCTCGGTCCCCGCGTTCCTCGCGACGCTCGTCCTGAGCGTCGTCGGGTGGCTCTTCTACGAGCCCGGGATCAACGCGTACCTCCTCGCGCACGTTCCGGCCGCAATCGCGGGTCGCGCGATCGGCACGCGCGATGTCATGGACTCGCTCGGCGTCGTCCTCGCGGCAGTCGCGATCACGTTCGTCATCGCCGCTCCGGTGCCGACGATCGGCATCATCCTCATCATCATCCTCGCGATCGCGGCGCTCGTGCTCACGTTCGTCCCTCGCGACACGGCATCGGTGCACGCGGAGCGGAAGCACCCGACGCACCACTACCTCGTGCGGCGGACATTCCTCCACCACGCCGTCCGCGCGTTCCGCCGCCTCCGCCCCGCGAGCGCACTCCTCATGCTCGCAGGGTTCTCGGCGAGCGCGTTCTACGGAATCGTGTGGTTCGTGATCCCCATCGCGATCAGCAGGCAGGAGGGGAGCGGGATTCCGGGCATCGGACTTGGCGTCTTCGACTTCGCGATCGTGCTCGTCGGCGCGCTCCTCGGTCGGCTCGCCGATCGCACGGATCGCCAGCGCCTCATCTTCTTCGGTCTCCTCCTCTTCGCGACGGCGGGCGCGGCGCTCGGGTTCAGCGCGGGGATTTGGTTCCTCGTCCTCGGGTTCCTCGCGACGACCGGGGACGAGCTCGCGAGCACGTCGCTCTGGGCGTGGCTCTACCACCTCGACAAGGACCACGCGGAGGACGTGATCGTCGCGGCGAGCATTTCGATGGTCCACGACCTCGGGTGGACCGTCGGCCCGCTCGTCGCGGGGTTCCTCCTCACGCCGATCGGGACGACGTGGACGATCGTCGTCGGCGCGGGGTTCGTCTTCGCGGCGTGGGTCGTCTACGCGGCGGTCCTCGGCCCGCGCCGCGCATTCGCGCTCGCCGTCATTCCACGGCCCCCGTTCCCGCGCCCGCACCGCCGCCGCCACAAGCGGTGAGCACAAACGGACAACTTGACGTGATGGACGCGGTCGTGTATTCTCTTGGCAGCACCTTGTATCGGAGACACGGAGGAGCGCATGGCAGACGATGCGCCAGGACAGATCTCTCGGATCGGCCAGACGCTTTTCCCGGATCATGAGCCCTTACTCTTTGTGTTCGGGGAGGCAGCGGACTCGCAGGGTTTCGATGCGGTGCTCGCGGCTCGGAGCACCGATTCGCTCGAAGGGATTTCGAGGGACACGCAGGTTGCCGCGGCACGCGGGCTCTGGCCGTTGTTTCTGGTGACGTGGGAGACCATCGTGCCGCGTGACCTCACCGCTCGCGAGGCGATGCATTTTGCTCCGACGGGAGCAGAGCAGTATCGCTTCCGCGTCATGTTCGCATCGGAACACGTGAAGGATGACGTGCTCGTGCATGGTCATGTCCACTCGACTGCAAACGCGGCGCCCGGCACGCTCCGTCGCATGCAGGAGCGGCGTCCTGACGGGAGTTCCGTCTACTGGTATCCGCTGCGGAGCGGACAGCGCCGCGTGTACCTGTGGGTGAGCAGAAAACCGCTCACCGGCACGCTCCCGAGCGCATAATGTTTGCCACAAGGGGCCTCGCCCCCTGTGCGACCCCCACGCGCGGCAGCGAGCAAAGCTCTACGGCCGCCGCGCCGACTTTCACAAGGGGCCTCGCCCCCTGTGCGACCCCTACCTTGCCACTTCGCGGGGGTCGGATGATTCTCTTCGCAGGGGCTCTGCCCCTGCGCGACCCCAGCATCCGCAGCGGGCAAAGCCCTACTGCCGCGGATGCTACCCTTCCACCCCCGCTCGGGCTCGGTCGCAATTTCGCCGACCAGAATCATCAGAACCTCCGTCATCCAACGGAGGTTCTGTCTATTACACCCTCTCGCCTTCGACCCCGAAGAATGCCGATGGCGAATGTGGGAACGGGGGTGAAATATCGTTTTCTCCCCTTCCACCGCAGTGGAGGGGGAGCGAGAGGGGGAGGCAGCGTCCCGTTCGTGTACAATAGAATGGAGCATGGAGTATGGACGTCATTGCCTCACCAATCACTGTATCGCTCGCCGATGCCTGCGCGCGCCTCCCGAACTGGCGCGACCTCGCCTAAGGCATCGGGCCAAAATAATCTTGCCAATTTGCATCCCATCGTCCGACCATCTCTCGCCGCTCCTCGGTCGCGAAATCCTCACCGTAGCTCGGCTACGGCTCCGGTTTCGCTCGGTCGGATCGGCGAGATCTGGCCGAACGCTGGGCGCAAGCTGAGCAAATAATTTTGTCGCGAGGCCTAAGGGGCAGTCCTACGCGAAATCCGCGCGGGCGATTGCGGATACGACGTTTCTCTTTGCGCTTGGCCAGGTCGTCACGAGAATGAAGGTCATCGCGAGGCACGCGTACAAGTACGGTTTAGGTCTTCCAGAAGAGAGCGCCAAGAAAGCGCTGCGCCGGATTCCGTGGCAGGCCGCGCGGCATCTCTGTTTGTACGTCTTCTCCGTAGACGATGAAGGACACGTCAAGGAGTATTCGCCAAAGGATTTCAAGAGCCAGCAAAAACATAGAGCATGACCACCCTCGTGTTCGACATTGAGACCGTCGGGGAATCGTGGGAGGACATGGACGCGCCGACGCGCGCGTTTTTCGAGCAGCGCGCGCGGGCGGATGCGGAGTCGGAGGAGGGTGCTGCCGGAGTACTTGAGAAGATGAAGGGGGAGTTTGGACTCTCACCGCTCACGGGTGAGATTGTGGCGATCGGAACGTTCATTGTGGATGCACAGGGCGGCGAACGCGGCGCGGTCTACTATCAGGCACCCGGAGGATCACCTGAGGTCATCGAGGAAGGAGGAATCAAGTACGAGGCGATGGACGAGGCGACGATGCTCGCAAAGTTCTGGGAGCTCGTGCGGTACGCTCAGACGTTCGTCTCGTTCAATGGTCGGACGTTCGACGCGCCGTTCCTCATCATTCGTTCCGCGGCGCACCGGATTCGGCCGACGAAGGATCTCATGCGCGGGCGGTTCCTCTACCAACAACTTCAAGGCGCGCAGCACGTGGATCTCAAAGAGCAGCTGACGTTCTACGGCGCGACGAACAAGCGTCACGCGCTCCACCTCTACTGTCGAACGTTCGGCATCGAGAGTCCGAAGGGCGAGGAGGCGGACGGGAGCAAGGTCGGTGCGATGTTCCGCGAGCGGCGTTTCCTCGACATTGCGCGGTACAACGCCCGCGACATCCGCGCGACGAAGCAACTCTACGACGTGTGGCGAAATTACGTTCAACTACAATGAGCGGCACACGCCTGATCATCGAAGAGAGTCCACAGGAGGTTCTCCATCGGGTGTTCGGGTATTCGGAATTTCGTCCCCACCAGCGCGAGGCGGTGGAGTTGGTGTGCGCGGGGCGGTCGGTACTCGTGGTGTTGCCGACGGGTGGGGGGAAGTCGCTCGTGTACCAGGTGCCGGCGCTCGTGCGCGAGGGCGTGGCGCTCGTGTTCTCGCCGCTCATCGCGCTCATGCGGGATCAGGTGGATCAGTTGCGCGCGGTCGGCGTGCGCGCGGCATTTTTGAATTCGACGCTCTCGGGAGCGGAGCGCGATACGGTACGTGCGCAGGCGATTCGCGGCGAACTCGACCTCCTCTACATTGCGCCGGAGGGATTTTTTACGGATCGGTTTCAGGCATTCCTCGGGTCGCTTCGCGTATCGCTCATTGCGGTGGATGAGGCGCACTGTATTTCGGAGTGGGGGCATGAGTTCCGTCCGGAGTACCGGAAACTCGCGGCGCTCCGCGCGCAGTTTCCGAACGTGCCGATCGTCGCGTGCACCGCGACCGCGACGGAGCAGGTGCGCACGGATATTGTTCAGCAGCTCGGCGTTTCCGACATGCAGACGATCGTCGGAAGTTTCGAGCGTGCGAACCTCACGCTCCACATTGAACGCGCGCAGGATGCAACCGCGCAGGTCGTCGCAACGCTCGCGCGGCATCGGAATGAGGCGGGGATTGTGTACGCCGCAACGCGGAAGCGCGTGGAGGAACTCTCGGAAACGCTCAATCGGAAAGGGTTCCGGACACTCCCGTATCACGCAGGGATGGATGCAGAAGCGCGTGACCGCAACCAGCGCGCGTTTGCGAACGATGACGTGGAGACGATCGTCGCGACCGTTGCGTTCGGCATGGGGATTGATAAATCGAACATTCGATACGTCATCCACGCGAACCTCCCGAAGTCCGTTGAGGGGTACTACCAAGAAGTCGGCCGCGCGGGGCGCGATGGGCTTCCGTCCGAGTGCGTGACGTTCTACGCGAACGGCGACATCGCGACGCAGCAGTACCTCATCGAGCAGGCGGAGAGCAATGACGAGCGTGCGCGCGCGACGCGCCAACTCGAACGGGTCGTCCGGTTCGTGCGGAGCGTCGAGTGCCGTCATCGCGCGATTCTTCGGTACTTCGGTGAAGATCGGAGCGATTGGACGTGCCGCGATCGATGCGACGTGTGCCGCGCGGGAGACGTGGAGGAGCGCGATGCGACGGAGGATGCACAGAAGGTGTGCTCCGCGGTCGCGCGAATCGCGCGCGATGGATTTCCGGTTGGCGCCGCGAGGATCGCGCAGGTGCTTGGAGGATCGTCGGCAGAGGATGTTGCACGGTTCCGGCAGCTCCCGACGTTCGGCGCGATGCGGAATCGCACGCAGCCGGAGATACGCGACCTCATCGGCATGTGCATTGATCGCGGACTCCTCGCACAGGAAGCGGGGAAGTATCCCGTGCTGCGGCTCGCTCCCGCAGCGACCGCGGTGCTCCGCGGCGAAACGCGTGTCGTCGTGCACGTGCGACGAGCGCGGGAAGTCGCGCACGCAGCGGAGCACGAGGTCCCGCTCTTCGAGGCGCTGCGCCAGTGGCGCGCCGCAGAAGCAAAACGCCAAGGCGTTCCGCCGTACGTCATCTGCTCCGACAAAGTGCTCGTGGATCTCGCGACGTTCCTCCCACTCTCGTCGAACGATCTCCCGCGCATCTCCGGCATCGGCGCCGTCCGCGCCGAACGCTACGGCGTCGCAATGCTCGACATCATCCAACACTACGCAAAGGAACATGCGCTGTCCTCGCGCATGCCAAACGATTTTCTCCCCCTCCCCCGACGCGACGGTCGGGGCGAGCCAAAAGAGGGGGAGCGAGAGGGGGTTCGGGAACGCGCACGCACATCCTCTGATACGGTTTCCGCGACGCTCACCCTCTACCAACAAGGCCTCTCGGTCCCGCGTATTGCGCAATCCCGAAACCTCTCTCCGCGCACGATCATTTCCCATTTCGCCGCCTGTTTCCGTGATGGCCGCATTCCACCCGAAGACCTCCGCGCCTTCATCCCGGAAGATCGCGAACGCGCAATTCGCTCCGCATTCCAACGCGTCGGCTCTCTCTCCGCGCTCGGTCCCGTGAAAGAGATGCTCCCGTCGGACTACTCTTACGACGACCTCCACCTCGTCCGCGCAGTGATGCTGCGGGAGGAGGCGCAGCCGCATTCCTGAAGAACAACGTATCCTCTCGAGGGGCATTCATTACGGGGCGTTTTCATCCAGAACCATCGAGCAGCGATTCGGCGCGTGCCGGTTCAATAGGAAAACGGCGTTTGAAGACGGCGTCAGACCTGATCGTCCCATGTGGTATACTGATCCCATCGGTTCACTCTTCATGGCAACGAGGTATGCTGCATCGAAATCTCGGCGTGACGGATCGCGTGCTGCGGTTCGTGCTCGCGTTCTGGTGGCTCGGGCCGTGGACGCCGCTGTACTCCGTGGAGTGGGTGAACTGGGTGATCTTCGTGGTCGGCTGGATCGCGCTCGCGGAGGCATTCCTCGGATGGTGCGGCCTCCATACGCTTCTCGGAATCCA
>Ga0265296_1002454_pt1 | contig 18698 bp, 17 predicted proteins | sample MunlanPumphouse1_FD_189073 | JGI IMG/M metagenome (GOLD analysis project Ga0265296, IMG submission 189073) | Groundwater microbial communities from a municipal landfill in Southern Ontario, Canada - Pumphouse #1 | ecosystem: Environmental > Aquatic > Deep subsurface > Groundwater | place...
CCCAAGGAATCTATCGATTTCAATGGGAACACAGGACCATTCATTCAATATACTCATGCGCGTATTTGTTCTGTGCTGAGAAAAGCAAAAGAATCAGGTATCGCATGGGATAGCAGTAATATCAATGTTTCCACCCTGCTTACTAAAGAAAAAGAAATCATCAAACTGATCTGTGAATATCCTTCCGTTGTTGAAGAGGCTGGAAAAACATACAGTCCAGCGCTCATTGCGAACTTCGTTTATGAGCTTGCAAAAGAATATAACGGGTTTTACCAGGAGGTTCCGATATTAAAAGATGCTGATGCTGAAATAGTAAATTTGCGTCTTGTTCTTTCTGAATATACCGCAGCTGTGGTAAAATCTGCAATGGGATTGCTGGGGATAGAAGTACCGGAAAAGATGTAACTGTTAGCCTGGTTTTTTAGATCATATCTTAAAGAAAAGTCGGATACTTAGATATATGAAACAACCGGATTGCGTTACAAAGAGCAATGCCCATATCATTGTAGGTATTCCCGTTAATTGCTTTAGATTATATGCATCGCCTGCCGATTTGGATTTTTTATACGCAATGATCACCAGTTCAACAGACGAATATAATGCTTCAAAAAGCATGATGCCCGAAAGCCAGGCAGTGAATGCATATTGAAGAAATTCGCCGCCATAAAAATTCACAATAAAAATTATTGCAGTAAATGTAATAAGCCAGAAAATTCCATAAGTATTCCTTACATAAAACATCAGGTTCAGCAAAGCAAAACAAGCAAGTATATAGAGAACGATGCGGTACTCTCCCCTGCTTATGATATAAAACAAAAGAAATGAAAACGCCGAACCAAAAGGATATCCTGCAATAGCAACAAGAAACTGGCTGAATTTTCCCTTAGTCTTTGTAACTGCCGTTCCGGAAGTATCGCTGAAAAGTTCCACTGTATAAACTTCTCCGCTTGTTATCAGGGCAGCAAAGGCATGACCGCTTTCGTGAATCAATGTATTAACAACACGCAGGTATTTCCCGACATAAGGAATCCTGTTAATGATAAAAACCACGATGGGCAATGCATATAGTATGTAATCCTTGTTCAATTTTAGATTTAGGATTTGGGATTTTAGATTTAGGATTTTGCAAAAGTATGAATAACTGATGTTACGCAAATATAATAAATGATTACTAAATTTAGAGGTCAGGCAGAGCCGTCCCCCTTTCGGGACGTGTCGAAGCCCGACCAACACATAGTCACTCTTCGACACGGACGCTAACCCACAAATCTATGCTATGTCCGGCTCTGAGTGACACTAACAAACAAATATATAATATGCGTAACATCAATAAATAAGTTTTTATCGTTAATCACTTTGTTTATGCTTCTTTTGAAGAAAGTTCATGTAAACAGACATGATAACAGCGAAGAAGAAACCCACCATCGTTGAAGTTTCCATGACGTTTGCATTTACATCCCACCCTGTAAGGCGGTCAATTAAGTATTTGATATAAGAATACGGAAGATCATGTTTACCTAGTTTCTCCAGCGCCTGCCAATGCCAATCAGTGAACGGGCAAAAACCGATACCATAAAATATTCCAAGACCAAACCAGGCAAAGCCCGTTAACATAAGAGTTATAAAATTTACTAATCTTGTTTTCTTCCATATCCAGCCCAGCAGGTTAAAAAGTGTGAGGGCTGAATGAAAGATGAGGAAGAAATAATCCAGAAAGTAATATTTCCACATGACACATTTTTTTGTTAAAATATCATACACACGAATCAGATCGTTATTTGTGTCCGCAATATAGTATTTTCCATCTAATCTGCCGACCGTATTTTTTATTTCTTTCAAAATATTATTCTAACTTTGTTTTTCCATCAACAATATGAGCTACCAATACCATACATTTCCAAACGGCATTCGCATTGTGCATAGATATTGATTTTTAAATCCGACAAATGATGAGCGATCCTGAAATATACAACTACGCCGAAGCCCACTCTTCTCCGGAGCCGGATGTACTTAAAAAACTTAACAGGGAAACAAATGTAAAGGTGCATTTTCCAAGAATGTTGTCAGGGCATATCCAGGGTAACTTACTTAAAATGATAAGTTGCATGCTTCGCCCCCAAAGAATTCTTGAGATTGGAACGTACACAGGTTATTCTTCGATATGCCTGTCGGAAGGACTTACGGAAAACGGTATCCTGCATACCATAGAAATCAATCCGGAACATGAAGATATGATCCGGAAATATCACTCGGAAGCAGGTCTTTCAGAAAAAATAAATCTTCATATCGGAAATGCACTCAACATCATTCCCACTATTGACGGACAGTTCGACCTTACATTTATTGATGCCGACAAAGAAAACTATCTGAATTATTTTCACCTTGTTTTTAATAAAGTCAGGAAAGGCGGATTTATTCTTGCAGACAATGTTTTATGGGACGGAAAAGTTCTTAAAGATTCTTTACTTTCCGACACAGAAACCAGAGTCATCAAAGAATTCAACGAATTTATTCAGAAAGATAAGAGAGTGGAAAATTTACTTCTACCTTTCCGTGACGGATTAATGATTATCAGAAAACTTTGAATTAAATTTATTTTCGCTAATTTGCGGGGGTATTTTATTATAAAAAATTTTAACATTATGCTGACCAAATACATTTTTGTTACAGGTGGAGTAACTTCATCTCTTGGAAAAGGTATCATTTCTGCTTCGCTTGCCAAGCTTATACAGTCACGTGGATATTCGGTAACTATTCAGAAACTTGACCCATACATCAACGTAGATCCCGGAACACTAAATCCCTATGAACACGGGGAGTGTTACGTTACAGAAGACGGCGCCGAAACCGATCTTGATCTCGGCCACTATGAGCGCTTTCTGAATATCCGGACATCACAGGCAAACAATATCACTACAGGTCGAATTTATCAATCAGTAATTGAAAAAGAAAGGCGAGGGGATTATCTTGGCGAAACCGTACAAGTCATCCCTCATATCACTGACGAAATAAAGTATCGTATCAAACTTTTAGAAAATAATGAGAATTACGATTTTATTATAACAGAAATTGGCGGCACTGTTGGAGATATTGAATCGCTACCCTATATTGAAGCTGTTCGTCAGATGCGATGGGAAATGGGGAACAGGTGCTTAGTGGTTCATCTCACATTAGTGCCATATCTTGCGGCTGCAGGAGAACTAAAAACTAAACCTACCCAGCACTCCGTAAAAATGCTTCTCGAACTCGGTGTTCAGCCCGATGTATTGGTATGCCGCACCGAACGGCATCTTAATGAAAATTTACGGCATAAAATTGCGTTGTTCTGTAATGTGGAACCTACCTCTGTTATTGAATCCATCGATACGGATACAATCTACAACGTGCCTATACTGATGAAATCGGAAAACCTCGATACAGTTGTTTTGCGCAAGATGAAAATGCCCGAAAAACAAGAACCGGATTTAACAAAATGGGAAGAATTTCTTTTCAGGCTGAAGCACCCCATCTGCAAAGTAAATATCGGGTTGATCGGAAAATATACCGAACTGAAAGATGCTTATAAATCTATTTCGGAAGCATTCATCCAAGCAGGTTCACTGCACCAGTGTGAAGTAATAGTTCAAATGATACATTCGGAAGAAATAGAATCATCGAATGTAAAGGAACGTCTTAAAGGATTAAATGGGATCCTTGTTGCTCCAGGGTTTGGTGAACGCGGCATTGAAGGTAAAATAACGGCAATACAATATGCAAGGGAGAATGGAATTCCGTTTCTGGGTATCTGCCTTGGAATGCAATGCGCCGTTATTGAGTTTGCAAGAAATGTACTCGGTTTTAAAAATGCACATTCTACCGAAATGAATCCACGAACAACACATCCTGTGATTGATATTATGGAGGCTCAGAAAAAAATCGCTTGTAAAGGAGGAACCATGCGACTGGGAGCATACCCATGCGATCTTGCTGAAGGAACAAAAACTTATGAAATGTACAAGGTCAAAAGTATTTCCGAACGTCATCGCCATCGTTATGAATTTAATAATAAATACCTCGAAGACTTTAAAAAGGCTGGAATGATCGCCTCAGGAATAAACCCAAAGGATCATTTAGTAGAGATCATGGAGATTCCATCACACCCTTGGTTTATTGGCGTTCAGTTCCATCCGGAATATAAAAGCACTGTCGCCAATGTGCATCCTCTGTTTGCCGGGTTCGTGAAAGCTGCGATAGAGAATAAATAATTCAATTTATTTTTCAAAAATGTTACGTATCGGACTGCTATCAGATACACATAATTACCTTCACCCGCGAATCATTGAGTTTCTTAAAAACTGCGATGAGATATGGCACGCAGGGGATATGGGTAATGTATCTATTGCCGGTGAACTTTCGAAATTGAAACCGTTCAAAGGTGTGTATGGCAATATCGATGGGCAAGATGTAAGGGTTCTGTATCCTAAAGAATTGCGGTTTATGTGTGAAGATGTTGACGTGTGGCTTACGCATATTGGCGGATATCCGGGTAAATATGATCAGGTGATCAGGAACAGAATGGTTACCAACCCTCCAAAGCTCTTTATCTGCGGTCATTCACACATACTGAAAGTGATCTACGACAAGAAATTAAATCTTCTTCACATCAATCCGGGCGCTGCAGGAAAGTATGGATTGCACCAAGTTATAACAGCTGTACGATTTGTGATTGAAGGCAAAGAGATAAAAAAACTTGAAGTGATCGAATTGAAGCGATGAATTTAGTTCCACCATGTATAATCCACTTGTGAAATTAGTTTAAAACCTGACAGAATAAAAAAACCGCAATAAAAACTTTTATCTTTCTCATAAACTCTATAAGTCCTGATTCCTAATGTCATGTAAAGAATCATGTGACGCATAGATTGCTTCGGTCGTTCCTCCCTCGCAATGACGTCATTGCGAAATCCGTCAGCCGACGGATGAAGCAATCTCAAAACGATATATCTGTTTTTACATGACACTAACTTACAATTTATAAACTGAAGTCAGCATCACATTCTTCCCTGAAGACGAAGGAAATAGCATCCACTTTGTATTTTTTCGTTCTTTCACCACAAAACTTCCAATCGTATATCCCAGCGCAGCGCCTACTATCACATCCGACAACCAGTGAGCATTCTCGGTAACTCTTGATAATCCCACCCCTGTTGCAGCGGTATAAGCCAATACCGGAATTATCACGCAGTTTTTATACTGCTTCGCTATCACCGTTGCCAGCGACCATGCAAAAATGGTGTGCCCTGAAGGAAATGCACCGTACTTCGACTGCGGATCGCTTCCAAATTGTCTGAATGAAGCAGGAAACCAATGCCAGTAATCTTTTCCGTGTGCATAGCGGGGCAATTGCCTGCCCGTAATAAGTTTACCCACGGTAACAATCACAGCCGCATGTCCAAGCGCTTCGAAACCAAGAAGGCCGGTTTGCCTGGCTTTTTCGTTACGAAAAAGTTGTCCGCCAATATAAAATAACCCTCCTATCGAAGTTACGACCATGCTACTGCCTCCGAGGGTAATTACAGGGCTCAGGTCACTCACCCACTTATGTTTTCCCTGAAATTTTTTGAAGTCAGAATATATTCTTTCATCATTAGCCATCGAAAACATGGTAGCTCCCAGCACAGGAACCCAAAAACAAAATCTGTTACCTGTTATTCTGAATGGAGATGTAATTATTTTTTTTTCATCCTGAAAGAAACCTTTCAGAAACCACACGGAATCAACATTTGTTGTATCAAATCTGATAGTTTTTTCATATTCACTGATGGAAAAGTTATTACCTGCAATGCCGATAATTCCACAGCTCAGGAATATCAATGAAAGTGGTAGTTTTTTATACATGAATCCGCTTTATTTTATTTTAATGATAAAAGTAAAAATTTAAGCTGAATAGCATAAAAAAATAATTTTTTATTGCAGTTAAATTGTTTTTTTTTATCTTTACACTTATATATTCAAAATTATTAAACTTCTGTATATGAAAAGGAACTTCATTTTTTTAGCAATTTGTACATTAATTATTCCGACGGCATCTTTCTCACAGATATACTACTCGGGAGAAGCACAGAAAATTATCAGCAATGCATCGCAACTTGCGTATGAAGAAGGCCGCTACCTGCCTGTTTATATAAAACTTCAGGCCGGAAAAGAAATTGAATTCATCAATTGGCAATCATGGTTAAGCAAAACTCTGAAACTATTGCCCTCTATGGGTTTCAGCCTCCTGAATATTCAGAAAGATCAGAAAAACGAAATCCATTACAGGTATAACCAAACTTATGATGGAATTCCTATATACGGCAACACATTTATTGTGCATACCCGTAATAATAAAGTATATTCTCTTAATGGCAAGATTATTTCATCGTTTGATATCGGATCTTCTGCCGGTTTATCCGAACAAGCAGCGTTAACTTTTGCTTTGAATAATATCAATGCTTCTGTTTACAAATGGCAGTTACCAAGTGAAGAAGCCCTGCTTAAAAAAACTACAGATGACGCTAATGCTACCTATTATCCGAAAGGCAAACTTATTTATGTTCCTGAGAAAGGCAATTTCAAATCGAAGAATTACAGGCTTGCATATCAATTCGACATATACGCTTCCAAACCTTTAAAAAGAGTGTATGTTTTTGTGGATGCAATAACCGGCGAGATCATCATGACACTTAACAGGATTCATACTACCGATACACCAGGTACTGCACAAACAAAGTACAGCGGAACACAAACGATTATCGCAGACAGTTACAGCGGAAGTTATCGGCTTCGGGAATCTGGCCGCGGGAACGGTATTGAAACATATAATATGAGCACCGGCACAGATTATGCAAACGCTGTAGATTTCACAGATGCTGATAACTTATGGAATAATGTTAATGTCCAGCAAGATGAAGTGGCAACAGATGCACATTGGGCAACAGAAAAAACTTACGATTATTATTATAACAAATTCAACCGCAACAGTATTGACGATAACGGATTCAAGTTAATAAGCTATGTCCATTATGATGTTGACTATGTTAATGCTTTCTGGGATGGACAGTGTATGACTTATGGTGATGGTGATATTACATTTTCACCGCTTACAACCCTTGATATTTGTGGGCATGAGATCACACACGGTCTTGATGAGATGACTGCTAACCTGATCTACCAGGATGAATCAGGCGCGCTGAATGAAGGTTACAGCGACATTTTCGGAACATGTATTGAATGGTATGCCAGGCCTTCTAATGCCAACTGGACTATGGGCGAAGACATCGGTTCTGCTTTCCGTGATATGTCCAATCCCAATGCTTACGGTCAGCCTGATACATATCTGGGAACCAACTGGGACCCGAATCAGGAAGTACATCAGAATGCAGGGGTTCTTGCATATTGGTTCTACCTTACAGTACATGGGGGTAGTGGTACAAACGATAACAACGATCCTTACAATGTAACAGGTATGCCAATGGATAGCGCTGCTGCAGTGGCTTTCAGAACACTTACCATTTATCTTCCAGAAGCTTCAACTTATGCAGATGCCCGGTTTTACTCAATTCTTGCGGCAATAGATCTTTACGGAGCATGTACTCCCAAGGTGGAAGCAGTTACCAATTCATGGTATGCTGTGGGCGTTGGATATCCTTATTCAGCAACTATTACGAGTAACTTCAGCGCTTCTTTTACATCACTCTGCAGTATTCCGGCAACTGTTCATTTCACAAACCAAAGTACAAATGCAAATCAGTTTCTTTGGGATTTTGGCGACGGAGCCACCAGTTCCGACCTGAATCCTGACCACACCTACACTGCTTATGGCGATTACACAGTATCACTTATTGCTTATGCTGGTAATTGCGGAAACGACACACTTGTTAAAACTTCTTATATTTCGGTGTCAGCTTCAAATCCTTGCATTGTTTTTATGGTCGAGAACGGCGCTGCCGATACTCAAACTGCCTGTAACGGACAGTTATTCGACAGTGGCGGAAGCGGTAATTACCAGGACAATACCAATAGCACAATTACCATTGCTCCAACAGGCGCAATGAATATTACTCTGAATTTCCTGTCATTCAGTTATGAACTGAATTATGATTATCTGTATATATATGATGGGCCCGACGCTACAAGCCCTTTGATAGGGGATTTTACCGGTTCTTCACTCCCAAACGGCGGAACTATAACTTCTACCACCGGCTCTATTACACTTGTCCAGACATCAGACCAGGCAGTGAATGAATCAGGTTTTGAACTTAACTGGAATTGTAACTATCCTACAGCTCCGCCAATCACTAACTTTAAAGCAAGCGACACATCAAGCTGCACGGGTATTATTCAATTTACCGACCTGTCTTTGAACGGACCCACAAGTTGGTCGTGGGATTTTGGCGATGGCACATTTTCTACCGTGCAGAATCCTCAACACAATTACCTTCTGAATGGCACATACACCGTAAAACTTGTAAATGCCAACAGTTTTGGATCAGATTCCCTTATCAAATCAGCTTACATTATAGTGAATAAACCAGCCGACCCTGTATGTATCTCCGCTTCAAGATGCGATTCGGGATCCATTATTCTTTTAGCTTCCGGCGGCGTTACATTAAACTGGTACAATACACCTGCAGGAGGAAATATTCTTTATACAGGCGACACTTTTATTACACCTGTTCTCGGAGCAACAACAACCTATTATGTTCAAAACGCCATAGGTCAGGCATCGCAATACGTCGGACCTGTTGATAATACCTTTGGCGGAGGCGCTTATTTCACTTCTAACACCTATCATTACCTTAAGTTCAACTGCTATACTCCTGCAACACTGAAATCAGTAAAGGTATTTGCAAACTCAGCGGGTTACAGGACAATAGAACTTACAAATTCAGCAGGAACACTTTTGATGGATACAACTGTTAATATCCCTTCCGGGCAAAGCAGAGTAACGCTTGATTTTGATATTCCTGTCGGAACAGGTTTAAGGCTTGGAACAGCAGGTCAGAACAACTTGTGGAGAAACAACAGCGGGGCTTCTTTTCCTTATACATTGCCGGGTTTGGTTTCGATAACCGGCAACAGTGCATCCGATCCAGGATACTACTACTATTTCTACGATTGGGAAGTGGATAAAGCAGGATGTTCAAGCAACATGGTACCTGTAACAGCGGGTATTCTTCTTCCGAGTGCACAGGTTACACCAAACGGAAACATTACTATTTGCAATGGACAGGACGTTACACTTACCTCACAGGTTGCTGATTCTTATTGGTGGTCACCCGGAGGCCAAACAACTCAATCTATCACGGTTTCGACAGCAGGAAGCTACAGCGTTCAAATCACTGATGACAGTTGCACCGCAAATTCACTTCCCGTGATTGTTACAATAACTTCAAACCAACCGGTAGCCGGTTTTGGTTATATAAACAATGACCCGACTGTCAATTTCCTTGACTCTTCAGCTAATGCTACTTCTTATACATGGGAATTCGGTGACGGTGGTTCTTCTACTCTACAGAACCCTGTTCATACTTACACATCCAATGGAACTTACACGGTAACGCTTATTGCAAATAATGTTTGCGGTTCAGACACAATGAGTTCTTTGGTAACCATACTGCTTGCAGACATTAGTACATATAACAGCAATAATAGCATTACGGTTTTTCCAAATCCCTCGAAAGGCTCATTCTACCTTGATATTCAGACAAACATAATCAAAGAGATCAATTTCAGGATATATGATGTTATCGGAAATACTATAAAATCGGGCACACTGAAACCTGCCAACAAAAAAGGAGAAATACGGATCGATATGAGTAACTCTTCTAAAGGGGTTTACTTTCTGTACCTAAGTAACGAAACACTGAATGCTGTCAAAAAGATCATTATTGAATGATTAACTTAAAATTATTATCTTGCAGGTCAAATCAGATTTTGCATGCAGGCAGATAAAAGCAACATTCTCATACTCGGAATGGGGAATGATATTCTTACGGACGACGGAATTGGTATTAAGATCACAAAAGTTTTAGAAAAAAAATTCCCATATCCAAACATTGTATATGATACCCTTTCCTTAGGCGGACTGGAAATAATTGAATACATCAAGGACTTTAAAACAGTTATTATTATTGATGCTATCAAAACATTGAACGGAATACCCGGAACGGTTTACCAATTTGTTCCGGAAGATTTTAAAGAGACATTGCATCTTTCCAATATTCATGATATTTCTTTTCTTACCTCGCTGAAACTTGCGAAAGAGCTTAATATTGAAATAACAAAAGATATACGTATTATTGCTGTTGAAATAGTTGAAGATATGGTATTCAGCGATGATTTCACTCCACAGATACAGGAGAAATACCCTGAAATATTAGAAGAAGTAACAGGGATTGTAAAGGAAATTATTGAACAATAATACGTATTGAATTACTTTTTAATCAGTTAATATTATTAAAAACCAAAAACATGAAATTTACGGCTAAACAAATTGCAGAATTACTCAATGGAGTGATAGAAGGTGATGCCGAAGTAACAGTTAATAAACTGTCAAAAATTGAAGAAGGCGAACCATGCTCTCTTTCTTTTCTTGCAAATCCTTTGTATACCCAATATGTGTATACCACTAATGCTTCTATTGTAATTGTGAATAAAAGTTTCATTCCGGATCATCCGGTTAAAAGCACACTAATCAAGGTGGATAGTGCAGAAATCGCTTTTGCGAAACTTTTGGAAATGTATAATCAAATAAAATACAATAAAGTCGGCATTTCGCAAAAGTCATCTATTGCCGAAACAGCAAAAGTCGGAGAAAATGTTTACGTTGGTGATTTTGCTTTTATAGGCGAAAAGGTTGTGATTGGCAATAACGTTAAAATTTATCCACAGGTTTATATAGGAGATAATAGCATAGTAGATGATAACACCATTTTGTTTGCGGGCGTTAAAATTTATTCAGATAACAAAATTGGAAAAAATTGCATCATACACTCTGGTTGTGTGATTGGCAGCGATGGTTTCCGCTATGCTCCGCAGAATGAAAGCGCTAAAAAGGTAGCACAAATCGGTAATGTGATTATTGAAGATGATGTTGAAATAGGCGCCAATTGCGCTATTGACAGGGCAACCTTAGGTTCAACAATTTTACGCAAGGGAGTAAAATTTGATAACCTGATTCACATTGCTCATAATGTTGAAATTGGCGAAAACACATACATAGCAGCCAATAATGTAATAGCAGGCTCAACAAAAATCGGTAAGAACTGCATGTTTAGCGGACAAGTAGGAATTGTAGGGCATTTGAATATTGCAGACAACACTATTATTGCAGCTCAATCGGGCATATCAAAAAGTATAACAAAGAAAGGAGAATCATACATGGGTTCTCCCGCTTTTGAAGTAGGGAAATACAGAAAATCATATATTCATTTTCGTAATTTATCGGAACTGGTGGAACGAATTGAGAAACTGGAAAAGACTCAAAATAAATAGTGCTATGTTAAACTTATTTCTACGCACTGAGATTGCTTCACCCTCCTTCGTTGGCTTCGCAATGACGTCATTGCGAGGAGGAACCTGCCTGTCCGGCGAGGCAGGCGACGAAGCAACTTAGCGAAGCGATCTCGCGAACACCTTATAAAAAAAATAAATAATTGTGAGCAATCTATCCGATATATCACTCTTAACACAACAGTAGAAACAATTTTTATCATGTAAGTTATCATGACAAATTCAGAAAAAGCAAAAGATATTTTTGATTCAGGATTAAATTGCGCTCAGTCGGTATTGCTTGTTTTCGCAAAAAGATTCAATCTTGATAAAGACCTTACAATCAAACTGGCTTCAGGGTTCGGAGGTGGTATGGCGCGAATGCAGGAAACATGTGGCGCTGTTACAGGCAGCATCATAGCTATCGGATTGGCAGCATATAATCCGTCTGAAGATTTTCCTACAAGCAAAGAAAGAGTTTATTATATTATTTCGAAATTTATCAAGCGTTTTAAAGAAAAATACGATTCGACACTTTGCCACGAAATTCTGAATTGCGACCTGAATACTGAAGAAGGAAACAGGTTTTACGAAGATACCGGCATGAGAGAAAAAATCTGCGCCGGATGCGTCATCCATGCAGTTGATATATTGGATGATTTGATTGGAAAATAAGAAATTTAAAGTATAGCCGAAAGATATGGGTTTCGACCCTTACCCTGCTTTTGTGTTATGATTATTTATTTCTAATATGATACGGATTTTTTTAATGCCTTTGATAATGATAGGTCAAAATCTTCAATCGCGGCATACCGAAGCCCGCTCCGAAGCGGACTTTGATGTGAACACCAAAGCTGAATTTGAAATCGAGACGATCCTGATGCACCTGGAAAATCAAAATAAAATAATGATGGAAATTTTAGAAAAGCCTGAAAAGAAAAGCGAAAAAAATTGATAGTTCCCAAAAATTAAAATATGGACAAAACAAAATTAGATTAGACATCCTGTCACACTGATAGAATACTGTTCTTTAGTGTAAACAAATATATCATTACCCTAACTTTATTTATTTTTTTTTTAAAAAAACATGAAATATATTTCTGGCTTGATGAAAAATAAAGAAAAAATACTTCTATTAACTATTCTCGCTTTTATTTGGGTTTATTTATGGCTAAAAGCGTATTATGTTCCTTTGGTAAATGACGAACTAGGCACTTTTTATTTTTATGTGCAACCAAAAAAAATTTTACCATTCATAGCTCACTGGGATGCCAATAATCATATTCTTCACTCGGCTTTCACAACTTTGTTCTACACTTTATTCGGCGCTTCTGAAATTGCTTTAAGATTAACAAGCCTTCTTTCTTTTCCTGTATTTTTCTTTTATTGCATCAGGATTTCAAATAAGCTGAATAATAAAATTGTTATATGGTCTTTTATAATTACTCTGTGCTTTACTCACAATTTTATTGAATTCTTTTTCCTGTCGCGCGGGTATGGGATGTCGATGGCATTACTATTTGGTTCAATTTACTATCTTATGCAGGCTTTAGGAAATAGCCTGAGAAAAGATTATATCAAATGTGTGGCTTTTGGCATACTGGCAGTGGTGGCAAATTTAACATTAGTGAACTCATTCCTGATAATTCTGTTTATTCTCTTTGTAAATATTTTTATCAGATTCAAAGAACAAAAATCAGGTAAAAATATTTTACTGCTTACTTATATTTTCCTGATTGGGATTATCCCGCTTATTTTCCTTTCTAAATATATGATGGAATTGAAGAACAGGGATCTATTGTATTACGGAAACTTAAAAGGATTTTTTGAAGTAACTATAAAATCATTATCAGGCTTGATTACCGGCTCTTCGGGCAATATTTACCCTTATATTTTTGTTTTGTTTTTTTTAATAGTTACAATTCTGTTTTTTGTAGTATTAATAAAAAATAAATTTAGAAAAATAATTCTCGACAAACATAATACTTTTTATCTTTTACTGATACTGAATATTGCTGCAATATTTGTTCTTGCAAAACTTTTTAAAGTTAATTATCCCGAAGACAGGACAGGAATATATTTATACCCGTTTCTGATAGGAAGCCTATGTTTTATGATTGATTATCTTATAATAAAAACAAATAAAAAACTTTTTTTTGCCTTACTGCTTCCATTTACTTTTTTCCCTGTTAACTTTTTATACAGCATGAATCTTACTCATTCTGCCTTGTATTATGACGATAGAATTCCTAAAAGATATTTTGAAAAAATATATTCTGAACATAAAGACGGCGAATTCCCGGCAAGCATAGGGGCATATCGTTGTCGTCATTTTTCATGGGATTATATGAATTACAGGCATAAAGGAAATCTCGGTGTTATTAACGAATGGGATTATCCTGAAATATTTTCCGAATTTCAGATATGTGATATCAATAAATGTAAGGACTGGAAAAAATATTACGATGGCATCGACTATGATGATGTAACAAAATACTACCTGTTAAAACGAAAACATTTTTTGGAGAAAAAATTAATTGACAAAAAAAGCGCTGATGCTAATGGCGAAATATCAGGTGAATTTTATAATGTTTACGAACAAACTATTGATTCATTAACAGGCAACCTTTTATATATCGGCTATAAGCTCACGATTAACAGTGATGCTGCACCATTTAATTCAAGGATAGTAACGGAAATCAGAGATGAAAAGGATCAAAAAATTATTTATAAATCTATAAATTTAAATGGCTTGAAATTAAATTATGATGGAACATTAAACAATTTTATCAATGGTTTTTATATAAATAAACTTCCGGCAAATGCTCATAAAATTATTTCTTATATATGGGATATAGATAAAAAACCATACAGTGTTAAAGGAAGTTGCTATCTGTACAAAGTAATTACAGATTACTGACAGGCATAATGAATAAATAAAGGTTTTAGACAAACTGCCATTGGCGGCAATAAATAAATCACCATGAAAAAAATATCATTTTAATTCTTTTCTAATTTCACCGGCTTCGCTGAGTACTTTTCAATTCCTATAAACTAAGCATTTATCACGACGAAATTTTATTGACAAAAAAAAATCTCATTTACCCTTTGCATTTAAAATAAAATATATAATTTTGACACCAGTTGTTATTTTTTTAACAAATAGAAATTTATCCAATATATAATACGGAGGAAAAATGACCAATGTTGAAAATTCAGTAAAAGAAATTGTCGGAAAGTATGCCAAAGATCCCAAGCGACTGATGGACATTCTTATTGACGTGCAGAACGAATTCAGGCATATTCCTGCTGATGCCGTCAGTACTATTTCTAAAGAACTGAAAATGTCGAAAGTGGATGTTGAACAAACCGTTTCTTTCTATCATTTCTTTACCTGCAAACCCGTTGGCAAATACGCTGTTTACTTGAACGACAGTGTTGTTTCGTGTATGATGGGACGTGAAGAAATTGCAAAAGCATTTGAAAAAGAAACCGGGTGTAAATTCGGTGAAGTCACCAATGATGGTTTGATCGGGCTTCACAATACTGCTTGCATCGGTATGAACGACCAGGAACCTGCAGCTATTATCAATGGAGTTGTATTTACAAAACTTACTTCACAAAAAGTAAAAGACCTTATTGCGGGCTTCAAAGCAGGGAAAGCAGTTACCGATCTCGTAAAAGAATATGGTGATGGTGTAAACGGCAAATTTCTGAAGACAGAAGTTAAAAATAACATAAGAAAAAAAGGACCTGTTCTATTTTCGGAATATACAAGCGGCAATGCATTGAATAAACTAGTCGCAATGACGCCTGAACAAGTGATCAGCGAAGTAAAAAATTCCAACATACGTGGCAGAGGCGGCGCTGGTTTCCCTACAGGAATGAAATGGGAATTCTGTTCTAAAAATCAGGGTGAAAAATATGTGATATGTAATGCTGATGAAGGTGAACCCGGCACCTTTAAAGACCGTGTTATCCTCACAGAATTACCACATATAATTTTTGAAGGCATGACGATCGGCGGTTATGCGATTGGAGCAAAACAAGGCATCCTCTACCTCCGCGCTGAATATTCGTACATGAAGCCTTACATGAAAAAAGTGTTGGCAGATATGAGAAGCAATAACCTTTTAGGTAAGAACATAGCAGGTAAGCAGGGGTTTGATTTCGATATAAGGATACAGTTCGGCGCCGGCGCCTATGTTTGCGGAGAAGAATCAGCGCTAATCGAATCTGCTGAAGGCAAACGAGGTGAACCAAGAAACCGCCCTCCTTTCCCTGTTGAAAGCGGTTATCTGAACCAACCAACTATTGTTAACAATGTTGAAACGTTATGTTCAACCGTTCGCATCATCGAAAAGGGCGCTGACTGGTACAAAGGCTTCGGAACAGAAAAATCAACCGGAACAAAAGTTCTCAGCATTTCAGGCGACTGTAAATACCCTGGTATTTATGAAATTGAATGGGGAATGAGCATAAAGGAAATGCTTGAGATGTGCGGAGCGGAAAATGTACAGGCAGTTCAGGTTGCAGGACCTTCAGGTATTTGCATCTCTCCAAAAATGTTCGACAGGAAGATAGCCAACGAAGACCTGCCAACCGGTGGCTCTATGATCGTAATCGGGCAACACAGGAATTTATTGAAAGAGGTTGTCGCAAACTTCATGGAATTCTTTACTGACGAATCATGTGGCTCATGTGTTCCATGCCGCGCTCTTACTCCTGTGTTGAAAAATAAACTTGAAAAAATTCTGGATGGCAAAGGTGTTAAACAGGACATTGACGACATGCTGAAACTTGGTAAGATGATGAAAGACCTGAATCGTTGCGGACTTGGTCAAACGGCTGCAAACCCTGTTATTACAACCATTGAAAACTTCAGGGAAAAATATGAAGCGCTTGTAAAAGAGCCGAAACAAGATGGCATCTATGAATTTGACATGAAAGCTGCTGTAAAAGAATCATGCGACTTTGCAGGACGTAAACCAATTATTCATTAATTAATAATTGATGTTACGCAAACGGAATACGTCATTGCGAGGGAGGTTACGACCGAAGCAATCTATTGACACACAATGATTAGATTAGATTGCTTCACTACGTTCGCAATGACGACATTACGGGCAGACACTAATTAATAAACCGGATTTTCAAATCTTTAATCAAATCATATATGAGCGATAATAAAATAAAATTTACAATTGATGGCAAAGAATGTATTGCTGATGAAGGCATCGACCTCTGGAAAGCTGCAATGCTCAATGGTGTTTTCATTCCGTATCTCTGCCACATGAAAGATGTTGTCCCATCCGGGTCATGCAGAATATGTACTGTTAAAGTAAACGGAAGGCCAATGGCCGCATGTACAACACCGATGACTAAAGATATGAACGGAGCTGTAGTGGAAAATGAAACTCCCCAGCTTGAGGAAATGAGAAAGATGATAGTGGAACTGCTTTTTGTGGAAGGCAACCACTTCTGCCCTTCCTGCGAAAAGAGCGGCAATTGCGAACTTCAGGGAATGGCTTACCGCTACCAGATGATGGTTCCGCAGTTTTCGTATAATTTCCCGATGAGAAAAGTGGATGCTTCAACTCCGAAAATATTTCTCGACCGCAACAGGTGCATTCAATGCAAGAAATGCATCCGTGCTATCAAGGATGAGCAAGGCAGAAGCTATTTTGCTTTCTATAAGAGAGGTCATAAACTTGAGATTCACATTGACCATGAACTGGCAGCAACCATGTCCGGCGAACTTGCACAAGCTGCAATGGACGGTTGTCCGGTTGGCGCTATTCTTAAAAAAGGAAAAGGATTTGATACCCCTATTGGAAAGCGTAAATTCGATAAAGAGCCAATCGGGACAGAATTTCTGAATGTTACAAAACAATAGGAGGGTTATATAATGAGCAAAGCAATAGTAGCAACAACTTCATTAGCCGGATGTTTCGGCTGCCACATGTCAATACTTGACATTGATGAAAAAATATTACAACTCATAGAACTCGTTGAATTCAACAAATCACCTATTGACGATATTAAGGAGTTTACCAAGATGTGCGATGTAGGCATCATCGAAGGAGGATGCTGTAACAGCGAGAATATTGAAACACTGCATAAGTTTCGTAAAAAATGCAAAATACTTATTTCCGTTGGCGAATGTGCAATAATGGGAGGACTTCCGGCTATGAGAAACGGCATTCCCATTAAAGAATGTCTCGAAGAAGCATATTTGGGCGGACCTACTACCGGCGTTTGCAATGACCAAAAAATAATTCCAAATGATGATGAATTGCCTATGATACTTGATAAAGTTTATCCCTGCCATGAGATTGTTAAAATAGATTATTTTCTGCCTGGATGCCCTCCAAGATCAGAACTGATTTGGGAAGCATTAGTAGCTTTATTAACAGGCAAAGAATTAAAAATACCTTATGAAGTTGTAAAATTTGATTAATTTTTTTTTTAGTCATTCATAGTCATTAGGAAAAATCATTCATTGTAAATTAGAGGAATTGCAAGTTTATCAACTATCAATGACAGCGAAGCGAATGACAAAATTATAACCATCAATAAAAATCAAGAGAATAATGAACAAAATAACAATAGAACCCGTAACAAGAATTGAAGGACATGGTAAGGTAACCATTCACATGGATGATAAACTCAATGTTGCACAAACAAGGCTTCACGTTCTTGAATTCAGAGGATTTGAACGGTTTGCACAGGGGCGTCCGTACTGGGAAATGCCTGTACTTGTTCAGAGACTCTGCGGAATATGCCCTGTAAGCCACCATCTTGCAGCAGCAAAAGCATTGGATGTAATTGCAGGCGCTGGAACTGGTGAAGGACTTACTCCTGTTGGAGAAAAAATGCGCCGCCTGATGCACTACGGACAGATGTTTCAGTCTCATGCATTGCATTTCTTCCACCTGGCATCGCCCGATCTTTTATTAGGTTACGATAGTGATCCCGCATTACGCAACGTAATAGGTATTGCATTAAAACATCCTGACCTTGCTGTTCAGGGAGTGATGATGCGTAAATACGGACAGGAAATAATTGCTGCCACTGCCGGAAAGAAAATTCACGGAACAGGCGCCATACCCGGTGGCATCAATAAAAATCTGAGCATTGAAGAAAGAGATAAATTTCTGAAAGGACCGGATCCTTTAAATATT
>Ga0265296_1002456_pt1 | contig 18685 bp, 22 predicted proteins | sample MunlanPumphouse1_FD_189073 | JGI IMG/M metagenome (GOLD analysis project Ga0265296, IMG submission 189073) | Groundwater microbial communities from a municipal landfill in Southern Ontario, Canada - Pumphouse #1 | ecosystem: Environmental > Aquatic > Deep subsurface > Groundwater | place...
GCACAAGGTAGCCGAAGCCGTACAGCGCCCACGGGGTGTGCCGGGCGCGCACGCCGATGTAGACGAACGCCACCCATCCGAGGAAGCCGGCGCTGAAGGTCCAGGCGATCCACAAGGAGTGGCGCCACCACCAGCGGAAGCGGGCCCGGGGTGTCTGCACAACGGACTGGTCGACGACCGCGTCGGAACCCTGCGGTCGCAGCTGCTGTACGTCGCGCACGGCGAGTGCGGGATGGCCGTTCTGGCACTCGCCGTACGGCGTGAGCCAGACCCAGCGGGCACAGACGGTGCAGTAGCCGCCCAACGGCATGGGTCGCTCCCTCGCGGGTTGTTGGTCTTCTCTGTCTCAGGATAGCCCGACGCCGTCGCAAAGACACCTGGGGCGGCGCGTGTGCCTGTCGGCGCGCCGGCGGTTTACCGCCCGGGAATACATGGGCGCAGTGACGACTGATCCTGGAGACACGATGACCGCCGAAAGTCCAAACGACGGCGAGTTGCGGCGGCGCCTGACCCCCTTGCAGTACGAGGTCACCCAGCGGGAGGGCACCGAGCGGCCGTTCGCCAACGAGTATTGGAACGAGCATCGCGACGGCATCTACGTGGACGTCGTGAGCGGCCAGCCGCTCTTCAGTTCGCGGGACAAGTACGATTCGGGCAGCGGCTGGCCGAGCTTCACCCGGCCACTGAAGGCGGAGGCCGTGAGCACGCGCAGCGACCGCAAGCTGCTGCAAGCGCGCACCGAGGTGCGTGGCGCGGCCTCAGGCGCGCACCTCGGCCACGTGTTCGGGGATGGCCCGGCGCCGGGCGGCCAGCGCTACTGCATGAACTCGGCGGCGCTGCGCTTCATTCCCAGGGAGGACCTCGAGGCCGAGGGTTACGGTGAGTACGCCGGCCTCTTCAGCGATGGGCCGGAATCTTCGGGCGGCGAGTAGGGCGCGACCCCCGCGGGGCCGCAATCGCTGCCTAACCTCTCGCAACGTGGACTCAACAAGAACTTCACATTGGCCGGGCAGACTGTCAACAAGCCATACAGACGGCATTGACGACTGTCCCCCCGGTCGTCACGGGACACGGCTGCAGTACGGTGCGCCCCCACCGAGCCAAAGTCCCATCGCCCGGGCATCTACCTCCACTGCCCGGGAGCTGCTGGCCCCCCATGGGCCGCGGGATCGCGACAGCGATCCCGCGGCCCATCCCCCTTTCTGGCGCCGCGGCCCGCTGCCCGCGGCGATGTCGTGGTCTACGATGGTCACGTGACCGACGCCGCGAACACTCGCTTCCACGACGCCCTCGTCCTGGGCAGCCTCCTGGCGCCCGAGGGGGCCGCCGCGTACGCCACCGCGATGCGCTGGTGGGGCTGGCTCGGCGCGCCAGGCGGCGAGCCGGCGGAAACGCTGACGTTCATCACGCCGAAGCGTAAGCAGGCCATGCGGCCCACGCTGCTGGGCGTCCGCTTCGACCTCGTGTTCATCAAGCCGGAGCGGATGTTCGGGGCGGCGCTGCTCGGCGAGCCGGGGCTGCGCATCCGCGTCACCGAGCCGGAGCGCACGCTGATCGACGTGCTCGACCGCAGCGACCTGTGCGGCGGAGTGCCGCTCGCCGCCGCCGCGCTCAGGCTCGCCTGGGCGGGGCTCGACCGCGAGCGCCTGACGGCGTACCTGGAGCGATTCGGCGGCGGCACGGTGCCGAGGAGGCTCGGCTACCTCGCCGAGCGGCTCGGCCTCCTGCCCCCGGACGACCCGCTGCTCGCGCGCTGGCGAGCGCTGATCGGGGCGGGCTACTCGCTGCTCGAGCGGGGTGGGCCGGCGGAGGGGCGGTTCGTGCGGCGCTGGGGCTTGCGCGACAACGTCAGCGTAGCGACACGCTGAGGCCCCCCCGCGACCCGGGCCTGAGCCGCTCGGAGCTCCTCACGGCGCTCCGCAAGGGGGAGTGCCGCCGCTCGGGCGCTGCGCAGGACCTGCCTGATGTGGGTGCGTCGGGTGATCATGGCATCTTCAGTTTGCCCCTCGCGTGTTAGCGTTGCGTCAGCGGCCGTGGAGGCTGCCGTTACGTTGTGGAACGCGTTCGAAAGGAGCCGCGCGTGGGCTGCTGTCTGCTGGTCGGGATCCTCGCCGCCTCTCCGCGGCTCATCCTCTTCGGCCTCTGGTTGTTCACGGACTACCTCACGCGCGCCAGCGTTGCCTTCTTCTGGGGCTTCATAGGCTTCCTCTTCGCGCCGTGCACGACGATGGCCTACGCGATCGCCCAGAACTCGTTCGGCGGCCTGCAGGGCTGGGGCACGGTGGTCTTCGCCGCGGGGATCGCCCTCGACATCTTCATCTACTCCGGCGGCCGCCGTTCGCGCTCTCGGGTCGCCGCCTGAGCCGCGGGGAGGGCCGCGGGCGAGCCGCCGGGGCTGCGCCTCCCCGGCCTTCCCGCGGCTCACACGGTCGTCAGCGGTAGTGGCCGGCACGCTTGCGCACGAAGCAGGAGGAGGCGGCGAGGATGACGAGCAGCATGGTGCTGATGGGGGTGAACGAGCAGAGCGCGCGGTACCCGAGGAGGCTCTCCGAAGAGCCGGCCCAAGGGATGAGCGTCAGGAGGGCCAGCAGGGTGAGGACGATGGTGTTTGCGAGCAGGATCGCAGAGAGAGGTTGACGCCGCATGATCAGTCCTCCTTCGGGGGTTCGAGGCCGTCGAGGACCTCGAGGGCCTCATCGCACCACGCCAGGAACGCGCGGCTCGCGAGCTCGCCGAATCGCGCCGTGAGCAGCCAGTAGGGCACGGCCCGGTCGAACGGGCCGCCGCGGCGCGCTTCGAGCTCGCCGGCCGCCAGTTCGTAGCGCTCCAGGATCGCCTCGTGTTCGGTGCGGAAGCGGCGCACCCGATCGGCGGTGACGTGCGGGGGGGCCTGGAAGCCGTGCAGCACCTTGAGCAGACGTATGCTGCTCAAGCGGCCGCTGCCTTGCCGCCTTCCCACCCGGCCTCGGCGCGTGTGACGCCTGCCCGCCCCCGGGTAGAACGGGGGCAGCGACTCTGGAGGATAGCGATGCCGGTGTTCGAGTGGCGCAGCGTCATGCCGGTGCCCGTGGAGGAGCTCTTCGCCTACCACGTCCGCCCGGGGGCCTTCGAGCGTCTGGCGCCGCCGTGGCAGCGCCTGCGCGTCCTGGAGCAGAGCGGAGGCATGCGGGAGGGCGGCCGCCTGGTCGTCGAAGCTTCTCGCGGCCCCCTTAAGCGGCGTTGGGAGGCGGAGCTGCGCGGCTACATCGAAGGCCGGCAGTTCGTGGACCGCCAGGCCAAGGGTCCCTTCGCGGCCTGGGAACACGTGCACCGCTTCCTGCCGCGCGACGAGCGGTCCAGCGAGTTGCTCGACCACGTGGAGTACAGCCTGCCTGCCGGCTCGGTGAGCGACGCGATCGCCGCCCGGCTGGCCGGCAAGCAGCTCGGGCGGCTGTTCCGCTTCCGCCACGCGCGCACCCGTATGGACCTCGAGCGGCACGCCGCCTGGGCCGGCGAGCCGCCGCTCAGGGTGCTCATCAGCGGCGCGAGCGGCCTCGTCGGCTCCAGCTTGGCGCACTACCTGACCACCGCCGGCCACGAGGTGGTCAAGCTTGTGCGGCGGCCGGCGGCAGGGCCCGGTGAGGTGAGCTGGGACCCGGCCGCCGGGCGCCTCGACCCTGCCGGCCTCCGGGGCGTGGACGCGGTGGTGAACCTCGCCGGCGCCAGCATCGCCTCGCTCTGGACGCCCGGGCGGCGGAAGGCGATCCTCGAGAGCCGCCTGCAGGCCACCGGCACGCTTGTCGACGCCCTGCGGCGTATGGAGACTCCGCCCAGGGTGCTGGTCTCCGCCTCTGCGGTGGGCGCCTACGGCTCGCGCGGCGGCGAGGCGCTCACCGAGGAGAGCTCGCTCGGCGAGGACTTCCTGGCGGAGGTGTGCCGCGCCTGGGAGGCGGCGGCCGCCCGGGCTGCCGAGGTCGGGGTGCGGGTGGTGACGCCGCGCTTCGGCATCGTGATGAGCTCGGCCGGCGGGGCGCTCGCCAAGATGCTCCCCGCCTTCCGGGCCGGGCTGGGCACGCGCCTGGGCGACGGCGAGCAGTGGTGGAGCTGGGTCGACCTCGACGACCTGCTGGGCGCCGTCGAGTGGATGCTGCACGACGGGGAGCTCAGCGGCGTCGTGAACGTGACGTCACCCGAGCCGGTCAGCAACCGCGACTTCACGCGCATCCTCGGCCACGTGCTGCACCGCCCCGCTGCGCTGGCGGTGCCCCGCGTGGCCGTCGCGAGGGGCCTCGGGGGCATGGGCCGCGAGATGTTCCTCGCCAGCCAGCGGGCGGTGCCCACGCGGCTCGGCCGGCAGGGCTTCCGCCCTTGCTTCCCGGAGCTCGAAGCCGCCCTGCGGTACGAGCTGGGCAAAGAGTAGGCCGCTGGGTGCGGCTCCCTCGGGCCGGGAGGCGGCGTGACGGCGGCGGCAGGCTGGGCGGCGCGGTAGGCCCGGCGCCTCAGGTGGCGATGGCCACCGCGTGGGCAACGTTCTCGCTGCGCTCCAGTTCGTCGAGCATGAAGGCGGCGACGTCGGCGCGGGCGATGGCCGCGCCACCGGGCAGCGCGTAGCCAGGCCCGACGCGGGGCCGACCTCGGGGGGCGGCGTCCGCGAGCTTGGCGGCGCGCACCAGCGTCCAGTCGAGCCGGCTCTGGCGCACACTTACCTCCATGCGCCGCAGATCGGCGAGGAATCCCCCGTGCGAGCGCGGGTCCACAAGGCGCGCCAGGAAGCCGGGATGGCCGGGCTCCCCGGGTGGCGCCACGGCGGAGGTGGAGAGCACGACCAGGCGGCGGAGGCCGTACCGCTGCATGCTCCGCACGGCGTTCAGCGCGCCCTTGGCGGCGACCGCGCCGCCGTCGCGTCCGCCCGCCGCGTCAGCCAGCGCCACGAGCACGGCCTGCCGCCCGTCGACCGCGTCGCTGACCGCGCCGCCGTCGCGGACGTCGCCGCACACCACGTGGACTCGCTCTGCGGTGGGGCCGAGTTCCTCGGGCGCGCCGACGAGCGCGGTCACGTCGTGCCCGCGCTCCAGGGCGCCCTCCACGAGCAGGCGGCCGGTGGGGTTGGCGGCCCCGATGATGAGGAGGTTCACACCGGGCATCGTAGCAGGCTGCATCGCTCGCGGCGCCGTGATGCGGGGTAGCATGAGCTGATGAGCATCGACCTCTCAGGCGCGAGGGTCCTCGTCACCGGCGGCGGCATCGGCATCGGGCGGGAGATCGCCCTGCGCTTCGCCGCCGCGGGCTCCCGGTTGGCGATCACCTACTTCGAGCACCGCGAAGAGGCCGCGGACGTCGCGCGGCGGTGCCGCGGACTCGGCGCTCCGGACGCCGTCGCCTTCCCGCTCCAGCTCGCCGACGACACCAGTATCCGCGCCCTGCGCGAAGCCGTCAGGGCGCGCTTCGGCACCCTCGACATCCTCGTCAACAACGCCGGCGTCGTCGTGTGGCGGCCGTTTCTCGAGCAGGGGTTCGGCGAGATCGAGGAGCAGCTGGTCGCCAACCTTCTCGGGCTGATGAAGGTGACGCAGGTGCTTCTCCCGCTGGTCCGCGACGCGGTCATCAACATCGGCAGCACGGCGGCACTTCACGGGACCGCGGCCGCCGCACCGTACTGTGCCGGTAAGTGGGGCGTCCGGGGCTTCACCAAGGCGCTCGCCCTCGAGCACCCCGGGAAGCGCATCTGCTGCGTGCACCCGGGGCGCACGGCGACGCGCATGAACGACTTCGTCGGCGCGTCGCCGGAGGCCGCCGCCGCTGTCGTGCTGCGCGTCGCGCGTGGTGAGATCGCCGTAGAGCCGGGTGGCGATGTGGACGTCAGGGAGTACATGACGGATTGATGGGCGGCCGGCTCGGCCGGCGCGGGCGCCGGCCGGCGCGTCCACCGCTTCCGGACGGCGAGGGCCGGGGCGGCGTCCCGCCGCCCCGGCCCTCTTCCGGACAGGCCTGCCTCCCCCCGGGGGGAGGAGCCCACCGGGGTCATTCGTACTGGATCGCCTGCAGGATCCGCGTGCCTGCGGCGCGCCGCGCCGGCAGGACCGCCGCGACGACGCCGACCACGACGGCGAGGGCCAGGAAGACGCCCAGCTGCATCCAGGGGACCAGGAACTCGAGGCCGTCGCCGAGCTGCGTGACGACCACGTAGGCGAAGGCGATCCCGACCGCCGTCCCCAGGACCCCGCCGATGACGGCTGTGATCACGCTCTCGTAGCGGACCATCTGGCGGAGCTGGCGGCGCGTGGCGCCGATGGCGCGCAGCATACCGAGCTCGCGGGTGCGCTCGTGCACGCTCAGCACCAGCGTATTGATGATGCCGAAGATCGAGATGACGACGCTCATCGCGAGCAGGCCGTAGAACATGGTCAGGATCTGGTCGACCTGGGCGTTGATGCTGTCCAGGTACTCGGTCCGGGTCATGACCTCCTGGGTCGGAAAGCCGGCCAGCGCCTTCTGCACGGCCGCTTGCGTGGCGGTGCCGTCGGCGTCGGCCGCGGTGCGCACGAGGGTGATCCCCGACGCGGCCGGGATACCCAGGCCGCGGAAGGCGTCGAGGCTCGTGACCATGCCGGTGAACGCCATCTGGTCGCGGTAGAACCCGAGCACGGTCAGCTTCGCCGTGCCGCCGTTCTGCGCGGTGATCGTGATGGTGTCACCGGCGTCGAACCTCTTTGCCGCCGGCGATTCGTCCTCGAGGAGCACGTGCTCCCCGTCGAGTTGTGCGAGCAGGGCGTCGCTGCCACCGCGCTTCCAGCGGAAGGCCCACACCGCGGCCCAGGTCTCGGGGTCGATGCCGTTGATGGCCGAGAGCCCGGACTGCTTGACGTCGACATGCGCCCAGGCCACCCCGGCAGCCGCTTCCACGCCGGGGACGTCGCGCAGCTCGGCCACTGTCTTCTGCGGCACGGTGAGGAAGGCGCTGCGGTCCTGCGCGACCAGGTCGGCCCGTGTCGAGTCGGTGATCGCGCCGCTGAACGAACCCTTGAGACCCTGGGCGAACACCGCCACGAAGACGACCATGGCGAGGCCGATCATGAGCGCCGCGGCGGTCGCCGCGGTGCGGGACGGGTTGCGGCCGGCGTTGTCGCGCGCCAGGCGGCCGCTGATGGGCGCCAGCTTCTGCAGCGGCCAGCCGATCACCCGAGCCGCCGGCTTGACGACGTACTTCGCCAGCATCGCGATGGCGACAAAGAGGAGCAGGGCGCCGAGGCCCATGAACAGCATCCGCCCGTTGGCCCCGCCGTCGCTCAGCATCCCCCAGGCGAGGGAGCCGCCGCCGAGGGCCGCGATCGCGGCGGCGATGGCGGTGGTGAACCGCGCGAAGCGAGTCGGAGGCAGCGCCGCGCCCTCCTGCAGGGCGGCGACAGGCGGCACCCGCGTGGCGCGCAGGGCCGGGGCGAGCGCCGAGAGCAGGGTCACGCCGACCCCGACGAGCACGGCGATCAGGATAGTCCTCGGCGCGAGCACGATGCCGGAGGTGGGGATGTCCGCCCCGACAGCTTTGAACAGCGTGTTGATGCCCTTGGCCACGCCGAGGCCGGCGACGATGCCGACCCCCGAGGCGATGACCCCCAGAGTGAGCGCCTCGGCGACGACCGAGACGAGCACCTGGCGGCGGCTGGCGCCGAGGGCGCGCAGCATGGCGAACTCGCGGTTCCGCTGCGCCACCGTGATGTTGAAGGCGTTGAAGATGATGAAGGCGCCGACGAAGACGGCGACGCCCGCGAAGGCCAGGAGCACCGGCGTCAGGAAGGAGCCGATCGCGTCGGCCGTCTGGGCCGTGGCGTCGGCGGCCGCCTGCTTGCCGGTCTTGACGCTGAGCGTCGCGGGCAGCGTTTCCCTGACGCGCGCCGCGAGCTCGTCCGGCGCCACGCCCGGCGTGGCGGCGACATCGATGGCCGTCACGGTGCCCGGATGGCCGGCCCAGCGCTGCACGTCCTGGAGGCGTCCGGCGACGACGATCGTGCCGCCGAGCGAGCCGGAATCGCCCCACTCGAAGACGCCGACGACCTTGACCTGGAACAGGCCGGCCGGGGCGGCGACGGCGAAGCTGTCGCCGGGCTGCAGGCCGGCCTCGTCGGCGAAGCTCTTGATGATCGTGACCTCGTCGCGAGCCCGGGCTTCGCGGCCCTCGACGATCCTGCCCTGGTCGAAGGGCTCGCCGGGGTCGGCGCTCAGCAGCGTGGGGGCGCCGCCGGTCTGGACGGTCTCGCCGTTCACGATCGCGGCACCGGTGGTGTCGTAGACCCCGGCGGCTTTGGAGACGCCGGGCACGCCGGCCACCGTGCCCACGAGGCCGGCGTCCATCGGCTGCGGCTCCATGTTCTCGATGTCGGTGAATGAGGCTTTCGGCTCGACGATCACCGCCGTACCCTTGAACGATGTCTCGAAGATGTTGGCGAAGCCCTGGTCGATCTGGTCGGTGAGCACGTAGGTGCCGGTGATCATCGCCACGCCGAGGAGGATCGCCAGCACGGTCAGCACCGTGCGCAGAGGCCTGCTGAGCAGGCTGCGGAAGGCGAGGCGGGTCATCGGGGGCTCCCCTCGCCGTCGCGAGCCGGCCGGTCCTCGAGGTTCTTGATCGTGTCGTAGATCTCGTCGCGGGTCATGCGCTGGCGATCCTGCACGATGCGGCCGTCCTTGAGGAAGACGACGCGGTCGGCGATGCTCGCCGCGCCGGCGTCATGGGTCACCATGATCACCGTCTGGCCGAACTCGTCCACACTGCGGCGCAGAAGGTTGAGCACCTCGCCGCCGGTGCGTGAGTCGAGATTGCCGGTGGGCTCGTCGGCGAAGAGGACGGCGGGCCGGTTGATGAGCGCCCTCGCGACCGCGACGCGCTGCTGCTGGCCGCCGGAGAGCTCGGCCGGCCGGTGCGTGAGGCGGTCGGTGAGGCCGACCGCCTCGATCACGCCGCGCCGCCAGGCCTCGTCGGCGCGGCGGCGAGCCAGCGAGAGCGGCAGCACGATGTTCTCGTCGGCGGTGAGGGTGGCCAGCAGGTTGAAGCTCTGGAAGATGAAGCCGATCTTGTCGCGGCGGAGCTGCGTGAGCTTCTTCTCCTTGAGCTGCGTGATCTCGGTGCCGGCGATGGTCACCTGGCCGCCGTCGGGGCGGTCGAGGCCGGCGAGGATGTGCATGAGGGTGCTCTTGCCGGAGCCGCTCGGGCCCATCACGGCGGTGAGCCGGCCCTCCGCGATATCGACGTCCACGTCGCGCAGGGCGTGAACGGTGGCGTCTCCCTTGCCGTAGGTGCGCGTGAGCCCGCGGGCCGCGACGACGGCCGGCGGCTGCACCGCGAATTGGCGCTCCAGATCGGCGATGGTGGGTGCGAGGCGGGGGCTCTCGCTGGCGACCAGTTGCTGCATGGTTCCTCCTCCGGTACTGACTGGATGAAGGCTACGCGCGGCCCGGCGCCGGCGAATCGCCCGGCGGTGGTCAATGGCGAAGGCTCGGAGGGGGACATTTCCGGGGCGGCGCCGTACCCCGCTCGGGGCAGCAGGTGGAGGCGGGGGTAGGCGGCGGCGGGCGGCGGGCGGGCCTGCGGCCTCGCCGCCCGCCGCCCGCCTACCCCTGCCGTGGTAGCGGGCGGGCCCGGCGGGTCAGCCCCGCGCCGCCCGCTGCGCCCGGTCGCGGATGCCGCGCAGCATGCCCGCTTCCATGATGAAGTGCACGGGCTCGAGGAAGAACGCCTGCGCGAACTTCGCCGGCACCGTCGGGAGCCACTGGGCACGCCAGCGGATGACGAGCCGCGAATCGGTAGCGCCCCTCGGCTCGACGATGAACGCCCAGCTCGCGGCGATCTCGCCCCTGAAGAAGCTGCCCGGCGGCTGCGGGCCGTCGTCGGGCGCCCCGGTGCGGAGCACGAAGGCATGCGGCGCGTCGAGCGTCACGACCGTCAGCTTCATGGTCCCGTCCGGGTCGAGCGTGACGTAGTCCCGGCCGGCCTCGAGGGCCTGCCACTCAGGGTGGACGGTATCGGCGCTGTGGATATCCAGGCGGAAGAGGTTCTCGAGGGCATCGTACGTGTAGAAGCCGCCGCGGTTCTGGCCGATCTGCACCACCCAGGGGAAGACGTCGGCGGCCGGCGCGTCGACGGCGATCGCTCGCGTCGTGACGTAGAACGCGTCGGGGACGAGATCGTCACCGGGGAGAGGGCGTTCCAACTCATCAGGGGTCGCTCCCCAGCGCCGCAGGCGCGGCAGCAGCGCGAACCAGTGCGCGGCGGCGAGCGCCTCGACTGCGCTGGCCGTGAAGGCGATCTTGTGCAGACGTCTCATCCCGACTCACCATCCTTTGCCACCCAGGCATCGATGACCCGTGCGAACTCCGCCGCCACGACCTCGGCGCCGGCTGCCGTGAGGTGGACGCTGTCGGTCGTCAGCGGGCCGGCGCCGCGCGGCATGGCGGCGAAGGCGGGGCGCAGGTCAAGCACGCGGCAAGCGCGACGCGCGGCCGCCAGCTCGGCCATCACCCCGCCGATCTCCGCCGCGCGGGCCTCCCACGCGGAGCCGCCACCGTCCAGGATGAGTGGCGGCACGCAGACCAGGAGCTCCGCGCGGGCCGCCGCCCACTCGAGCAGCTCCGCGTAGTCGGCACGCAGGTGCGCCAGCCGCTCGCCCCAGCTCCACCCGCCGGCCTCCTGGGAGCCGTCCCGGGGGCCGTTCACGGCGTCGTTGGCCCCCACCCAAACGAAGGCCAGGTCGACCTTCTGCAGGCCGCCGTGGCGCAGGCGCGGCAGGAGGTCGGCCACGGAGTCGCCGGCGCGGCCGTGGTTGAGCAGCTCGTGCCGGGGGAGGCGGCGCACGAGCAGCGGCAGGTAGGCCGCGCCGGGCCACCCTTCAGTCAGGCTGTCGCCGAGGAACGCGATCTTCACGGCGGCAGTCTACGCCTCTCACGGTCGGCAGGTGTGCCCTTCCTCGTAGGCGAAGGGCAAGAAAGGAGGCTTGGTGAAGAAGACGGTGTTCGACGTCGTCGGCCTGGTCGTTTGAGTGGCTATCGTGGTTGCCGTGGGCAACTGGCTGAACGCTCCGGCGTGGCTGCGATCGGCCTGCCGGTGGTGATCTGCGGCGGAGCCGTGGTCACCTGGATCGTGCGTCTCGTGCGCTGGTCGGCGCGCCGCGGCGCGACACCCTGAGCTGAGCGGGTGCGGCGCGCCCGCGGTGACGCTGCGCGCTCACCGGGCCGGTACCCTCGCAGGGGCCGCCGCGCCGGGCGGCCCTCGAGACACGTACGTGGGGCGGCCGGCGACTCCCGTCGCCGGCCGCCCCACTTCGACCGCACCCTCTTCCGGAGGACTCCCCCGGGTCTCCCCCGCCGATGCGGCCCGATGACTCCTGAACGGGCACCCCCCGGCCGACCGACCGCACTCCCGGTTTCGCCTCGGCGGATCGGCAGCGTCGCCAAGCCGACAAGCTGTCCGCGAGACCCGAATGCGGGCCCGGAGTAGAGTACTGCCGACGACCGGGAGGGACGATGAGACGTGACCTGGAGCTGCTCAGCGCCCGCACGGTGCGCTGGGTCGACATCGGCGTCGTCGTGTGGGTGGTGGCGTGGGCGGCCCTCGGGGCGCTGATCTGGAACGACATCCGCGCACAGGCACAGCTCAGCGACGACGTCATCAAGATCGGCACTGCCGTACGGGACACGGGCCAGGCGTTCGCCGTCGTCGGGGGCCTGCCGCTCGTGGGCGGGGGCATCGCCGACTTCGCCGAGCGCATCGAGACGATGGGCGCCGAGGTCGAGGGGAGCGGCCAGGACAGCCGCGGCGGCATCCTGCGCACCGCCGTGGTAGCCGGCCTCGGGGTCGGCCTTCTGCCGGCGGTGCTGATGCTCTGCCTGTACCTGCCCGTGCGAGTCCGCTGGCGGCGATACGTGGGCGCCATCGCCGCCGCACTACCCGGCCTCGCCGGCGACCCCGCTCTCGAGAAGTACCTCGCGCGCCGCGCGGTCGACGCCCTGCCGTGGGACCGCCTGCGCGCGATCAGCGGCGATCCCTGGACGGCCGTCGCCGCCGGCGACGTTCGGGCGCTGGCCGACGCCGAGCTGGCGCGCCTGGGGTTGCAGCGGCCCGCCTGAGACCCGCCCGAGGGAGGCACCTTCGCGCCGTACGCGGTAGGGGCGCCCCCATGTTGGTGAGCGCCCCGCTGAAGAGACCGTTGCACGAGTGTCCGCTGCGGCTTCGTCTCGAGAGTATCTGCTGGGGGTCTTCCCGTAACCGGGCTAAAACAACCCTGTTCCAGGGCGCCTGCGGTACGATGGCGGTGATACAGTCGCGCGAGCGTCGGTCTCATCATCCCGGAGGTAACGTGCGCAAGCTGGCGCTCAGCGTGCTCCCGGCCCTTCTCCTGGCGGCCGTCTTCGCCGGCCTCGCGGCCGGTCCGGCGGCGGCCAAGGATCTCCGCATCACAGACGTCGCCATCGACGCGGCGGTGCGGCCCAACGGCGACCTTGTCGTGCGGGAAGCGCGGACGCTGCGTTTCTCCGGCGACTTCAGCTTCGTCTTCTGGGATCTCGAGGCCAAAGGTTCAGAGGGGATCGAGGTCACCGGCGCCGCCGGGCCGTCCGGCGCCTACGAGCTCACCGACGATCCGTGGTCCCGAGCCCCGGGCACCTACTCAGTGGTCGATCTCGGCGAGCGCGTCAAAGTGCAGCTCGACTTCCGGCTCGCCGACACCGCGGCGACCTTCAGGGTGGACTACATCGCACGCGCCGCCGCCAAGCGCTGGGACGACATTGCGGAGCTGTACTGGCAGTTCGTCGGCGCCGAGACGGGCGTGCCGTGCGAGCACGTGCGCGTGACCGTACATCTCCCCGAGGGCGTCACCCGCGAGCAGGTGCGGGCCTGGGCGCACGGGCCGCTCTGGGGCGACGTGGCCATCGGCGCGGATGCGAGCGTCACCTTGTCCGTCGACGACCTGCCGCCGCACACGTTCGTCGAGGGCCGCCTGCTGTTCCCGGCGGCGGCCCTCCCCGCCGCCGGCCTCACCGCCGGGGCCCGTGAAGCCCATGTGCTGGCGACGGAGCAGGTCGGGGCCGAGAAGGCCAACCGCCAGCGCCTGTGGGCGCGCCTCAGACAGGCGCTCTGGGCCGTCCTGGGGCTCGGTGCGCCCTTGGCGACGCTGGCGCTCGTCGTCACGCTTTACCTCAAGTACGGCCGCGAACCGCGGCCGCGCTTCAGGGCGCAGTACCTCCGCGACATCCCGCAGCCGTCGCTGCCGCCGGCGCTGGTGGCCTTCATCTGGCGCATGGGCGACGTGACCAACGAGGACGCCACGGCCACGCTGCTCGACCTGATCGACCGCGACGTCATCGGCATCGAACGACTGGTCGTCAAGGAGGAGCGCCTCTTCGGCAAGGACGAGACGGTCACCTACAGGCTGGAGCTGCGCGACGACCAGCGCGGCGGCCTGCTGCCGTACGAGCGCCACCTTGTGGAGTTCCTCTTCGATGACATCGCCGAGGGCTCGAGCCTGGTGCTCGGCGATCTCAAGGAGCTCGCCAAGGCCAAGCGTGCGGAGTTCGCGGCGGGCGTCGCCGAATGGCGCAGGTTGGCGGCGGAGGAAGCAAGGAGCCGCCGCTACCTGGATGCGACCGCAGATCGCATGGCGTTCTGGGCTGCCGCGGCCGCCTTCGCGGCGGCTGTAGCCGCGGGGGCGGCGGCGATCCTCAGCGGCTGGTACTGGTACTTCGCCGGTGTGCCGCTGGCGGTCGCGTTGGTCTTCGCGGCGCGGGCGGTGAAGCGACGCTCGGCGGAGGCGGCCGAACTCCACGCCATGTACCGGGCTCTGTACCGGTACATGAAGGACTTCGGCCGCCTGCAGGAGAAGCCGCCGGACGCGGTGGTCCTGTGGAAGCGGTTCCTCGTCTACGCCGTCGTCTTCGGCATCGCCGATGAAGTGGTAAAGGCGCTCCAGGTCAGGGCTCCCGAGGTGGTCTCCGACCCCGCCTTCTACACGATGGGCTTCATGATGCTGACCTCGTCGCCCGGCGGCGACCCTCCGTTCACCACCCTCAGCGAGAGCTTCTCGCAGGCCGTGAGCGTCGCCACTTCGTCCTCTTCCTCAGGCTCGGGCGGCGGGGGCGGGTTCTCCGGCGGCGGCGGGGGCGGCGGCGGGGGCGGCGGTTTCGGCGCCGGCTGAGCGCCGCCTGCCGACCGGCGGCAGAAAACACTACCGGCGCCCGGTTTACCTCGAGATAGCGTCGGGAAGAAGGCCCTCGACAATGCGTCGTCTCCCAAGGCTCCGCAAAGCTTCGGGAGCGTGTCGAGGAGGGCATCATGACACGTCCTGTACCCACCACGTTCGCCAGGAAGACCGACCGAGTACGCGCTGCCGTCAGCGCCGCTCGCGGTGCCGGTCGCGGGCATTTCGAGGTGACGCCCGAGGTCGAACTGGGAGTGCGCCTGGTCGTGACCGAGGTCGGCGGTCAGCCGTTGACGTTCTCGCTCTGGAGTCTCCCGCAGGACATCGCTGAGCTGTGCAGCGACGCCTCGGTGCCGGCTACGGCAGCTCTCCTGGCGATCGACGGCGACCAGGCGCGGGACGCGATCGCCGCTGGCAAGACCATCGACCTCGCGCAGTTCACGCGCAGCCAGTCGAACCCCAACCTCTACTACGCCCTGTTCGACTTCGTCAGTCCGCGTCAGATCCACACCGTGCTGCACCGTCTGGTGCCGGCCCTGGAGCCGCATCCGGCCGTCGCGTGAGCGGCCGCCAGACCACCCCATGCCGCACGCCTCGAGGTGCCTTCCGGAAGCCCGGCGGCCGCGCCCCGGATCGGCGGGCGCGCGGCCGCGGCGGAACGGGCACGCGGCGCGCCGCTACGCGGCGGCCGCGCCCCGGGGTCGCCGTTTGCACTGGTAGCATAACGATGGGCAACCACTAAGGAGGAGCACGAGACCATGGCAGACACCTTCAAGAACACCCCCCCGGCGCCCGAGGACAAGGGCGCGATGACCGCCGAGAACATCGCCGCCGCGCTGGCCGGCGAGAGCCAGGCGTCGCAGAAGTACCTGGCGTTCGCCGACGTCGCCGACGGCGAGGGCTACCCCAACGTCGCGCGCCTCTTCCGCGCGGTCGCCTTTGCGGAGAGCACGCACGCCCGCAACCACCTCAGCGTGCTCGGCAAGATCGGGACCACGAGCGAGAACCTCAAGGCGGCTTGGGGCGGAGAGACGTTCGAGATCGACGAGATGTACCCTGCCTACGACGCCGTCGCCAAGCTGCAGGAGAACAAGAGCGCCCAGACGACGATCCATTACGCGCTCAAGGCCGAGATGGACCACCAGGGCATCTACGACGAGACGCTGAAGGGCGTGGAGGGCAAGAAGGACCTCGCTGCCGCGCCCGTGCGTGTGTGCCCCATCTGCGGCCACACCGTGATCGGCGATGCTCCGGCGGAGTGCCCGCAGTGCGGCACGGACGGGTCGTTCTTCAAGGAGTTCTGATGGACGAGGATCTCGAGAAGCGCCTCCCCAGGCCCGCAGACCTCAACGCCATGACGGAGCAGAGCCTCAAGGCCGCCTTCGCCGGAGAGAGCCAGGCGGCCGAGAAGTACATGGTCTTCGCCGAGCAAGCCGACGAGGAAGGGCTCCCGAACATCGCCAACCTGTTCCGCGCCATCTCCTTCGCCGAGACGCGGCACGCGCGCAACCACCTGCGCGTGATGAAGGGGATCAACTCGACCGCCGACAACCTCGCCGTGGCCTTCGCCGGCGAGAGCTTCGAGATCGACGAGATGTACCCGGCCTACGCCGCCATCAGCAAGTCCCAGAAGAACATCCAGGCCACGCGCTCTGTGAAGTACGCGCTCAAGGCCGAGCTGGACCATAAGTGGATGTACGCGGAGGCGCGCGAAAGGGCTCTGGAGGGCAAGGACAGAGACGCCAAGCCGGTGAGCGTGTGCCTGATCTGCGGCCACACGGTGATCGGCGACGTACCCGACAAGTGCCCCGTGTGCGCGGCGGCCAAAGAGCAGTACCGGACGTTCTGACCGAGGGCGCCCCGCCAGGGGCGAGCCACCGTTCCGCTCGACCCCGACGGGGCCGGCCCGCCTCACGGCGGCCGGCCCCGTGGCTCTGTCCTGGCCGCCGCGTGGCCTCGGCGACGGCGCGCTTTGGGCTCACGCTCTTCGTCGCACGAAGGCGTGCCGCCCGCCCTTCCTGCGATCGTGCCTACGGCGCACCCCTCCCGGGGACACTGTTGCTTAAGCAAGCAACGGGACACGTCTGTTACGCTGGGAGGGACGAAAGATGAAGATCCGCATGATCCACCACAAGGGCTTGCCGCTGGCGATGGTGCTGGCCGTCGCGGCGGTCCTGACGCTCGCGGCCTGCGGCGGCAGCTCGGGCGGGTCGACTGGCGGCGGCGCCCCGGCCACCACGCCCGCGGGCTCCGGCGGCGACACCGTGGCGATCGCCGACTTCGCCTTCAGCCCGCAGACGCTCGTCGTCAAGGCGGGTACGACGGTGACCTGGATCAACGAGGACGGCTCCCCGCACACGGTGACGTCGACCGAGGGCCCTGGCACCGGCGCGAGCACGACCGACCTGTTTGACAGCGGCTCTCTGGCGCAGGGCGAGACGTTCGCCTTCAGGTTCGACGCGGCCGGCACGTACTACTACGAGTGCACACTCCACGCCTCGACGGCGGCGATGCATGCAGAAGTCGTCGTCCAGTGACCGGGTGATCCGCCGCGCAGAGCGAGAGCACGTGGGCCCCCCGGTCGCGCTCGAGGATCGGGCGCCAGACTGCCCCCGGGGCGTCTGGTAGAATCCGCGGGACACACGCGGGTGGTGCCCGCGGCATCGTCAGGAGGTCCCCGACGTGGGCTACAACTTTGGAGTCGGCCGCCAGGCGCCGACCTTCACCATCAGCGCCGTCGACGGCAGCGCGATCGACCTCAAGCAGTATCGCGGTGACTGGTTCGCACTGCTCGTGTTCGTGCCCACTCAGGCCCCCGATACGGCCGAGGCGCTGGGGCAACTGAGCGCGGCCGCCGGTACGCTGTGGGGCCAGCGCGGCCAGCTGCTCGGCATCTGCGACGGGAATCGTGACGACGTCAAGACACTGGCCGACACCGTCGCGGGACTGTCCTTCCCGCTGCTCCCCGACGATGGCACCGTGGCTCAGGCGTACGGGGCGCTCAAGGCGGATGGCCAGGTGCAGCCGATGGCCTTCATCATCGACCGCGCCGGCAAGATCGTCTGGTCCGCGGAGGGCGCGGCGGCGCTCATACCGGCCACTCTCACCGGCGCCCTGAGGCGGATCGCGCGCTGAGGCGCCCGGTGACGGCGAAGGGGCGGCTGTCGCAGGCAGCCGCCCCTTCGCCGTTCCGTCGTCCCTCAGGAGTTGCTTCTCGGGCTCTCAGGGTAAAGAAGGTCGTGCAGCACCCGAACAGGAGTGACAACCGATGATCGTCGGTCAGACAATGTTCAGCGTCCTCCGAGGCACCGAGCACCGCGCGGCGGCCGCGCTGCAGGAGCTTGCCGGCCTCGTCGCTGAGGCGCCCGGCCACGGTGGCCACCGCATCCTGCGCTCGTTCGGCATGTCGCCCTTGGCGAGCGCCCTCCATGACGAGTGCCGTGAGTCGGCGCTCGGCGACGTGCATTTCGTCTTCGAGACGGAGTGGGAGTCTCTCGACTCCCACGACGCGTTCTACGGCGGCCCGTCGGTGCGCGGCATCTACGGCACTCTGCAGTCGATCCTCACCAGCGGCCCGTTCGAGGTCTTGTACGACGCTCTGGCGGAACAGCCGCAGCACGACAATGTGGCCCTTTAGGCGCGCCGGCGGAGGTGGCGGAGCCGCCGCCGTGCCCACCGTCGACGTGCGCGAAGCCTTCACGCGCAGCACGCGCGGCGCCAAGCTGGTCGATGTGCGTTCCGCGCGCGAGTACGCGCACGGCGGCCACCCCAAGGGTGCGCGCAGCCTCCCGCCCGACCTCATCGAGCGTGATCAGACAGGTCTGCGCCGCGACGAGGAGATCCTCGTCATCTGCCTCAGCGGTCACCGCAGCCCGCGTCAGGCCAGGCGCCTGGCGGGTCTGGGGTATACGAACGTCAGCAACGTGCACGGCGGGCTGATGGCCTGGAAGAAGGCGGGGCTCCCGGTCAAGAAATGACCGACGCACGAGGGCGGTGGCGGCCGCTGGCCGCCGCCCCCCCGTGCGTCTCCGCTCGGGCGCGTCACGCGCGCCCGTCACACGCTTCAGCCACCTCCGGCGGCCACGTGGACCTGGCCGCCCTCCTCCACGATCACCGGCACGACCATCATGCCGGCCGTGAGCTCGGCGAGCTTCTCGCGAGCGCCGGGGCTGGTGGAGACATCGACCTCGTCGTACTCCACGCTGCGCTCGTCCATGTCGGCCTTCGCGGCCGCACAGTACGGGCAGCCGAGCTTGGTGTAGATGGTGACGGCCATGGCTCCTCCTTCAGCGACGATACAAGCGTAGCCCATTCGCGGTCACCAGGAGAGAGGTGCCCATGTCGGCGAACACGGCGAGCCAGAGCGAGACGAGGCCGAGCGGCGCCAGCACGAGGAACACCGCCTTGACGGCGATGGAGAAGACGATGTTCTGCCAGATCACGCGTGTGGTACGGCGCGCGAGGCGGATCGTGGCGGGGACGGTGGCCAGGTCGTCGCCCATCAGGGCGATGTCGGCTGTCTCGAG
>Ga0265296_1002457_pt1 | contig 18680 bp, 15 predicted proteins | sample MunlanPumphouse1_FD_189073 | JGI IMG/M metagenome (GOLD analysis project Ga0265296, IMG submission 189073) | Groundwater microbial communities from a municipal landfill in Southern Ontario, Canada - Pumphouse #1 | ecosystem: Environmental > Aquatic > Deep subsurface > Groundwater | place...
ATCAAAGTTTTGCAGGAGCTGACGCTCGGCATGCGGTTTCCCAAAGCCGGAATGAAATGCCTCGGCGATTATTTTTCCATCTCGTACGAGAACCGCTCCAACCAGCGGATTTATCCCTGTTTCACCCTGCCCTCTGCGGGCCAGGTCTATGCAGCAACGCATGAAAACAGCATGAAACATCATCATAAGAATACATGTTATTTCCGCTTCCGGCGCTGACGCAGCTCTGATGCGACATCTTCAATACCGATGCCCTCTCCCTGAAGCAAAACAAGCAGGTGATACAGAAGATCCGCTGCCTCCTCGATGGTCCGTTGCCTGCCCTCACTCCGTGCGGCCCGCACCACTTCTTCCGCCTCCTCCAGCACTTTTGCACCGTAAGCGGTGATGCCGCCAGTTAAGAGTCGTTTCGTGTAGGAATCTTTTGATTCGGCTAAAGCTCTGGTACGGATTGTTTCAATCAGGATTCCGACCGTTTCCAAGGCGCTCTCACCCGTATCAAAACAGGATTGCTTTCCCGTGTGGCATGTTGGCCCCATCGGAATTGCCCTGATCAAAAGCGCATCTTTGTCGCAGTCCGGGGAAGCGGATATGAAGCGCAGAATGTTCCCCGAGGTCTCCCCTTTCTTCCACAGTCGCCCTTTGAAACGACTGAAGAATGTCACGAATCCCGTGTCGGTTGTCTTCCGCAAGGCTTCCTCGTTCATGTATCCCAACATGAGGACACGACCCGTTTCGGCGTCCTGGACGATTACCGGGAGGAGGCCGTTGCCATTTTTCATCCAATCGGGAGCGAGAGAAGAATTCATAGTCGTACGGGGAAGGAAGCAGCTTTGAGAGCCTGTTTGACTTGGCGGATGGAGAAAGTGCCGAAGTGGAAGACACTTGCGGCAAGAACGGCATCAGTGTGGCCTTTCCGCACGGCATCTACGAACGAAGAGAGCGTTCCCGCGCCACCTGACGCGATGATGGGTACACGCACGCGTTCCTTGATGCGTGCGATAAGCTTCGTGTCGAACCCCTTGCCCGTCCCGTCCCTGTCGAACGAAGTGACAAGCAGTTCCCCGGCCCCGCGACGCACGGCTTCTTCAGCCCACGTGAGCGCATCGATACCGGTATCATCCCTGCCGCCGCGGACGAGCACCGTCCAACCACCATTTTTCCTGCGGGCGTCGATGGCGCAGACGGTATTCGCGCGTCCCAACTCCTCGGCCATTCCAGAAAGCAGAGAAGGGTCGTTTACGGCTGCAGAGTTGACGGATACCTTGTCGGCACCCGCCTCAAGCAGATGCCGTGCATCCGCGATATTTCGTATTCCTCCCCCAACTGTGAAGGGAACGTTCACCGCGTCGGCCACGCGAGCGGCGAGATCGAAAACCGCGTCCCGCTTTTCCGCGGTCGCCGTGATATCGAGAAACACAAGTTCATCGGCCCCTTCTTCGCAATATCTTTTTGCGAGCTCCACGGGATCTCCGGCGTCTCTCAGATTCTGAAAACTCGTACCCTTTTTCACGCGACCTTCCGCAATATCGAGGCAGGGAATGATGCGAACAGCCAGTTCGTTCTTCCCGCAGTTCACCACAGGATCGACGGCGTCCGGGGGGCAGGCCAGCACGAGTTCTTGAAACGTCACGGAACCGTTTAGCAAAGCTTTGCCCACCACCACGGCATCACAAGGAACTTGCCCGAGTGCCTCGACGTCGCGAGCACCGCGCACGCCGCCGCTCGCTGTAATGCGGAGGAACGGAAAACGTTGCCTCAGGCCTCTGTACAGCTCGACATTCGGACCATTCTCCATCCCGTCCATCGCAATATCCGTGACAAGGATCTGTCGTATGCCGATGTCTTCTGCCAGACGGATGGCAGTGCAAAGGTCGTAGCCGCTATTCTTCTGCCAGCCCATAATTTTCACATCATCGCCCTCCGTATCCAGCGCCATGATGATACGTTCGATGCCGAAAAGGGTGACGGCTGAGCGTACGGCTTCCATGTCCGTGAAAAGCATCGTAGAGATCACGACAGCCGCTGCACCTGAATCGAGGAAGCGCTGTACATCCCGGAGGCTACGAATTCCTCCACCCACTTGCACTTCCAATTCTCGCGACAACGTGCGGACCAATTCGAAAAAACGCTCGTCCGTTTCTCCGCTTTTCGCAGCCGACAGATTCACGAGGTGCACTTTCAGAGCTCCTGCACGTTTCAATTTTCCGGCAATGCGAAGCGGATCGTCTGCATATACTTTTACGCGCTCAAAATCGCCCTGGGCAAGTCTCACGACTTTCCCATCTAGAACATCGATGGCAGGGATTATACGCATAGTTTTGCAAAGGAAATGAGAAACTGGTCCCCGGCCACACCGGATTTCTCCGGGTGCCACTGGAGACCGAAGAAGTTTTCTCTTCGAACACCGGCACAAAACTCGATGCCATGCCGCACTGTCATCGTGATCAACCGGGGATCCTCCGGAACGCAAAAGAAGCTGTGGACGAAGTAGGCGTAGTCACCGGTCGAGAGCCTATTCCAACCCATGTGCGGCCTTGAAACCATATCCGGTAACTGCACGACCCTTCCCCCGACGATGCCAAGACAGTCAGTCGGCCCTTCCTCCGAGGAATCGAAGAGCAACTGCATCCCAAGGCACAGGCCGAGGAAGGGCTTTCGGTAGTTACGGAGAACATCGACCAACCCTTTTCTTCGAAGATCTTGCATTGCTGTCAGCGCAGCTCCCGCACCGGGGAATATCAGACCATCCATCACCGAGATTTCGTCGGCGGTCGTTACGATTCGTGAGGGGATGCCGAGTCTTTGAAGCGCTCGTTCGACACTCCCCGTGTTACCGGTTTTTGGACGCAGGATGCCGATCTGTGGTGGGATAATCGTCATAGAGAGCCTTTGGCGGATGGGATGCCCCGTTCATACGGGCAGATCCGGAATGCTTGCCGCAATGAGCGGCCGAGGCCCTTGAACAAGGCTTCGACTTTGTGGTGCTCGTTGCTGCCGCGCCGAATCGTCATGTGCAAACTGCATTTGAGCGCCTGCGCGAACGACTGAAAGAAGTGTGCGACGAGTTCCGTGGGGAATTCTCCGACATATTCACGCTTGAAAGTTCCATCAAAGACAAGGAAGGGACGTCCCGAGAGATCCAGCGCGACTTCCGCGAGTGCCTCGTCCATCGGAAGGAGAAATCCATAGCGCTCGATACCACGCTTGTCGCCAAGAGCCTCAGCAAGCGCACTTCCAAGTGCCAACGCCGTGTCCTCCACGGTGTGATGCTCGTCCACAGAGAGGTCTCCCCTCGCCTGAAGCGTCAGATTGATGAGCGAGTTTTTCGCGAGGAGGTCGAGCATGTGATCGAAGAAGCCGATGCCGGTTGAAATCTCCGATCTTCCACTTCCATCGATATTCAGGAAGACGGAGATATCCGTTTCACTCGTCTTCCGTCGAAGCGATGCAAAACGCGGGAATCGTCCGTTCGTCTCCATGCGGATGAAACGGATGCCAAGTTTCTGCGCGAATTCCCCATCTGTCTCCCGATCGCCAATCACGAATGAAGATGAAAGATCGACGGCGTTCGCTTTCAGGAAAGAGCTCACCAGTCCCGTCCGCGGCTTGCGGCAGGCACATCCTTTCCCGGGGAGGTGCGGACAGATGAAGATCTCCTTGAACACAATCCCGCGTTCCTTGAGTTGGCGGAGAAATTCTCTTTGGGGAATCTCAAAATCTCGCTTCGGAAATGCAGGGGTGCCGATTCCGTTCTGATTGCTTACCATGACCAGCTCGAAGCCGTTGCGCTGCAGGCGGAGAAGCCCTTCTATGACACCGGGCAGAATCCGCAGCTTGTCCAAACTATCGATTTGCTGCGTTTCCGGAGGCTCCCAGAGGAGCGTGCCATCCCGATCGAGGAATGCGACCTGTCGTGAGCTTTGTCGAACTGCTTTCATGGGAAAAGGAGGGAAGAGAGAGCGGAAATAAGCATGCGATTCTGTTCATCCGTACCAACGGTAATCCGAAGAGCATTCACGAGAACTGGTGTGTCTTTGATCCGACGGAGCACGATGCGGTATTCATCACGCAGACGCCGAAGAAGATCATCAGCGTTCCACCCCTCCGGTGGCTGCATGAGGAAGAAATTCGTAAGGCTGGGTATCACAGCGCAGCCCAGGTCATCGCAAGCCTGCATCAACGGAATCTTTGACTTCCGAAGCCTCGCTACCCTCTCCTTCATCGTTTTTCTCTTGTTCCAAAGTATGAGACCGGCAGCCTGTGTCAGTGCATTCACGTTGTACGGGGGCTTGATCCTCAGAAGGATATCGATGAGAGAACGAGGCCCTACGGCATATCCCAGACGAATCCCGGCCGCGCCGAAAGCTTTGCTGAACGTCCGCAGCACCAAGAGGTTATCCGCTCCCTCTTTGACCATTTCGATTGTCGATGGAATCCCGGCGTCATCGGCAAATTCGCCATACGCCTCATCGACGACAACGATGCCGGAGAATTCACGCACGATCTTCTTGAGATGCACTTGCGGGACGGAGAGACCGGTCGGGTTGTTCGGGCTGCAGAGAAAAAGAATATCCGACTCCGTGCCTGCGTCGAGAATGGAAGGCGCATCCACAAGCAGGGTCTTCGTGAGCATGACGGTCTTGTACGGAGCCCCTTGGATTGCGCTGCAGACGCCATAGACGCCGTATGTGGGTTCGATGCTCAGTACTCCTTTCCCATCGCGTACGAAAGCACGGACACAAAGATCGATCAGTTCATCGGAACCATTGCCAATGACCAGATTTTCCCGGCGTATACCGTACGTAGCCGCAACCGCATCCCGGAGGACATCGGACAGAGGATCCGGGTACCGGTTGAGCGGCGGAAGGGATGAGAATCGTACGATACCCGGGACGGGAGACTCGTTTGCATCCATGAAGATCCATCCCTCACCTTTACAGAGCGAACGTGCCGATTCATACGGCTTCGCTGATGCAACGCTTCGGGACAAAGGCAATGGGTTCATACGAAGGGGGGAAAACGGATATCCACGGCTCTTGCGTGCGCTTCCAGCTCTTCGGCCCGTGCAAGACACGTAGCGGTTCGTCGGAGTGACTCCAGCCCAGCGGGCGTGATGGTCTGAACGGTGAATGTTTTCTGGAATGTCCGGATGGAGACGCCACCCTGGACTCTGGCCGTTCCCGAAGTCGGGAGAACGTGATTCGTCCCGGAACAGTAATCACCGACGGTTTCCGGAGAAAATGATCCCAGGAAAACGGAGCCGGCGTTCCGTATCGTCGGGAGAAGCTTTTCGGGGCATTCCGTCTGGATACTCAGGTGTTCGGGCGCGTAGAGATTTGCGAGCGAAACGGCTTCTTCTAGCGAAGAGATTAGAATTGCGCAGCTTTCGGCAAGAGCCTTCCCCGCGATGTTTTTTCGCGGTAACGATGACCATTGATCGGCAAGTTCGCTCTGTACTTCTGCGAGCAGATGAGCGCTTGTAGTCAGGAAAACAATCTGTGAGAACGAATCGTGTTCCGCTTGTGAGAGGAGATCAGCTGCGACGAACGCCGGGTTGGCTGAACCGTCTGCGATAATCATCAACTCCGACGGTCCCGCCAGCATGTCGATCGCCGCACCCTCAGGATCGATGCTCACCTCCGCTTTCGAAGCACTCACGTAGACGTTTCCCGGTCCGGCAATCTTCTCAACCTTCGGAATACTCTCCGTACCGTACGCCATCGCTGCAATTGCCTGCGCCCCTCCGACTGCGAAGACACCTTCGATGCCGACAAGAGCGCAAGCGGCAAGGATCGGCGCGGCGATCTTCCCGTCCTTCCGGGGAGGCGTGCAGAGTGCGATTTGTTTCACACCTGCGAGTTTCGCGGGAATACCAAGCATGAGAACGGTGGAGACGAGTGGCGCTGTTCCGCCGGGGATATACAACCCCGCGCTGCCAATTGGCCGTGTCTCTCGCCAGCAGGAGACGCCCGGCTGCGTTTCTATCGGCTCAGAAGGGAGTACGACTTCGTTTTGGAATCGTGCGATGTTTTGCCATGCATTTTCGAGGCTTTGCCGGAGATTCTTGGGCAAAGATTTCAATGCGGTCTGGAGATCTTCTGCAGGAACCTGGAATGAAGACAGCTCGACGCCATCGAATTGCTTCGTGAAGCGCCGAAGAGCTGCATCGCCTTCCTTGCGCACCACCGCGATAATCGGTCGAACCTTTTCCCGGTATACTGCAAGATTCTGCGCCGGCCGTTTCAGAGCGGCGAGAATTTCTTTTTTGCCAGCCGATGCGGATGAGAGGATACGCATGGTTTTAGAGAATGAATTTTTCGATGGGAGAAACCAGAATGCCGCTTCCGCCACAAGCCCGGATCTTCTCCACCACGTCCCAGAACGCTTCTTCGAGCACCACCGAGTGCACGGCGATGAAACTGGGATCGGCAAGAGAGACTACCGTCGGACTCTTGCAGCCGGGAACGAGTTTCTTGATCATTTCGAGAGCAGAAGCAGGCGCATTGAACATGATGTACTTGTATCTCTGTGCCTCCTGCACGCCCTTCGCGCGGAGGAGAAGTTTCTCAACGATTCGTTGCTTTTTCGCTAGCGGCTTCTTCTTGCCGATGAGAACAGCTTGCGACCGGGACACAGTTTCGAGCACGGTCAGACGGTTTGTTCTCAATGTCGAGCCCGTCGAAACGAGATCGCAGATGGCATCAGCTACCTGCAATGCGGGCGCGATCTCCACGGACCCCTTGAGAAACACCATTTCCGCCGTGATGCTTTTGCTCTTCAGGAAGCGCGCAAGTGTAGAGGGGTAGGATGTAGCGATTCGTTTCCCTTTCAGACTAGAAATGGTACGCAATTGCGATTGCTCGGGCACGGCGATGGCCAGAGAACAGTATCCAAAATCGAGCGGTAGGAGACGCTGCACCGGCACCATTGATTCATCGAGAACATTGCTGCCGACGATGCCAAGATCCGCCACGCCATCCCGCACGTACTCCGGAATGTCGTCGTCACGGAGGAAGAGGATATCGACCGACATATTCCGGCACTGCGCGAAAAGCCGGTCGCGATAGGTCTCGAATTCCAAACCCATCTGCCTCAGGAGCGCGAGCGAGCCCTCGGACAGGCGTCCGGACTTTTGGATGGCGATGCGGATTGTTCCGTTTACCGTGAGCGAAGTCGAACGGTTGGACTGCATAGAAAGTTTGGGAATAACAAATACCTCCTCCGTGTGAGGAGGAGTCGATCCCGGTCTGCTTACCACCCTTATTCCTTTGCCCGCTCCAAGTATTTCTGCAGCACCGACACCGGCTTCTCCCCACTGGGAGAATGCTTGGCCTCGGCGTGCCCGTGATGATGAGGCACACTCGAGACCAGTCGATGATGCCGGTGTGCGTTGAGGATTTTGCGGTAGCCGCCCTCGCCGTTCTCGAGGAACTTGGCGACACGGGTGACGGTCGTGGTGCTCGCTCCGGTCTTCTGCGCAATTTCACGATATGTCACCCCTTGAGCCAATTGTTTCGCGACTTCGAACCGCTCGCTCAAGGCCTGCATTTCGGACAGTGTTGCTACATCCCTCAGGAAATTCGCTACTTCCTCCTCGGACTCGCACGCAACAAACGCACTGCACAGAGACCGGAACCAGGGTTCCTTCTTCCAGCTGTCTTCAGTGAAGCGTCGTTTGGACATTGGGCGATTAGGGTTAGGGTTAGGGTTAGGGTTAGGGTTAGGGTTGCGGAGGGAGTGCCTGCAGGCCGAAGCTCGGCCACAGATTCAAATTTCAACGCAAAGAACCCTTACTACTGGCTCAGTATAGTTGCCGAGCGTAGGCATGTCAATGTATTATCTCGCTGGTATTCTTCTTCTGCTTTTTTTGGCTGAAGAAAGCCATATTCCTTGAAATGAATTACCCCGCACTCTCAGCGCGAGGTATCTACGGAGTCAGTTAGATTTCCGAAGCTCGGGTTCGCTTACCCGAGCTCGATGGCTGATCTTCAAGCCTGCTTTCCACTCTCTTTGCCCCGGATACGGTTTATCTGTGTTCACCCCGCAGCTTAAGCTGCTAGGTATCACGGAATGAAACATAAAAAATTCATAAGGTTTCCTGGCCATCGTCTCCGTCTCTTTCGTCAGTGGATAATTTCATGGCATCAGGAACGACGCGGGACATCGAATCGATCTCATCAATCAGCTTCATGACCATTCTCTGATCTATCAATTTCCTCTCTGCAAGGGGCTTCAGCCGGGATCCTGCAGGTAGTTCAAGGTCTTGTATCTGATGATAATCGACTGTTTTTTTGGAATGCTGCCAGGATCTCCTGTTCCGGAGAGCATTCATAATAGGCTGAATTATCCCTGCCAGAAGCGGAATTCTAAATGCTCTCGGGTTTTTCTTCGGCAAGGGAAGTCTGCATCCCAGAGCGTGTTGTATCGTCCTGGCAATCAGGAAGCGCGTAGAGTACCTGAGTGAATCCGCAGGAGTGAGATTTCGGCAGTCTGGAATTTTCATATCCCGGTCCAAAGGCAGATACACCTCATCCATCTCCGACGGGGTCGGATCGTCTTTCTGATGCGCTTCGCTTGAGGGGCCGAAGGAGCCGGAGTCCCACTGACCGGCCGCCTCCTGTATGTATTGCCGCTGAGCAAGCAGATCACTCAATCGATCATGAATCTGGCCGATCAATTCGAGACCGACGAACGGGCCCTCCGGGTCATCGAGATCCGGCAGGCGTTCCAAGAAATCGCTCACGGCGGGACCGGCCAATTCGGGTATCGAGCAATAGCAATCCAATACTCTGGCAAACTCAGCTCCGAAGGAAACATCATCCTCCGGATCATCGGACCGTCCAAAGTTCTTCAGTCGCCGCTCGGCCTCGGCCCTGCCGCTTTCTTTGGTGTAGTGCATAGATTCCTCCCTCATTGGAAGGGGGCAATTCTACTTCCATCGCCGGCTTATGCAATCCTGATTCTGAAGTCAGGCCGAATAAGCCCGAGAGCAAGCTGAAATATCGAATTCCAATACTATGAAAAGCCCCCGTCCTGAACGGGACGAGAGCTCTTCCTGCAGCAAAACCGGGATCATGACCAGGATGGTGGAAACCATGTGGTCAAAGTGACGAATACGACTGCCGTGACGAGGAACAAGATCAACGTGAGAACCAGCAAGCCTATGAGCCGATTCTCCATCCTCGTAAACTTCCGGCATAGGGCATCCCACCACTCATAACGCCACGCGTCAGTTTCAACCGCGGCACTTTGCCTGCTGAAGGAGAAAGCTTCTCCCCCCCAACAAGCGCAGAAGAGGATCGCCAATAAAACACTTGCACCCAATTCCCAACGCAAGACCTCGACTAATACATTCATCAACGTGTTCATTGAACACCTCCAATGGACGTGAAACCACCGGCCAAATTGCTGAAGGAACGAAGCGCCGAAGCGCCTAACTGAAATTATATTTCATATACGCAACAAAGCAACATAAATGTAAAGTTTTGCACAAATCCTTTCTGCCTTTCCTGCCCTTTCTTAACCTTTCTGCCTTATCTTCCCCCCTGCCGAGCCTCAATCACCTCCTCCGCAACGTTCTTCGGCACTTTTGCGTAGTGGCTGGGCTCCATGGAGTAGCTGGCACGTCCCTGAGTCATGGACCGGAGTTCCGTCGCGTACCCGAACATCGCGGCGAGCGGCACCTCGGCCATGATCGTCTTCGCCATACCGCGGTTTCCCGTATCCTTGATGAACCCGCGGCGCGCGCTGATATCCCCCATCACATCGCCGAAGTATTCTTCCGGAACCACGACCTCCACCTTCATGATCGGCTCAAGCAGCACCGGATCGGCTTTCTTGGCTGCCTCTTGGGCTCCGATGGAGGCGCAGATCTTGTACGCCATTTCGGAGGAGTCCACATCGTGGGAGCTGCCGTCGAAGAGCTCCACCTTCACATCCACGAGCGGATACCCGGCGAGGACGCCGCGGCTTAAGCCCTCCTGGAAACCCTTGTCGCAGGGAGCGATGTACTCCCTCGGGATGCGCCCGCCGACGACCTGGTTGTCGAACTCATAGCCCTTGCCGGGAGGCTGCGGGACGAGCCGGAAGAGCACGTGGCCGTACTGGCCGCGACCGCCCGTCTGCTTGATGTACTTCGACTCGTGCTCCACCTGCTTCTGGATCGTTTCACGATACGCGACCTGCGGGGCCCCCGAGTTGCTCTCCACTTTGAATTCTCGGCGCATGCGGTCCATGATGATGTCGAGGTGGAGCTCGCCCATCCCGGAGATGATGATCTGTCCGGTCTCCTCGTCCGTGCGGACACGGAACGTCGGGTCTTCCTCCGCGAGCTTCTGGAGCGCGATGCCCATCTTCTCCTGGTCGGCCTTCGTCTTCGGCTCGATGGCCATGGAGATGACCGGCTCGGCGAAGGTGATGTTCTCCAGCTGGATCAGCTTCCCCTCGTCGCAGAGCGTATCGCCCGTCCGCGTCTCCTTGAGCCCGATGGCCGCGGCGATGTCGCCGGCCTCGATAGAATCGATTTCCGTGCGGTGGTTCGCATGCATGCGCACCAGACGTCCGATGCGTTCCTTGCGGCCGTTCCGTGAGTTGTAGACGTAGGTTCCGGTCTGCAGAACGCCGGAATACACGCGGATGAACGTGAGCTTGCCGACGAAGGGATCGGTCGCGATCTTGAAGGCAAGGCATGTGAGCGGCTCGGTGTTCTCCGGTTTGAGCTGGATCTCTTCCCCGGTGTCCGCGTTTTTGCCCTTCACCGGCGGGAGTTCCAGGGGGGAGGGCAGATAGTTCACGACGGCATCCAGCACGAGCTGGACTCCCATGTTCTTGAGCGAGGACCCGCAGAGCACGGGGAACGTCTTCCCGTTGATGGTCCCCTGACGGATCGCCAGTTTGAGATCTTCCTTCTCGAGCTTGCCGTGGGTGAGGAACTTGTCCATGAGCTCTTCCCCCGCTCCTTCCGCGGCTCTCTCCATCATGATCGCACGGTACTTCTTCACCTCTCCTTTCATGTCTTCAGGAATGGGATGGTGTGTGTGCTTCTCCCCGTGTTCTCCCTCGAACGTCACCATTTCCTCCTCGACCAAATCAATGACCGCGCTGAAGGTACTCTCCGCGCCCACCGGGAGCTGGATAGCGACCGCGCTCTTGCTGAGACGATCATGAATGCTCTTGAGGGACATGAAGAAGTCGCCTCCGATCTTGTCCATCTTGTTGATGAACGCGAGACGGGGAACGGAGTACTTGTCGGCCTGGCGCCAGACGGTCTCGGACTGCGGCTCGACGCCCTGCGATCCGTCGAAAACGACCACGCCTCCGTCCAGGACCCGAAGCGAGCGTTCGACTTCCGCGGTGAAGTCCACGTGCCCCGGAGTATCGATCAGGTTGATCGTGGTTGCGATCTCCTTGCCCATGAATTTGCACTTCCAGATGCATTGGGTCGCGGCAGACGTAATGGTGATACCGCGCTCGCGCTCCTGCTCCATCCAGTCCATGGTCGCCTCGCCCTCGTGCACTTCACCGATCTTGTAGTTCTTCCCGGTATAGAAAAGGATGCGCTCGCTCGTGGTGGTTTTCCCGGCGTCGATGTGGGCGATCACGCCAATGTTGCGGACGTTTTTTAAATCCATACAGCTCAGTAGAAAAGAATTGGAGAGCAATCTCGCCCCGCCGTAGCTCCGACCCCGAGCGAAGCCGAGGGGGAGGAGCGAAGGGGGGTGTTTCGTACATTTTTTAGGTCCATAAAATTGGAAAGTTACATGGTTGCATGGTTGCATGGTTGGCATGCATGAACCATGCGTTTCGCTTGGGAACCATGTAGCCATGCAGCCATGCAACAAATAAAAAAGTTATAAACTCAGATAGAGATTGAAGTTGCTTAACCTCAATCCAGCCGCGGCAGTATAGGGAAAGTTCCCATGTCTTGGAAGGGGTAAATTTTAAGTATTTTCAATCACTGACCTGCAAATCACTTACAAGTTCAAGCCTCAACTACTAAACTTAGATTAATGCCACTTCCAAAGGAAATCGGCGAACTGGTAGAACATTTTAAAAGAAACCGGAAAGACTATCTCGCTTCCACAAACACCCCACGAACAAGAATCACTAAGACGCCAAATCGAGTCAACGGATCGGAAGATTGATGAGCTGGTGTATGAGTTGTATGGATTGAGTGAGGAGGAGATTAAGATTATCGCAAAATCGCCCTAGAGGAGTGTTTTCAGCCATAGAAATATAGTCTTTATGTCAAGATCATCTTTCACAGAATTCTTCACGCGCGAAAGATGACAACTTACAATTGACCCATTCTTCCCCTCTTCCCATGCGTTCTCCGAAGCCGGTATCCCGATGCCGTCATGACCGGATGGAGTCGCCACCCGCTGACAGGATCCGCACTCCATTCGATGGAGAAACGTGCCCCCCCGTCCGTTTCTCAAAATCTGAACTGGAAACACGCGAGCAATTTTTCCGTAAACTATTCAACGTGTAATACATGGGGAGCCCTAAATCCCCTGTTGGTGTTACAGACTTGATGGCTATCCGTGGAATTTCTGTTTTGCTCGACACAAACATTCTTATTCAGGGAACAGGAGCCAAATTTCAGGAACAAAGAGTGGCAATCACGGATTTCTGCAAGCAAAACAATGTTTGCATTTGCGACACGGTTTTCTATGAATTCATGCGGAATTGCAGTTTAAAAACTTTCAGACAAAGACGGATTCAAGTGGAAAGCTGGATTGGAGGCAAGGAAACTCCGATGCAAGTTCTTGCTGAAAACGACGATGTATGTAGAACATTCGAGAATCTATGGATCTTGTATTTATATCTGATGCGATCAGAGCCGAAACGCCTTATTCATTTAAGCAAAGAGGATGCTTGGATTTCCGCAGCGGCCGTGCATCACAAAATCGACAATATCCTCACAACCGATGATAGCGGTGATTACCCTTCAGAGGTTTTCTCCAGCCGGTCATTTGATTTAGGCAAAGAAAAGAGCGGGCTTATCTTGCATTTGAAAACCTTTCGACGCGAAGCTGCACGAGAGCATTGGAAAATTATGCTGAAAACAAAGTCGATCAACGTGTCTTTCCAATCATTCGCCCATAATCGCTGAAAGGAGGGATGGTATGGCTTATATTTCAAGCTTAAAGCTTATCTATCCCATCTTCGCGAAGTGCGCATAGGCCTTATTCGCCTGCGCCATCTTGTAAACGTCTTCCTTCTTTTTGACCGCGGCTCCCTGTTCGGCGGAGGCATCCAGAAGTTCCAGCGCAAGCTTCTCAGCCATCGCTGCACCCTTGCGCGACCTCGCAGCGGTAAGAATCCAGCGGATCGAAAGCGACTGCTGACGCTTGGCCGAGACCTCCACCGGAACTTGGTACACGGCACCAGCAATGCGCTTGGGGCGAACTTCAACGAGCGGTGTGGTGTTCAGAAGGGCCTTGGAAAAAACCTCCATCGGAGGCTCCTTCGTGCGGGTTTTAATCATTTCGATCGTGTCGGCGAAGATCTGGCGGGCAATGGACTTCTTGCCCTGCTTCATGATGCAGTTGATGAATTTCTCAACCAGCGGATCGGAGCCTTTGGGAATGTATTGCTTTGGGAGGGTGGCCATACGGAATTAACAATGGATAATGGATAATGGATAATGATAGATCATCGGGTAAATGCTGTTCAGAAGCAATCGTTCTTGGCGGCCTGCAATCAATTGTCCATTGTCCATTGTGCATTATCAATTATTTTGGCCGTTTCGCCCCATATAACGAACGACCTTGCTTCCTGTCCCGGACACCCTCGGTATCCAGAACACCGCGGACAATGTGGTAGCGGACGCCCGGGAGGTCCTTCACGCGGCCGCCGCGAACCAAAACGACCGAGTGCTCCTGGAGGTTATGTCCTTCACCCATGATGTACGCCGTGATTTCCTCGCCGTTGGTCAGCCGGACTCTCGCGATTTTGCGGAGTGCGGAGTTCGGTTTCTTGGGTGTCATGGTGGTCACCTTCAGGCAGACGCCGCGCTTCACCGGAGCGCCGTGGTTCAGCTTCACGCGCTTCATGTTCAGCGCGTTCCAGGTGTACTGGAGGTTGGGGGCCTTCGTGCGTCTCTTCTGGTGCTTGCGGCCGCGTCGGATGAGCTGATTAATCGTTGGCATAGTGGACGGGAATAATAGTGGATAAGATTAGTGGAAGTAAAGAATGAAACAAACCAGACTCACTACAACCTACTCACTTCTTGGCTTCTTCCTGTTCCTTCTCGAAACGCTTGCGGAAGACTTCGCCTGCAGGAATGAGACGCCCGATGATCACGTTCTCCTTGAGGCCCTTGAGGTAGTCGACTTTCCCTGTGGTCGCCGCCTCCACGAGCACACGGATCGTCTCCTGGAAGGACGCGCCCGCCAGCCAGGACTCCGTCGCGAGCGAAACGCGCGTGAGGCCGAGGAGCAGCTGCTCGTGGGTCGCCTCTTTCTTTTCCTTCCTGCCTTTGCCCTTCGCAAGCGCGTTGTTTGCGCGGCGAACGTCCGAAATATCCACGACTTCTCCTGCGAGGAGTTCCGTGTCTCCGCCGTCGACGATGCGGACTTTGCTGAACATCTTGCGCGCGATGATTTCCAGATGCTTGTCGTTGATGGTTTGCCCCTGCGAGGCGTAAATGTGCTGCACCTCGTGAATCAGGTAATTCTGAACGGCATAAGCGCCCTGCTTCTCGAGAAGTTCCTGCAGGTTGTAGTGCCCCGCGTTGATCGCCTGACCTGCCTTCACGGAGTCGCCGCTCTTCACCAGGATTATCTCGCGGCTGTGGAACTCATACGTACGCTCCTGGATCTCCGTATGCCTGATGACGATCTTGTTCTTCTCGGCCTCCATCACCTTGCCGCTGATGGCAGCTTTGATCGTGGACTTGTCCGCGACGGCTTTCGCGAGGACCGTGCGCTCCTTCACCTCCACGCCCTTCTTCACCATTACTTCGTAGCCTGCGGGAATGAAGTATGAGTCCTGTCCGAGCTCCTCCCCCGTCACGTGCGCCGTGCTCATCCCTCCCTTGTGCGTCACCTTCACGCGCCCCGCGATATCCGACAGCGTCGCCGGCGTGCGCGGCGGTCGCGCTTCCAGAATTTCCTCCACCCGCGTGAGACCCTGCGTGATATCGGCCCCCTCGGCGACGCCGCCCATGTGGAAGGTGCGCATCGTGAGCTGGGTCCCCGGTTCGCCGATGGATTGCGCGGCGATGATGCCGACCGGCGTGCCGATCTGGACGGTCCTGTTGTTGGAGAGATCGCGGCCGTAGCACTTGATGCAGATCCCCCCATCGGTGTGGCACGTCATGACCGAGCGGACAGACACCGCATCGATCTTGTGCTCATGGAAGAGCGCGATGGCGTCGGCGTCGATCTCCTCGTTGCGCTTCGCAAGCAGCTCCTTCCTCGCCATGACATCCTGATTCAGCGTGCGTCCGAAAATGCGGTGCTCGAATTTCTCCCCGATCTGCTCGGAGTCCTCCCGCGTGATGGTGTGTCCCACCTTGGAGCCGCAATCCTCCTCCCGAATGACGATATCCTGCACCGCATCGACGAGACGGCGGGTCAGGTAGCCCGCTTCGGCGGTCTTCAGCGCCGTGTCGGACTTTCCCTTCCGTCCTCCGTGTGTGGCGATGAAGTACTCGAGAATGGTGAACCCTTCCTTCAAGTTACTCTGGATGGGAAGCTCGATGGTGCGGCCGGACGGGTTCGCGACGAGTCCCTTCATCCCCGCGAGCTGCGTGATCTGCCCCCAGTTGCCGCGTGCGCCCGAGTCGATCATGTAGGTGATGCTATTCCTCTCGACATCGGTGAAGTTCTTGACCATCTTGATCGAAATGTCGCTCTTCGCCTTGCTCCAGATGCGAATGGCATGCTGGTAGCGCTCATCCCCCGTGATCCAGCCCTTCCAAAACTGGTTGTTGATCTTGCGGATCTTCTCGTTCGCCTCCGACAGGAGCGATTCCTTCTCCTTCGGAACGAGGATGTCGCTGACGGAAATGGATATGCCGGAGAGCGTGGCGTACTTGAAGCCGATATTTTTGATCGCATCGGCGAGCGCCGCCGTGCGTTCCGTGCCGACCACCTCGAGCGCGCGTGCGATGAGCGTGCTGAGCGCCCCTTTCCGGAGAGTCTCATTCACCCGCCCGAGCTCCGGCGGAACGATCTCCTGGAAAAGCAGGCGGCCGACCGACGTCTCGATGACCTCGGTCTCGTCCTCCTTGCCCTCCACCGGAAGCCGCATCTTGATCTTGGCCTGGAGATTCACGATGCCGTGCTCATGCGCGAGGATCGCCTCGTTGGCCGAGCTGAACATCAGACCCTCCCCTTTGCATCCGGCATGCGCCGCCGTCAGGTAATAGCAGCCGAGAACCATGTCCTGGACCGGCGTGATGATCGGCTCGCCGGCCGACGGCTTGAGCACGTTCCTCGAGGCGTTCATGAGCTCCCGCGCCTCGCGCTGCGCCTGCTCGGAGAGCGGGACGTGGACCGCCATCTGGTCACCGTCGAAGTCGGCGTTGAATGCCGTGCAGACGAGCGGGTGGAGCTGGATGGCCAGCCCTTCGATGAGCTTCGGCCTGAAGGCCTGGATGCCGAGGCGGTGGAGCGTCGGCGCTCGATTGAGGAGCACGAACTTGTCCTGGATCACCTCCTCGAGGATGTCCCACACCTTCTTGCTGCCGTCTATGACCATGCGCTCCGCGCTCTTCACGTTGTGCGCGAGCTCGTCGCGGATGAGGCGGCCGATGACGAAGGGCTTGAAGAGCTTCATCGCCATCTCCTTGGGGAGGCCGCACTCGTCGATCTTCAGCTCCGGCCCGACGACGATCACCGAGCGACCGGAGTAGTCCACGCGCTTCCCGAGGAGGTTCTGACGGAACCGCCCCTGCTTACCCTTCAGCATGTCGGAGAGCGACCGGAGCTTGCGCCGGTCTCCCGCCGTGAAGAGAGCTTTCCCTGCACGCGCCGAATTATTCAACAGAGTGTCCACCGCCTCCTGCAACATGCGTTTTTCATTGCGGTTGATGACCTCCGGCGCGCCGATGCTCATGAGTTTCTTGAGGCGATTGTTCCGGTTGATGACGCGGCGGTAGAGATCATTGAGGTCGGAAGCGGCGAACCGCCCGCCGTCGAGCTGCACCATCGGACGGAGATCCGGCGGAAGGACGGGGATCCGGGTGAGGATCATCCATTCCGGCTTGATGCTGGCCTGGTGCAGGGACTGCACGAGCTTCAGCCGCTTCATGACCTTCTTCAGCCGCTGACCGCTGCTCTGCTGCCGCTCCTTCACGAGTCCCTGCACGATCTCATCCACGTTGATCGCCGCGATGATCTCGCGCAGCGATTCGGCTCCCGTTCCCGCACGGAAGAGATGCCCGAATTTCATATTCATCTCGCGGAACTTGAGCTCGGAGAGCACGGCGCCGACGCGGAGATTCCGGAGATCCTCGAGCGCGTCCTTATGATTCATCTTCAGCATATCGAGCTTCTCCGCCGTCGACTTGTCCAGGGCATCCAGCTGCTCGCGCGTGGGATTGCCTTCCTTCAGACCCTTGAGCGCATCGTCGTGCTCACGCTTGATCTGATTCTTGCGCGCCTCGTACTCCTGCTGAAGTTCTTTCTCCGCCGCGCCTTTTCCCTCTTCTTCCACGGTGATCACGATGTACGCCGAGAAGTACACGATTTGTTCGAGCGTCTTGATGGAGAGGTCGAGGAGGAGGCCCAGCCGGGACGGGGAACTCCGGAGGAACCAGATGTGCGTGACCGGCACGGCCAGGTTGATGTGCCCCATCCGCTCGCGCCGGACAATGGAACGCGTCACCTCCACGCCACACTTCTCGCAGACGACTCCGTTGTAGCGGATCCCCTTGTACTTCCCGCAGAAGCACTGGAAGTTCTTCGTGGGACCGAAGATGCGTTCGCAGAAGAGTCCGTCGGGCTCGGCGCGCTGCGTGCGGTAGTTCACGGTCTCGGGTTTCGTCACTTCGCCTCTGGACCAGCTCAGGATGTCCTCCGGACTCGCGACACTCAGGGCGACGGCATCGAAGGAATCGGATGTGCGGGGCATGAACGGCATACAAGGAGGATGAAGAGGAATAAGAGGAACCAGAAGACAAAGAGGATTGAAAGAGGAACAAGAAGGGGGGTTCAGGAGGAAAACAGACGCACGAAGGAGCGAAGCGCCCCGCTCTGTGGTCGTCTGAACCACGGGAGGCACTCCGATGATGGAAGAAGTTTACAGAAGAATTTGCATCGTGCAAGTGACTACTTCCCGTACTTCCCGAAGAGCTTCTCGAACGAACCGTCGTATGCCTTGAGGGCACCGTGGAGTGTGACCATCTCCTTCTCGCTCAAGGAGAGCGTCGAGGATGCATTCATGAGTGCCTGAGCCTGCGGGGCTCCCTGTGCCTGGCCGCGTTCCGTGAGATTCACGTGGAGAACGATGAAGGCGCTGCAGCTCTCGCACTTGAGCTGAAGGAGCATGAAATCCTCCCCTGCGATCTTGATGGACGGGAAGTCCACCACCACACGGGTCCCGCACTGCGGGCAGCGCATCTGCTCGCGGATGCGCGTGAGGATCGTGTGGAGAGAATGCGGATTGAAATCCATCGCTTCTATTGTAGCAGAAAATGTTCTTGGGCGTTAGAGCCTCGCTTCCTC
>Ga0265296_1002458_pt1 | contig 18677 bp, 17 predicted proteins | sample MunlanPumphouse1_FD_189073 | JGI IMG/M metagenome (GOLD analysis project Ga0265296, IMG submission 189073) | Groundwater microbial communities from a municipal landfill in Southern Ontario, Canada - Pumphouse #1 | ecosystem: Environmental > Aquatic > Deep subsurface > Groundwater | place...
CTTCCTTAAACTGCCGATCGTGTTTCCTATGTCCTTTGCTCTCTTGCATTTTACACCTCCAAGGTTATAAGGTTATTTATTGTAACCTAACTCTTCGGTGTGTCCGTTATATCGGGGGAAGATCAGGCGGAAAGTTTTTCGATATGATAGAGGCGCTTAATTTCATCAGGGATAGTCTGATCTTCAAGGGAGACTCTGACCGGGCCCCACGTTCCGGGCCAGAAAGAGAGTTAGTCTGAATCCGCCACTACGAAGATGAGATGAACACCCAAGATTAAGTTTCATTTATATTCTCCTATACGACAACTTCGACAAGCATTAGGTCGTGGACCAACAACTGCTAATAAATGATTTTTGGAACTACACCATTTAGGCAACCATTCATTATCATTAACATTAAGTCCAAAACCTTGCAGGGCATTATAATCGTGACAACAAAAGCAAATATCACCATTGGCGGTAATGAACGGATGAAAAGACTCCGTGCATATCCTTAAACGTTTCCACTTAACTTTTTTTAATTTGATTAATCCACATCGATTATGGATAGTGTTAATTATCGGACCTTCTTCAACTTTCATTTTACCCACGTATCGTATTGGCAACAATCTACCACCATCATGTCTTGTAATAATAAGTCTATCCAATCCAACTTCGGACAAATGTGTTTCAAGGGATGAATTAAGTAAATCTCCATTGGTAGCCACGCAAATTGTACTATGTGGCAATAAGCGTTTGGCTATCTTGATTAAATCACATAATCTATTATCCATTAATGGTTCGCCATAACCGTGCAGATGCAATGCTCCTGTGAATCCGGCGCTAGACAATGTGGAACATATTTTTATGAACATTTCTAATGACATTTCGCGGAAAGTTCTTTTAATTGTACTGTTCGGGCAATACTCGCAGCATAAATTGCATTTTGTCTGCGTTTCGATGCCCACAAAAGCTGGTAATCCCCCAAAGATTGTTCGTAAAATTAAATTTAAATATTTGATTGTTTTAATCCTCATATTTGCACCGTATTTTTTTCATAAAAACACCAATGATTAAAAATAATGTTAATGAGAATGCCGCTACGATAGAAAGCCCGCAAGACTCGTAAAACCATGGGATACGGTATTTAAAAACTACGGTGTGTGTGCCGGCGGGTACAATGACCCCCCTTGTGCCGACATAAATCTTATAGATGGGGGTTTCATGCCCGTCAACGAACGCATGCCACCCAGTGTCAAACAGATCGAGCAGTGCAAGCATTGCTTCACGATTTGCGGCTACAGTCAATGTAATGTTCTCCGGGGAATCTTTTTGAAACTGTACGCGATACTGCAATTTCTGATTTGATAAGCTCGTCATTGTATTCTCAAATCGCTTGTCAGATGTTGTGATCATATCCTGAAGAAGAAAATTTTTATTCCGTGCATTGCTGACAAGGTATGCGCGTTCATCCTCATAGGTTTCAAACCGCATAATCCGATCCGAAAGAAAAACACGCTGTGTCGGGGCATTGCTCAATGCAAGAAGCTGTGAATTAAGAGTATCAGAGATATCAATATTCAGGCCCGCCGATCCTGTGAAATCCTTATTCACTTGCTTGCCGCTTCTTTCACATTCCTCTTTTTTATACTGAGCATAACACTGCTGAAACATATGCTCTACATGCACGGTTAAATCGGCATTATAGGAGCGGTTAAACATTCTTCCAAGTTCTTTCGGGATGTCGTTGTTGTATAAGTAACGAACATTCAGACGTTCAGAAAAAGACGGAAGGAATGAGGTCGGAAAAGAATACCGTTTCCACGAATCTTTCGGCTGTTCTCTAATCCGGAGCGTATTTGTGTACAGCTCATGCAATTCATATCCGGCATATGTCGCCGGAGATGCTGCATTCCGCAGAACTTCGGGAATTGGAGTGCTGCTGTATGGCCAGGTGCCGGAATAGACTCCGGAAGGAGAAACGGGAAGGAATAAAGGCTTGATCGATAATGCTGCAAATAAAAAGCAGCAGGTACCTGCTGCTGTCAGCACGTATGATCGTACCATGGTGCGGTTAGCTTTTCTTATCAACCGGCATAACAGCAGCGAAAGTCCCCGGGCTGCAAATGAGATTCCTTCAGCAATGATTATGACTACCAGCGGAATAAGTATGGGGTTCGCCCTGACAGAAAACCATGGAATTCCAACAATGTCATTGAGAATAAAAACTCCCGATTCACCTATGAAAATATAGATGACTGGAATAATCACCAGCCACGCTTTTCTGCGTATAAACGCAAAGCTGTAGGAGCCGATGCTGAGAAATACAAAAAGAATGACGCTCGACCAGAATGGAAGCTGCGGATAGACGCTGACCCAGAAGGTGTTCATGATTTGAGCAATATATGATCCTGCGAGCAGCGCGGACAATACGAGTAAATATTTCTCGCTTTTAACGGAATTTCTTTTCACGATAAAAATCGTTGCCGCAATGACTGCTGCAACGCAGAAAAATGCATAGAATTGCATTTCTGTCACTCTGGCAAGGACTGCCGTATCCGTAATTGTGCCAAGCCAGGCGTAGTTAAACCCGACAACCTGCGTTCGATACATGAATACCATTACAATGTATTCAAGAGCGGCTATGACGATAAGCACCGGAATCGGCAGACGAAGGCATGCGGCCTGGCGTTTTCTGTTCAATAGTTTCAGAACATAGAATAACAAAATATTCGCGCAGGCAAGCAGCAACGGCGCCTGATACACAAGACTTTTCACGATCCATTTATAAAAGAGAGGGTCGATCAGCCTGTGGAAATCCAAATGAATTGAAATTCTGAAACTATTGAGAACCACGTCAAGCAGGATTGACAGCTGCCATGCATTCACCAGGAGAATAACTGCGGCGGTTCCCGCGCCGTATGTAAAAATGCGGATCATTTTCTTCATATCGGGCAGGCGGCTCACTCCGAAAACTGCATACGCAAGCCCCAGAAATACAAGCGTATGAATCATATTCTCAAATCGCATATTGAGAAATGAGAGCGCCAGTAGCAAGGACAGCGAGAGCCATTGTCTGAATGACAACTCACCCCTTTGAATCAGATAACGGAAAAAAACACCGCATGCAATATGAACGAGCGGAAGTGTCGCAGAAAAAATAATCAGTGCAGTGATGGAGCTGAACCGCCCGGGCCACAAAAAAACCAAGAACGGTACGAGTGAAATATAACGGTTATATTTCAGTATTCTGCACACAACATAGAGTGAAAAGAACGTTGCAAACGTTCCGATAACACTGATGATTTTATATGCGCTTAAAGAAAATTCGGCGAACAGGAGAAACGGCGTGAATATACTAACTGGAACGGCGTTCCAGTTAGTTGCTATACGTCCAAGCAATGAATATGGATTCCACTGAGGAAACGCACCTTCGCGCAGCTGATGATAAAAAAACCAGAGATTATCAAATGTTACATGAAAATCCGCCATGGTCGGATTTTTGCTGTGATAAAGCCAGCAGAGGTTAAAAAAGTAAACGAAGAAAAGCACAATGGGTATTTCTCGTACTAGAAACACTGCGCCGGCAGCCAGCGGCTTCTTTGGAGGCGGCACGATGCCGAATATAACAGCGAGGAATTGAACAATCTGATGCAGTTTTGCCAACGTGCCCTGTCTACCCATAAATCAATAACCCCTTATGAAACTCATTTTGTAGCCTGAACATAACGATATGTCGGCTGCCTTAATGAATATCCCAAATTTCGTATCCATCTCTGAGCTTGACGCATATGAATTTCTATTCCATGAAATCTCTTTAAATACTCTGCAACAACAACGCCATCCCATCTAACTCGTTGTATTCCAAATTCCTTCGGAGACTTAGATAAGGCTTTATCTAACCCCTTTTCCATGGCATTGTCAAACTGCGATGGCCTTCCTGTTCGCACTCCATCTTCAATCCCTTCCAACCCTTTCATTTTTACCTTACTAATCCACTTAACCACAGACCAACGAGTCAAACCAAATAATTCTTCCACATGGGTTGACTTCCAACCAGAAGACAAGAATAAACACGCAACTATCCTGATGCCTATCCATGCACGACGAATCTCTTCTGCCATCATAAGTAGAGCTTTTCTTGTTATTTCTGAATATTTTATGGTTAATGCCGTCATCTATATCTCTGAAAGATTCTATCGGAATCAGTAGATACCAATAATCGTAAATGATTTCTACTTATTTTTGTCGTTCACTATAATAAAAGTCCTATATTTACTGATTTGGCTTTATAACGAAAACTCTCATACCAGAGGATAGAATCGTAGGTAAATATCTCTTTACCAAGAAGCAGATCGTAATACAAAATACGAAAAATTGAGGCAATAACAAAAAACAAACCTTTGAATACTTTTGAATTATTGGACATAGGGATTTCCCAAGCAACTACCCTGCACGCTTTCCGCTCAACCGTAGGCCGTCAAATATCTTTAAAAAATGTCGGAAGGAAATGCGCGTCTCTTTTTTGATAACATTGTAATAAAACAATTGCGCTAATTTCAGTAAAAACATAATTCCCAGAAAGCCTAACGCCGGCAATTTATTTATTCTCTTTGAAATTTTCTCCCCTGCGTTAAACCACCCGAGATTCTTGTCAGGCCTTGCAAATATACTTTTAATTTTTTCGATATCGAGGTAAAAACTGAAATAGCTGAATAATAGATCGCTTCTTATTTGGGCTTCCGTATTCCCTTCGGGAATATATGTAAAAGGTATAGGCCGCAAGGGATTTTCAATAAAAGTGGAAACAGAGACAAAATTCTCATAGACACCCTGTATATTGAGACGGTTCTCTATTTTTGCTATTTCGTAAAGTTCAGTTCCGGGATACGGCGTGGCGTTATTAAAGCGTACCATGTCCAGCTTGAGTTTCTTGCTAAGTTTTACACAGTCCATTCTGTCTTCATGGGTATCTCCAGGAAGGCCATAGATAAATGTTGCGCTTACCTGAAATCCTATCTTTTTTGCCATCTCAACGGCACTTATACATTGAGCCACTGTTTCGCCTTTTTTGATGGTCTTCATAATTTTTTCGGACGCAGTTTCGAGACCAAAAAACACACTGTTAAATCCAGTATCGTATAATGCCTTTAATATTGGAATATCTACATTATCCCCTCGTGCCTGTAAGCTAAAAGTCATATTTTTATGCAATCCTCTTTTCCTGATAGCATCGACAAGTTTGTAAACCCGATCTTTGTTAACCAAAAAATTATCATCATAGAAACCGATGTGCGTCTTACCATACTGCTGGTGGAGAAGATCCAAGTCATTAATAATAGCCTCCGTAGACTTGTATCGGTACTTTAACGCAGTAGTGACTCTATTGCTGCAAAAAATGCACTTATAGGGACAACCGCGTGAGCTCATCACAAAGCCAAGATCGTACTTATCGGGACTGAAAATATGGTATGGAAATGGCGGGTAGTTATCCATGTCTTCCAAAATAAAATCTTTTTTGTTATGAACAACCTCACCATCCCTTCTATAGGAGATATTCCCTAAATGAGAGAAATCTTCGCCAGCTTTGATGCACTTATATATCCCAACAATCGCCTCTTCCCCCTCGCCTCTCACCACAATATCTATATGCCCATACGAGAGGACTTCATCAGGCATGGCAGTGGGGTGCACTCCACCGAACACAACGACAGAACCTGGATATAATCTTTTCAACTCTCTGGAGAGCACAAGCGAACTCTTCAGTCCAGCCGTCACGACACTAAACCCGAAGATGTAAGGCTTTTCCATACAGGCAACCTTATTACGGACTTCCGACAGCATGTCGCCTTCAACCTGTTCATCAATAAAACCTATCTTAATCCCTTCCTTTTCCGCTGCCGCAATAAGACACCCAACACCCATAGGCACAGTTACGGGGAAAAATGACTGAAATATTTTCATTGTATCTTTTGAAGATGAATTAATCAAAAGCATTTTCTTATATCCTTCTCAATTTAATAACAAAAATTTAAACAAGCTTATTAAAAGTTTATTCTTTCTTTCTCTATTACCAGCGGTCTGTCTTTAACCTGTGTATAAATACTGCCTACATATTCACCAATAATACCTATAAAAAACAACTGCACTGACGCGAAAAAGAAAAGTCCTATAACCAATGGGGCTATCCCAACTGTAAGCTCGTACCAATAGATAAACTTATAAATTAAGTATCCTAAAGCCACTATCAAGCTCAAACAAGCCATAACAAACCCAATAAAACTAGCCATCCGCAGAGGGACCTTTGAATGATTGACAAATCCGAGCATTGCTATATCGTATAAGGTATAAAAATTATTCTTGGTAATGCCCCTTTCCCTTGCAGGTTGTGTATATACTATCTTAACTGCTTCAAAGCCTATATCGGCAATCAGTCCCCTAAAATAGGGGTAAGGATCCTTTATTTCCCTCAAAATCTCGATTATTCTCTTGTCATAAAGGCCAAACCCAGTAAAATCCTTTATCATTTCAACTTCTGAAAGCCTATTGATAAGCCTGTAATAAGTCTTTCTTATACTAAACATAATAAGAGACTCTTCACTATGTTTCTTAACCCCTACAACTATTTTACAACCTTCTTCCCATTTTCTGATAAAATCCACAATCATGGAGGGTGGGTCTTGCAAATCTGCAACAATTGAAATAACCGCATCCCCTTTAGCTTGAAGTAAAGCATGATATGGTGAGCGGATGTGTCCGAAATTTCTCGCATTAACGATTATCTTTACATTTTTATCCACTTTTGCGATACTCTTTAAAATCTGAACTGTCTTATCTTTGGAGGCATTGTCTATAAATATATGTTCATATCTGTAATCTTTCAGGCTTTCGAAGATTAACTTAACTTCCCTATATACGACCTCAACATTTTCTTCTTCATTATAACAGGGTGTAACTATACTAATAAGCTTCATTTGATCTCCTTAAAAACTAATGCCCTGTTCAGCCAGAACGAGATGCAGGCCATCGGCAGCAGAATGGTTGTCCCTGCAATATACATGTCGTATTCGAATATAGCAAACACTTTTAAGAAGGCTATGTTTAAAAGGTAAACAACAGAATAAACACCTATAAATTTAATTATAAGAGAATTCCTCTTGTTTTTAAATACAATGGTTCCTGTGGTCTTAAAATTAAAGAAAACCCCGATAATAGTAGCAATCAACGCCGACATAGAATAATGGAATTTGAGATATATAAATAGCGAGAAAACAGAATAACCAAAGAGGGCATTGAATCCTCCTACAAAAATGAATTTTACGAAGCGTCCATTGAGAAGTATGCCATTTTTCATGCCTTTCAGGTCAATTTTTATTATCTTATATTGCATAGCACCACGTCAACAATCTCATCAGTAGAAATATAACGTCTTGTGGGTCTGGACATGTTTTATTTTCGTTCAATGGCTTCCCTAATATTAATATAATACTGCCCCTCAAGTCTGTAACCACATTGCACCGCAATAACCTGTAACATATGTCTAAGCGCCTTGACAAATCCAGGAACTATCCTCCTTGCATTATCTTCTCTGATGCCCATTTTAAAAAAACACAATCCCTCCGCCGGATATGCACAGCCTCGCCAGCGACTGGTGGCAGAACAAACCGAAGTCAAAACATTGCCACCGTTTCCTGAACAATGCTATCCAGTGAAGTAAACTGCGGTGTATATCTGATTTTCCTTGCCCTTTTACTTATAGAATAATAGTTATCCTTACTGCCGGTTACCGAGGAACTTGCAAATCCATTATTTATTATATACTCAAAACCGTATTCTTTCTGAAAATATTCAAGTATTTCAAATTTTGAAACCGGCTTCAAACTGTAGACATCAAAAACATCATTCAACCTATGTCGTTCAATACACTTATCGAGCAATTCAAAAAGATCCTTCGGGTGAACATAATCTCTAAATATATTATCCGGTCCAGTAATGAACTCTTTACCCTCTTTTGTGCAAGAAATAATTTCGGTTAGCAAAAAACGTGACTGCAAGTCTATGAACCTGCTGAAATAACCAAAGACCCTCAGATCAACTATATTGAGGCCTTTTAAGGCCCGGTGCTTGGCCTCAGAATTGAGTTTTGCGATCCCATAATAATCAGCCTCACTGATATGGTTTATATCCCATTTTGAAAATGTAGCTTCATCGGCAGGAACACTGAAATCTGTCCCATAAGCAGCCCCACTGCTAAAATTTATATAAAGCGTATCAGGATGCTCATTAAGATAATCAAGCACAAGGTTATCAAATTGCTCGGTCAATCTAAAGTAAGATGAAACCCTCTCTTTAAAATCCGAGGCACTACTTATGCCTATGCAATTGATGATAACATCGTATCTCTCTTTGTTTAGCTCATCAAACCCTTTCAAGTGAAAATTTTCGCCACATTCGATGCTCTTGAGAAATTCCCGCAAGCGGTCTATTGAACGGGCAAAGAGGAAGAGTTCACAATTACCTTTCTGGTTAAAATTATAAATCAATCCCTTTGCAATGTGGCTAGTGGCACCAAGGATGGCAATTCTCATAATTTTGTCACTAAGTTAAAGATTCCTTACTATATTCCTTAAACCACATAATGGACCTTTTAAGAGTCTCATCGGTATCTACCTTTATCCCTAACCCCAAACTATCACGGCATAATTTAACATCAGGGATAAACTTCGATTTATCATCATTCATATATTGTATTACAATTTTAGATTTAGCGTTTGAATAGTCAATTATCTTTTCTGCTAATTGTTTTAAGCTAATCCCGTTAGGACTCCCAACATTATATGCCAAGCCAGGTTTTCCGTCTAATAAAATTCTAAGGAGCCATATAGCCATATCACTTGGATACATATAACTTCTTACGGCTTCCCCATTTCCAATGATTCGAACAGTATAATTCATTAGGGCATCTCTTATAAAATTATTTACCGCCCAGGGCTTACTTAAAGATTGATAGGGGCCTATAAATGAAAATGGGCGAGCGGTTACTATGGGGATCTTGTATAAACTCCAATAAGCGCAACAAATAGTTTCTGCGTACCTTTTTGATTCAGGATAGGCTGATGTAATAGTATTGCAGTCTATTGCACCCTTAAAGCTTTCGGAAACAGCCTCTATTTCCATTGGTTGTTTCCCGTATATTTGACCGGAACTAATATTTAAAATTTTTTTCAAGTTGGGAAGTTTAAATGCAGAATCTATTACTGACAAAGTGCCTTTTGTTATTGTATCCATGACGCCAATAGGATCTGAAACATGTTGCCTATTATCGGGAGTTGCCGCTGCATGAATTATATATGCAACATCATTTGGTATTTCAATAAAACCTCTCACATCCCTTGAAACAAGTTTTATATCCTTACGCAAAGCTATGTGAGGAACCGTCTGTTTAAAGCTCTCTGCATTCCTTGAAACCAAAGTTAAGGTCGTATTAAAACTTAAGTTATCATTTAAAAAAGCTATTATTTCAGCTATCCAGGTTCCTACAAAACCGGTACCACCAGTAATAAATATCTTTTCATTTTTAAGCATTTCGAGGTCAGATACGTTAATCTGAACCACCTCTTCGCAATCCCTTTTTATCATTTCCAGCAAATTGCTATTCATTCTGCCCCTCTATTCTGCTTATTGCTTAATTGTAAAGCAACCTCTACTATCATATCCTCTTGGCCTGCAACAACCTTCCTTTTCCCGAGCTCAAAAAATACATCCCTTGGATCGACATTGTATTCTTTGGAGACTCTCATGACATGCTTAGAAAAACCAGAAAACACACCTGCTAATCCACTAACAATGCTAATACCTTTGATACTCGGTAGAACTTCCATAATCTTTTCTTCAACAAGGTCGGCAGCATCAAGAGCTTTATATAAATCAATGCCTGTTTCGTATCCCATCTTCCCTAACACCGCTATAAGTACCTCAAGTTGGGCGTTTCCAGCCCCAGCTCCAAAGCCACAGGCAGATGCATCGATAATTTTTGCCCCTGCTTCAATTGCAGCAATAGAGTTAGCGATAGACATCCCTAAATTATTATGGGCATGAAAGCCTACCGGGACCTTTAAGTGCGCGACTAAATATGCGATCCTTTCTGTTACATCATAGGGAAGATAAGCCCCTGCGGAATCCATGATTATAATGCCTTCCGCGCCGTATGTTTGCATCTTTAGCGCTTCATCAAGTAATAATTCCTTGGAAGCCATATGACTCATCATAAGAACGCCATATACTTCCTTCCCTTTTTCTCTGGAATAACTGATATGTCGCTCCGTAATATCCGCTTCCGTACAATGAGATGCCACTCTAACTACATCCACCCCTATTTCAAAGGCCCTTACTAAATCTCTTTTTATGGTAGCAAAACCCGGAATCACATGTATTCCCAACTTAGATTGTGAGAGATTATTTCTCGCAATTTCAAGCATCTCTATGTCGTCAAGCAGACTTAACCCTACCTGTAAGGATGAAGCGCCGAGACCATTTCCATGGCCTACCTCTACGATAGGGATGCCCGCAGCATCGGCAGCTTTGGCATATATTTCAATATGCTCCTTTGTTAGTTTGTGGGAGATAGCATGAGAGCCGTCTCTTAACGTTGCATCGCTTATAATTACTTTTTTCATTTCAAACTCTTTGGGTTTGATTTCGCAAATTCTTCTGCAACTGAAATAGCAGCACAATTTATAATATCAAGATTACCAGCATAACTTGGCAAATAATCACCCAGTCCTTTAACCTTTACAGACATTATAATCCTGTCGTTTTCATACGTTGGAGGTATAACTATATTATAACTCGGAACATATTTTTGTATCTTTTTTAGCATATCGTTTATATTATTTTTCAGCGCAACCAAATCTGGTTTTTGTACCTTTGCATAGACTGTAGTCTGCATATCAATACAAGGTTCCGCGGGATTTAAATTTAAGATTGCTTTTGTTTTCTTGCAGTTTGAATACAGCATAATTCCTTTTTCTGTTGTTTCTACATACTCATCCATATTTAACCTCGTCGCTGGCCCCGCACTTTTAGAGGCTATCGTCGAAACGACTTCTATATACTCAACATGTTCATGAGTTTGCCCTATGACGTAAGCAAGTGGGATAGATGCCTGCCCACCACAAGTTACCATGTTTACATTTTTATAATTAAGACATTCTTCTAAATTAATTGCCGGGATGCAAAGATGTCCCAGCTTCGCAGGTGTCAAATCAATAACAATTTTGTTTAAGTCTCCTAAGACTTTAGCATGATATTGATGGCTCAAGGCTGATGTTGCATCAAATACAAGGTCACAGCAATCTGGATTGTTTAAGATAGCATCAATACTCCGGTCGGAAACTGGAATGCCAAGATTGATTGCTTTTGACATCCCCCTTGATGATAAATTACGGCCAATAAAAAGAGAACATGTTATAAAAGGGGAGCGCAAAACCTTTATAAGTAAGTCGGTTCCTATATTCCCACTGCCTAAAATTGCGACTTTTATTTTTTTCAATAACGTTTCACCTATAGAAACTAACCGAGAAGAGGAGCTAACTTTTGTTGTGGACACAATTTTGTTCGTACTCTTCTCTCGGTAAGAAAGGGAACATGTCATCATAAGGCATTGAAACCATGCGCCCGTCCTCCAACTTCTTAGACGCGACCCTTGGAATTAACAATTGATTCGAAGGAGTCATAACTTCACATATCAGTGGCCCGCTAAAGCTCTTCACCTTATCTAATTTCATTTCCAATTCGCCCAATCTGGATATCTTTATATAGTCAATTCCATATGCCTTTGCAATTTTCTTCATATCTGGAAAACTGACTCCTGTCTCCGCACTCTCGCCAATTAATCTCCCTTCCATGAAATTACTTTGCGTATGCCTTATGAGGAGATACCCTTTGTTACTCAAAACGATAAGTTTAACCGGAAGTTTGTTGTGAACTATCGTTTGCAACTCCTGCATATTCATCTGTATAGAACCGTCACCAGTTATACAATACACGTCCTTTCCGTGTGTCCCTGCGGCAACACCGATCGAGGCAGGCATGTACCCCATTGTTGACAAGCCGCCAGTGATAATATGACGTTGCCCGCGTTTCACCTTAAATGCCTGTGCATGAACATGGAAACATGAACCGGTATCCACCAGAAAGATATCACCTTCCGACATCTTTTCAGAGAAGACCGTCATAAAATGATAAGAATTGATCCCCTCTTTTTCATCTCTATATTCAGGCAGGTCGACGGGATATTTGTGCTTCCACACTTGAGTTTGGTCGATCCATTTTTGATTCCAAAAACTATAATTCCCGAGCTTTTGGCGCAATATCTTGATGAATACCTTGGCATCGGCTCTAATGGCAATGTCGGGAATGACAGACGGCTTGGTAAGTTCATTTTCATCAACATCCACAATCACTTTTTTCGCGTTAGGCGCGAAATTTTGATAATCGTAACCGATTAAACCGACACTAAGCCTACATCCTATAACAATCATCAGGTCCGAATTTTGGACAGTAAAATTAGCCGCCCTATCGCCATATGTCCCCGGTCTTCCAACAAAAAGCGGGTTGTCGTATTCGATCAAATCCATCCCTAACCGAGAAGAAAGCACCGGGATATTTAAGGAAGATATAAAGTCGTTTACTGCTTTCATCGCACCAGAAAGACGGATACCTGCTCCGAGCAGAAAAAAAGGCCTTCTACTATTCTGTATGGCCTCTTTTACAAGGTCAATCTGCTTTTCGAGTGACTGCAGGTTTTCTTCCGCCTCTGGCGGCTGGAATCCTTCATACGCATCGGGGTCAAACAACGCCCCCTGGATATCTATTGGACACTCAATCCATACCGGCCCAACTGGATGTGATTTTGCCGTGTAGATACATTTTCCGATTTCGTATTTCACCCTGGTGATGTCGTCAAGCATTACTGCATACTTTGTAACATGTTGAAATATCGGCAGAGTATTGAATCCTTGAAGAGCAAATTGTCTTGGCCCGACCACTTTGGCCTGTGAGACTTTCGATTGACCTGCGACCACAATGCAGGGAGAACGGTCGACATATGCACCAACGACTCCGGTCAGCGTATTCAAGGCAGCTGGACCAGCTGTAACATAAACCGTACCAAGGCCACTCGTATACCTCCCATAGGCTTCCGCAGCCATGGTAGCAGCCTGTTCGTGATGGCAACAAATAAATTTTTGTTTCTTATGCAGCAATAATGCATCAGTAAGATGCATGATCATTCCACCAGTAACCAGAAAGGTATGCTCCCCTCCCGCTCGGTATAGTTTATCAACAATATAATCAGCAACCCGCATTTTCATGATGAGACAACTCCTCTCAATTCACGCTCGATTACTACGCACACATCTCTGAGGGAAACAACTTTCATTTTATTACTTTAAAAATCTTTTATCGTCTTTATCATAAACGATAACATCTCATCCGTCATCCCTGGATAAACACCTACCCAAAAGATATCCCTCATGATTTTGTCAGTATTAATCAGTTCACCAACGATTCTGTAACCCTCCCCGATCTTCCTCATCTCATCAAAACAGGGATGTTTGATGAGGTTTCCGGCAAAGAGCATCCTGGTTTGAATCCCCTTTGACTCCAAGTGGTTTACTATATCATCCCTCGTGAATCCCGTCCCTTCTTTTACCGTCAATAAAAAACCGAACCAGGAAGGATCAGAACCTTCCGTTGCTTCCGGGAGTATGAACTTATCTGCGAGGTCTGAAAGGCCATCCCTAAGCATCTTCCAGTTACGTTTCCTTGCTTCTATGAAAGTAGGCAGTTTTTCAAGCTGGGCGCAGCCGATTGCGGCCTGCATATCTGTGACCTTCAGATTATATCCAAAGTGGGAATAGACGTATTTGTGGTCATAACCGTAGGGAAGCTCCCCGAACTGCTGTCCGAAGCGGTTGCTACATGTGTTATCACGGCCTGAGGGACACCAACAGTCCCGCCCCCAGTCTCGGAAAGATTCTACAAGCCTCTTAAGCCTGGTGTCATTTGTATACACAGCCCCACCTTCTCCCATTGTCATGTGGTGAGGTGGATAAAAACTGGAAGTTCCAATATGGCCTATAGTCCCTGTAAATCGCCATTCGCCTTTATAAAGATATTTTGATCCCAAGGCATCGCAATTGTCTTCAATCAACCAGAGGTTATGCTTATCGCAAAAACTCTTTACGGTATTCAGGTCAAAAGGGTTCCCAAGTGTATGGGCAACCATAACAGCCTTAGTCCTTTCAGAAAGGGCGGTTTCCATCTGGCTGCAATCTATGTTGTATGTTGGAAGGGATACATCCACAAATACTGGAATGGCACCATACTGGATGATAGGGGCCACTGTTGTAGGAAAGCCGGCAGCCACCGTGATTACCTCATCACCCTTATTGATTCTCCTATCACCAAGCTTCAGCGATGTAAGTGCCATGAATGCAAGGAGATTTGCGGATGAACCGGAGTTGGCAAGCGAGCAATACTTTACTCCAAGGAATTGAGAAAACTCTTTTTCAAACCTTTCAGCATATCTTCCTGTAGTCAGCCAGAAGTCAAGGGACGAGTCTACGAGATTAGAAATCTCCTTTTCGTCAAAGACACGTCCAGCATAAGGGATGCGGTCGCCGGGAGTGAATGTTTTTTTATCTTTGTGTTTGAACTCGTAATATCTGATTGCAGCTTGTATCGCCTGTTCTCTCAGGTCTTTTTCCAAATCTTTATTTTCCACCCTGTCTTCCTTTATCAATTAAGTTAGAATACTCTTCGATCTGTTTTAAGCATTTCTCCCGCAAGTCCTCATTTTCTTTATATGCCTTTGTCCAATCTATAATGCTGTCTATGGCCTTCTCTAAACTCCAGCGAGGATGCCATCCCATTTCTGTTTTTGCTTTTGAGCAGTCAAGCTTTAAGTAGTGAGCTTCATGTGGATGCTCTCCCTTATCTATTTCGTAAGAGGCATCCCCCCCCCATTTTGCACACATCCTTTGAACAATCCATTCTACAGGCTTTGCATCGCTATCGTCGGGACCGAAATTCCAAGCTTCAGCATAACGAAGACCATTTTCGTACAACTTTTGCGCAAGGGTGAGATATCCACTAAGGGGTTCTAAGACATGCTGCCAGGGTCTAATTGCATGGGGATTTCTGATAAGTATTTTTTCTCCCTTCAAAAGCGCTCTAATGCAATCAGGAATTAGTCTGTCATTTGCCCAGTCACCGCCTCCTATAACATTTCCTGCCCGGGCAGAGGCCACTGCCACACCATGGCTGGCGTAGGCTTTAGTATTAAAAAAAGAGTTTCTATAAGCAGCGGTAACCAATTCGGAACATGCCTTGCTGCTCGAATATGGGTCGTATCCACCTAAAGGTTCGTTCTCGCGGTATCCCCAAAGCCATTCCTTATTTTCGTAGCACTTATCAGTAGTCACGTTGACAACAACTCTAACACTTTTGCATCTTCTAACAGCCTCAAGGAGATTTGCGGTCCCCATAACATTTGTGGCATATGTATCAACAGGATTTTTATACGACTCGATAACCAGTGGTTGAGCCGCCATGTGGATGACGATCTCTGGGAAAGCAGCCTGCATTGTTTTCTCCAGTTTTTCGCCGTTACGGACATCTGCAATTACTGAATTAACCAACTCATCGAGTCTACAAAGCTCATAAAGGCTCGGCTCCGTTGGAGGATTCAAAGCATAACCTGTCACCTCCGCCCTCATCGCGTGAAGCCAAAGGGAAAGCCAATATCCCTTGAAGCCTGTATGTCCAGTAATTAAAACCCTTTTACCTTTCCAAAAATCCGGATTCATTACCAGACCTTCCACGGTGCATTCCCAGACTTCCACAAATCTTCAAGATGATTTTTATCACGCAGGGTGTCCAGTGGCTGCCAGAAGCCGGAATGGGGAAAAGCTACAATTTGCCCTTCACTGGCCAACCGATCCATTGGTTCGCGCTCCCAGATTGTTTGATCTCCCGCGATGTAATCAAGCACCTTGGGCGATAATACAAAGAAGCCCCCGTTGATCCAGCCACCATCACCCTGTGGTTTCTCCTGAAAACTTAATATGTTGTTGCCCGATAATTTCAATACACCAAATCGCCCAGGTGGTTGCGTTGCGGTCAAGGTCACCAATTTACCAAGTTTTTTATGGAATTCGATTAAGCGCGTGATATCAACATCACCCACGCCATCCCCATAAGTACAGCAAAAATCTTCATCACCCACATATTGCGCGACACGCTTGATACGCCCACCTGTCATGGTGTCTTCACCTGTATCCACCAGCGTGACTCGCCATGGTTCAGCATTGCGCTGATGCACTTCCATATGGTTATGCTCCATGTCAAATGTCACATCCGACATATGCAAAAAGTAGTTGGCGAAATACTCTTTAATGAGATAGCCCTTGTAACCGCAACAGATAACGAAATCATGGATACCGTGGACCGAATAGGTTTTCATGATGTGCCAGAGAATTGGCTTGCCCCCGATTTCAACCATGGGCTTTGGTCGAGTAGACGTTTCCTCACTAATGCGTGTACCTAAACCACCTGCCAAGATTACTGTTTTCATATAGCAACCTCATATAACTTTCTCTGAAACAAACACATTTTAGTCACCTACTCGCTTTAGCCTATACCCACTTATACTAAAAGTGGAATCTTTGTTAGCAAACATACGAACTTCTAGTTGCTCAGCTTGTTTATTCAAACGTATTTCCCTTTCAAGAATTACTTTGATCTTCCCCCGATTTAACGGACACTCAGTTAAGTTAGGCTGCCATAGCCTCCAGCTTAAATGATACCGATGAACGGTACCCGAGGGCTGAATGCCTCGTCTAACGATTATAGAACATTCGACAATACTTTATATAGCCTCCAACCCTACATTCGTCCTTAAAAATCAACAGCCATCTAAGCTTGGAATGCTCATCCGGCAGAAATGCCGGCCTTTTCAATACTCACAAGGATTTCTTCATCCGGCGTACATTTTGCCGCTATTGTTATAGTCTGTCCATCAGGCATTGTAAATAGAATATATAAGCAGCTATTCAGATAAAGTTGATATGCATGGGCGGCTTGCCTTCGCCTTTTTTAAAGGCAGCCTTTTTAGTTTTTAAATCCCATAAAAATTCATTAACTTTATGCTGTAAACACAGCGAGCCACACATGGTCCTTGCATCAAACTTTTCTGAACCTATCAGCCTGATAACCTCCCAATAGCGCTCGCTCTGCCATATCTCCTTAAACGACTTATCTGCAATATTGCCGATATGATATTTTTTGTACTTGGAATTAAAAAGCATACCGCAGGGAGCCACAAGTCCGGAACCTGAAAACTGCATAATAAAAGGAGGCCCGTAACACTGGCTGTAGACGCGTTTTCCCCCGCTCAAAATCTTGGACCATTTAGCCCTGACCAGATAAGTGTCATCAGAATACGCTTCCGCTTTCTTTAAGATGTCAATCATGTCATGGTACTTTGAATAATCAACACCAAGGCTTCCTTTTTCATCATCGCTGCAATGCTTTATGACAAGATAGTCTACGCCAAGCTCTTTCCCAAGTTTTGTCAATGGGATAATCTGGTCCGCAAATTCTGGCAGAAGCACCATCTGAAGGCCGAGGGTTACAGCAAGTTTATTTTTCTTTTTAATCCTTACTGCTTCCTTAATCGTATTTATAACCTTGAGAAAATGTTCTGTTTTACAGCCATGTATCGAGGCATATCTGTCAGCGTCCCCTGCAGATATATTAAACCTTAAATACGTAAGCGCAGGCAGTATTTCTTCCAGCCTGCCGTCCTTCAGTAAATAACCGTTAGTGCCCAATGCCATATCCAGGCCGTTTTGCCTGCCTCTCAATATAGCGTCGTAAAGATGCGGAGAGCATGTACTTTCCCCGTCGCTTACAAAACTGACAGCCTTCACGCCTATCTCAGCCGCATCATCGAGAAATCTGAAGATGACATCTCTGGTCATCTTCTTTTCATCATTTGACTGGAGCATGCCATAACAATAAACACATCTGTATGAGCACCGTCTTGTCAGGGCGCAGTCAATCGTTATAGGCGCTATCCGTTCACCCCTCAGCCAGGCATCTACCCTTTCTTTGTGCCATGCCAGCTTATGGCCGTCAAGTATTAACTTTTCCATCCGTAGATATTAAACTCCTTCTGCTCTATGCAATAAAACCGATAACGGTCTACTCAATTTCATTATGCCGTCTTGCTGTCAGTGAGTCCTTAACAAAATCTTTTTTGATCTTTATGCCCTTACTGAAATAAATGTCTTTTACCAGCCGAAGATAGCCCCTTATGACCTTCATAAGGGAAGGGAATGATACGGCCTTTGACACCCCTGAATTCCTCAATGCAAGCCTGTAAGGGACTTCTGCAAAAAGATATCCCCTCTTTACTGTCCTTATAAGGATATCCGTCTGGAAGAAAAACCCCATGCTGCGGTAATTAAGTTCCTTCAAAATTGACTTCCGGTAAAGGACTGTGCCGTTCGTATAATTGAAATTGACCATAAAAGTTGTATTAATAATAAACCTGTAAACAAATGAAAGCGCATTCCTGAATAAGGAACGCACCCTCTTATTAAAAACAAACGGGATAATCATATCTACCT
>Ga0265296_1002460_pt1 | contig 18653 bp, 14 predicted proteins | sample MunlanPumphouse1_FD_189073 | JGI IMG/M metagenome (GOLD analysis project Ga0265296, IMG submission 189073) | Groundwater microbial communities from a municipal landfill in Southern Ontario, Canada - Pumphouse #1 | ecosystem: Environmental > Aquatic > Deep subsurface > Groundwater | place...
AGCCACCCCTGCCATGATGAAAGGAACCGCCACGGCCCATGCCCCCGCCACCCCGAAATGACCCATGCCCGCCCCCCCCACCGCCGCGACCGCCATGACCGCCGGGTCCGCCCCGTTGGGCCAGGGCCGGGATGGCCGCCATCAGGACAATTATGAGTAAAGAAATCAATGATAGCTTTTTCATTTCCTTGCCTTCTTTCAAAGTGGTTGGCATAAAACCGGACAGCGCCAAACGGCTCTCCTATCTTGTTTAGATATGCTGGCACAGGATTCGTTAAAAAAAACGGTTTTCCGGGAGGCTCGCCGGCTCGTACAGGCCGCCGATCCATGGGGCCGGGGTTGGTTAACCAGTCATAGGCGGGGTAAGAAGCAGGTCCAGCACCGGGGCGGACTCTGGTTTTCATCCTCTTAATATTTGCCTTTGACTATTAGTTTAACATTGGGCCAGGTAGACCTAAAAGAGGGGTTCATCAAGTTAGCGGCTGAGGATACCAAGACCAATACGGGGCGGCTGGCGCCCCTTAACGGGAAATTGGTGGGGATGGTCAAGGCCATGCCCAGGGGCTTGCCCATGACCCCTGTACTCATACCGAGTTGCAATCAAACGGCGCGGATTTGTAGGGGGCACCCAGGTGTGCCCCCCGGACGCTCGCAAAAACACCATCCCCCGGCCCCCTAATACCGTTTTCCGTTTTCCGTTAAAAGAATTTTGATTATCAGCAAGTTACATTACAAGTTTGTTTCATTTGAAAGTGAAATTGGTATAAATCAATGCGATCATTAGGATTAAGGACGCAGCGGTATTTGCGATCTCTGGGGCGGACACCTGGGTCCGCCCCTACGAGAAAATTGCCGATTGATTGCAACTCGGTATGAGACACACGGCCATCAATAACTGGCGGCTACAGGGCCATGATTATTTCAGGATTATGGCGGCCAGTGGCCACCAGACCATGAACGTCTTCACACGGTACCACACAGTGAAGAAGGAAGAACTGAAGGCCTTGGCGGGGGAAAAACGGTAACAATATTCACCTGGATATTCACCAGGCAAAAAAGAGGGGTTGGCCGAAATGGCCAACCCCTTGGAATTTTCTGGCTCCCCGGGACGGACTCGAACCGCCGACCAAGTGGTTAACAGCCACCCGCTCTACCAAGCTGAGCTACCGGGGAGTGTGGTTTGGCTGGGGGACAAGGATTCGAACCTTGATAGGCAACTCCAGAGGCTGCAGTCCTGCCGTTGGACGATCCCCCAACATCTGTTTTTTATATGCTCTGCCGCCGCCTTTGTCAATACCCGGGGTAAGTTTGCGGCAGGCCGGTTAGGCAGGCGTCCCCATCTCCCCTCAGGTTTCCGGCCCTCCTCCCAGGACCTGATGGATAATCCCCAGGCTTTCCGGGGAGACGGAGGTGAAGCGGATGTGGGCCTCCTGGGCGCCGTTTTCACCGGGTCCGATGGCGGTCACCTTGCCGTAAATTTTCCCCGGGATTTCTTGTGCGCCGGCGTCCAGCAGGTAGAGGCGCACGTCTTCCCAGGCCGCCAGTTCTCCCGTGTAGCGGATGATGGCGGCGGTTTCCGACAATTGGGTGATTTGGGCCCCGGCGCCGGCCCCGGAGATGATCTTGTTTTTCAGGCGGTAAATATGGACCGGGAGGCTCATGCCCAGGGGGGTCAAGACCTCCCGCCGTTCCTTCAGGCGCAGGTTATAGGGGCCGTGGATGGCCCGCACTTCATAGAGGGTGGCCGGGTCCGGGACCCCTTTCATTTCCGCGCGGATGGACTCGCCCACCTCGATGAGCTCTTGCACCCGCGCGTAGGTGGAGGGGCCGATGATCACCTGGCCGCCCAGGGCGTAGGATTCTATCCTGCTGGCGAAGTTCACGTCCGCGCCCACCACGCTGTATTTGGTGCGCCTTTCGGAGCCGATGTTGCCCACCACCACCGTGCCGGTGTTCACGGCCACGCCCATCTCCAGAAGGGGCAGCCCGTCCGCGGCGTTGACCGCGTTGATCTCCTCCATGGCCCCCTGCATGGCCAGGGCGCAGGCCACGGCCCGGGCGGGATGGTCTTCCTGGGGTTCGGGCGCGCCGAAAAAGGCAAAGATGCCGTCCCCCAAAATCTCGTCGATGACGGCCTGATGATCCAGAAGAATTTCAATCATCTTGCTCAGATAGCGGTTCAAAAAGGTGATAATCTGGTGCGGTTCCATGTCCGCGGTGAGGGCCGTAAAGCCCCGGAGGTCGGACATGATCAGAGATACTTCCCGGGTTTCCCCTCCCAGCTCCAGGGCCTCTTTGTTTTCCAAGAGTTTCTTGGCCACTTCCTGGGTGACGTAGCGGCCGAAGGTGTCCCTGACGAAATCATGCCTTTCAATATAATCTGTGAGTTGCCGACCCAAGTGGTTGAAAGTATGCGCCAACTGGACCATCTCTTTGGCCCCGGTTTCCGGCACGGTTATGGTTAAGTCCCCCTCGCCCATTCTTCTCACCCCGTCCCGCAACCGGAAAATGGGCCGGGAAAAGGCGCCGGCAAAAAAAAGTCCGGATAATCCGGCGATGATGGTAAAGATAACCCCCGCGATGAGGCTGGCGAGCTTTATCTGCTTTTCAATAGCCCCGGTGGCTGCGCTGATGGATTGCTGGGCCAGGGCCATTTTCTCTTGGGCCGCTCCCTTCATTCTGGCCTGGGCCGGCAGAAAAAATTCATCTATATTAACTACCGCCACCACAATGAAAGGAGTCCGGTCCACCTGGGCCAAGACCATAAACTTTTTCCGGGGCCGATTATCTCGATCCAGAAAGGTGTAATAACCTTTTACCTTGGGATTTTTAAAAGAGAGGGACACCAGGTTCCACATCTCCGGAAACTGGTCTTTCCAGGCGGCAAAGTTTTTCCCTTCCACCTGGGGGTTAGGATGCAAGACATTGGTGCCGGTGTGGTCATTAAGGTCCAGGTAACCCGCAGCGCCTTCCGCGGTGAGAATATCCTGGGTGGCAATGGCCCGGAGCCGTTGATCCCGGCGCAGTTGGTCATAGTTATAAGTTTCCCGGCCTCCCAGTAAGTAGGCCAATTCCTTGGCCACTTCTTCGGCTTTGGCCTCCACCATTTTTTCCGCATAGGTGGTCAAAATTTCTTCGGAAACTTGAGAGTTGGCGTTCGTCAAGCCTTCCAGGGCCTCCTGGACGATTACCAGGTTGCGGCCGGCGAGCTTGAAGGCAATCCGATCGAAGACTTCAGACAAGCCCAGGGTCAAAATAATCAAGGCCACGTACGACAGGACCAGATAGGTGCGAATACTCATGGGAGTCTCCCCGGTCCCCAACGATACCAGGTTCCGTGCGGTTTATGACCAAGGCCCCTCCCCCCGCCATCCTATCCCCCCAAAGTCTCTTTAATAATCGCCTGGCTTTCCGGGGAGACGGAGGTGAAGTGGATGTGGGCTTCCTGGGCGCCGTTTTCTCCGGGACCGATGGCGGTCACCTTGCCGTAAATCTTCCCCGGGACCTCGTTTTGCTGCGCATCCAGCAGGTGGAGGCGCAGGTCTTCCCAGGCCGCCAGCTCTCCCGGGAAGCGGATGACCGCCCCGGTTTCCGACAATTGGGTGATTTGGGCCGCGCCGGTGGCGCCGGTGATCATTTTATCCTTGATGCGGTAGATGTGGACCGGCAGGCTGGCGGCCAGGGCCACCAAGGTCTCCTGCCGCTCCGGGAGACGCAGGTTATAGGGGCCGTGGATGGCCCGCACCTCATAAAGGGTGGCCGGTTCCGGGATCCCCTTCATCTCCGCCGGAATGGACTCTCCCACCTCGATAATTTCCCGGACCAGCTGGAAGGTGGAGGGGCCGATGAGCACCTGACCACCCAAGGCGTAGGACTCTATTCTGCTGGCAAAATTTACGTCCGCGCCCACCACGCTGTACTTCGTCCGCCTTTCGGAGCCGATGTTGCCCACCACCACCGTGCCGGTATTCACGGCCACGCCCATCTCCAGATGGGGCGTCCCCTCCGCGGCATTGACGGCGTTGATTTCCTCCATGGCCCCCTGCATGGCCAGGGCGCAGGCCACGGCCCGGGCGGGGTGGTCCTCCAGGGGCTCGGGCGCGCCGAAAAAGGCCAGGATGCCGTCCCCCATAATTTCATCGATCACGGCCCGGTGGTCCAGGAGGATCTCGATCATTTTGCTCAGGTAGCGGTTGAGAAAGGCGATAACCTGCTCCGGGTGCATATCCGCGGTTAAGGCGGTGAAGCCCCGGAGATCGCAGATGAGCAGGGTCACCTCCCGGGTCTCGCCCCCCATGGCCAGGGCGTCTTCGGATTCCAGGAGCCTTTTCACCACCTCCTGGGTGACGTAGCGGCCGAAGGTGTCCCGGATAAAATCCCGCTTTTCCATATAATCGGTGAGCTGTTCCCCCAATTCGTTGAAGGAATGGGCCAGCTGCCGGATTTCTTTGGCGCCGGTTTCGGGCACGGTGACGGAAAAATCCCCGTGGCCCAGAGCGGCGGTGGACCGGGCCAGGACCCTCAAGGGCCTGGTGATGGACCGGGAGAGGACAGTGATCACCAGCCCTAAAAAAGCCAGGCCGATCAAGCCGATAATTATCAGCCGCTGGCTCAAATGGTTCACATTGGCGAACAATTCATCTTCCGGAAAGATGACCCCCAGGGTCCAGCCGCTGGAGCCCAAGGGGGTATAGAACATCCAGGACTTGTGCCCGGAGATGAAGTCGTTAACCGGCACGAAGCCCTGGCCCCCCCGGATCATCTCCCGGCCGAGCCGGCGCAGCTCGGGATCATTCCGGGCCACGGCCAGGCTGAACATGCTCTCCCTCATAATCAAGGTTTTGTCGGGATGGGTCAGGAAACGCCCGTTTTGGGAGATGAGAAAGGCATAGCCGGTCTGGTAAATTTTCACCGCGGCCACCAGTTTTTCTAATCCCAGCAGGGAGATATCTGCGTCGGCCACCCCCACCACCTCTTTGCGCCCCTCCTTTTCATTAAAAAAAGGCACGGCAAAAGAGGCCATAATGATGTTGCCGCCGCCTTCATCATAATAGGGTTCACTCCAGAGGGGGCGCTGCAGTTCTTTGGGGATCTGGTACCAATCCAAAAAAAAGTACCGGTAGGTGTCGCTGCCCAAAAAATCGACCTTGATCTGCCCTTGATCGCGGTAAGCATAAGGGCAGAAATAATAGAGCTTGGGGTCGAAGACGGAGGGTTCGAAAGCGACGGCAATGCCGTAAATTTCGGGATTATTGACCAGGGCCCGGTTAATCAGGCGCAAGAGGTGTTCCCGGTGAAAGGGCTGTTCTTCCATGATGGTGGCCAGTAGGCGGGGGATCTTTTCCACCCCCTGGAGGGTGGTCTCGATTTTATTGCCGGTGGCCAGGGCAATATTTTTGGCGTCTTCCACCGCATCTTTCATGATGGCGGCCTTGGAAGCCCAGTAATTATAAGTCAAGGCCGCGATAAAAATAAGGGCGGTGCTGGTAAGGATACAGAAGGTGAGCCTGGCGGCCAGACTGCTATTTTTCATGGCCGGACTCACAATTGCGATAAAACTGGTGAAATTCCGGGATATTATCGATTAAGCCGAAGTTTTTCAGCTCCCGGGCCACCTGGTTATAGGTCTCTTCCTGGAGACAGCCCATGGGGACGCCGGCGCCGGGGGGGCTAATGATGTCGGCCATGCGTTCCAGCATCCACTTCTGCTGGACCCGGTTGGTGGGCAGATTGGCGGCATTGACGTACTTCATGACGATATCCAGGGCCTCGTCGGGGTGGGCAAAGGCGTATTTCCAGCCGGCCAGGGAGGCCTGGACAAAATTGATGGACCTGCCTGGATCTTTCTTAAAATGAGACTCCAGGCAATAGATGCCGTCTTCCGGGAATTTCAGGCCGTAGTCGGCAAGCATAAAGGTGGTCAGCTCCTCGGGGTTGATCCCGGCCTGAATGAGCCGATGATACTCGTTGTACCACATGGCCGAGGCCACCTCTGCGCCGCCCCGCAGGAAGAGGTTCATGGTGGAGCCTTGGGAAAGGATGGTTACGGCCAGATGTTGCTGCTCGAAAAAGGCCCGGGGCTGAATTTGAAACTCCTCCCCCCAGAGGGCCACTTTCTTGCCGTTGATATCGGCCGGGACGTTGATGCCGCTGGACTTCTTGGCCACCAGCATGAGGGCGGAGCGCTGCACGATCTGGCCGATATTGACGAGTTTGAAGCCCTTGGCCCGTTTGACGATGCCGGTGGTCAGGAACATGGTGCCGAAATCGGCCCGGCCGGTGAGCAATAATTCCGGGGCGGGGAAATTCGGCCCGCCCTTGAGGATCTTCACGTCCAGGCCCCGGTCCCGGTAAAAACCTTTCTCATGGGCCACGTAATAGCCGGCAAATTGAGATTGGGGCAGCCATTGGGGGATAAAGGTGACCGGGGCCAGGTCCGCGGCCAGCGCCACCCGGAAAGACGCGGCCAATATCAGTAAACTCATCAGGAAAAGATAAAGGTTGCGCCTCATAAATTTTGTCCGGCGATTAATTACCCTGATCATGGGCGCCAGGTCCAGGGGAAATCCTTAGCCCCCACACCCCCATCCCAGCTCCCGGTGGGGCGGGCCTCCGTGCCCGCCTCCACGGTTGGCGGGCACGGAGGCCCGCCCCACCATCCCTTAAAGGGTGGGGGGTAAGCAGTCTGCGGGGGGTCAGGGAAAAATAAGGCCAAGAAACTGCTCCCCGGCCCTGAGCCCTGCAATCATTCCCGGCCCAGGGCCCGGCGGATAATGGCATAGATTTCCGGGGCCACGGAGGTAAAGCGGATTTGGGCTTCCTTCAAGTCCCCCTGGCCGGGTTTCAGGGCGATGACCTTGCCGTAGATTCTGCCCGGGATTTCCTGGCCCTGTGCGTCCAACATGGGGAGGCGGACATCTTCCCATTCCTCCAATTCCCCCTCCACCAGGACCATGGCGGATGTTTCGGAAAGATGCGTGATCCAGGCGTTGCCGGTCTTGCCGATGACCATTTTTTCGCTGATGCGCAGGAGATGGACCGGGATCTTCCGGGCCAGGAGCGTCAGGGTTTCATACCGTTCCGGGAGATAAATGTTATATGGCGCCCCAATGCCCAGCACTTCATAAAGGGTGGTCCGGCCGGCAATCCCTTTCATGGCCACCTCCATGGTTTCCTCCACCTTGATGAGGGGCCGCACCCGCTGGAAAGTGGAGGGGCCGATGAGCACCTGGCCGCCCACCGCGTAGGATTCGATGCGGGAGGCCAGGTTTACGCCCGCGCCCACCACGCTGTACTTGGTCCTTCTCTCGGAGCCGATGTTGCCCACCACCACGGTGCCGGTATTCACGGCGATACCCATTTCCAAATGGGGCAAACCGTCGGCATGATTGCGGGCATTGACTTCGTCCATGGCCACCTGCATGGCCAGGGCGCAGGCCACGGCTCGCACCGGGTGATCTTCCATGGGCTCCGGCGCGCCGAAAAAGGCCAGGATACCGTCTCCCATAATTTCATCAATGATGGCCCCGTGGTCCAGCAGGATCTCGATCATCTTGCTCAGATAACGGTTGAGAAAGGAGATGACCTCCTCCGGGTCCATATCCGCGGTTAAGGCGGTAAACCCCCGGAGGTCGGAGATGAGCAGGGTCACCTCCCGGGTTTCGCCCCCCAATTCCAGGGCCTCTTTGGATTCCAGGAGGCGCTTGACCACTTCCTGGGTGACGTAGCGGCCGAAGGTATCCCTGATGAAATCCCGCTTTTCGATATAGTCAATCAGCTGCCGCCCCATTTGGTTGAAAGTTTGGGCCAGGTGGAACACCTCTTTAGCGCCCTCTTCGGGGATGGCCACGGCAAAGTTCCCCTCCCCCACCTCCTTCACCCCCTTCTGCAGCCGCCGCAGAGGCCCGGAAATGGAGGCGGCGAAATAAATTCCCATCAATGCCGCCACCAGGGCGAAGAAGGCCCCGGCCAGGAGCCCCACCTGCTTGAGCTGCTGTTTGATGCCCAGGGAATGCTTTTTCAGGGCTTGTTCCGACTGGGCGATGATTTCCAGGGAGGCCTTTCTCATTTTCTCCTGGGTGGGGAGAAAATAGTCGTCAATATTGACTATGGCCGCGGCAATGAAGGGCGTGCCGGGAATGCGAATCCTGACGGCAAAGCGGCGCCTTTCTTTTTTATCCCGGTCGAAGAAGGTGTAATAACCGCGCACCTTATCCTCTTTCAGGGAACGCTTGATCATCTCCGTGGTTTCCGGGTATTTTTCCTCCCAATCCATCTGGTTGCGGCCTTCCACATCCTTATCCGGATGAAAGAGGATATAGCCGTTTTGGTCGTATAAATCAGTATAACCGGCCGTCCCCTGGGCGGTATAAATGGTTTGGGTGGCTATGGCGCGGAGCTTGGGGTCCCGGCGCATCTCCTCGTAATTGTAGGTCTTCCGGCCTGCCAGCGCATAAGCCAGTTCTTTGGCCACGTCCTGGGCCTTGTCTTCGACGATGTATTCCCCGTAATTGGTGAGAATCTGCTTGGCCATTTGATAGTCCGCGGTGGTGATGGCCCTCACCCCTTGTTCGGCAAACCTCAGGTTGCCCGCGGCCACTTTCTCCATGACCCGTTCGGCCACCACCCACAAGCCCAGAATCAGCATGGAGATCAAGAGCAGATAGGAAAGCAGGATTCTGGTGCGGATACTCATCTGGCAAGCCTCTGGAGTGCAAAAGGATAAGTCGCTGGAGCTAACGGCCTAGTCACCGGTTCCTACTAGGCAGGAAATTTTACCTATGTGTCAAGAAAGAAAATGGGGCGCGGTGAAGATAGGATGATGGCGGCATTCTTCGGGTGTAAGAGATAAGGGGCTAACGGGGGCTGGAAGAAACCAAGAGGGCCGCTTGCCGCGGCCCCATGGGGTGCTGCCGGTGCAGCAAGGAAAAGGTTTGCCTCAGGGAGCGACCTCCCAATTGGCCTCAAAGGTGTTGTCGTAGAGGGTGTATAAGTACCCCATCATTCTTCCCACTCCCGGCATAACTCCTCCCTCGACCTTCCAGAAACTTAAATAGATGGCCGGAATCATGCGGGGTTCGTTGGTTTTGGGGTCGGGATCGATGTTCTGCCAGACTTCCTTTTTCTCCATGACCCGCCACAAGGTTGCGTGCTTCTTGCTGCGCACGGTCTGTCCGACGCTGGGGAGCTTCTTTTCCCGGACGATTTTCTGATAGTCCTCCATAGGTCACCTCCTGGGGAAAATGGTTAGGACATTAATCAAAAAATAAGATTGAATCTAGCCGGTTTCAAGGTCTGATCCGGCTCAGAACCTTCATATTCCTAAAAAAATTATGGCAAAGAAGCCTCCCCCCTTTCTTGCAAAGCGAGTAAGGAGCGCTCGGCCCCCAGGATTTCGGCCAGGTTTTACTATACTTCCAGTTCTTCTTTTAACTCCCGATAAACACCCGCCGGTTCTCCTGGCCCCAGAGGCAAAAAAACTTCCGCCCCAAAAATGGACAGAAGTCATCAGCCCTCGTCCGGCAAAGCGGAGCAATTATGGCGGACTGCCGCGGCTTTTATTCTACTATCGGATTATCTTTCCCGCTGGGCAAACATCGACAGTAAAGGACATTCCGGGCATATTGCCCTTGCACAATCAGGAGGTCCATGTTAAACGAAATGGAGCAATAACGGCGATGGGGTCCGCCGGGGTGCAGCTTCTGCACCCGAACCGCGTAAACGCTGATGGCTCCTGATTTCCCTTGCGGGCGGTCAGGGGCTTTTTTCTTGGCACGATTTCTTCCGGGGGCCTTATGGCGATCAGTCTGGCGCTCATCATCATCCTGGGATTGGCCGCGGATTACCTCTTTCGCCGCCTGAAACTGCCGGGACTGGTGGGCATGTTACTGGTGGGCATCATCTCCGGGCCCCATGTGCTGGGGTTGCTCAAACCGGAAATGATGACGGTGTCCGCGGATTTCCGGAAGATCGCCCTCATCGTTATCTTGCTTAGGGCCGGGTTCACCCTGCGCCGGGAGACCTTGAACCGCACGGCCCGGCCTGCCCTGCTCATGTCCTTTGTCCCTGCCTCCCTGGAAATTCTCGGGGTAACCCTGGCGGCCGCCTATATCCTCTCCTTTTCCTGGCTTCAGGCCTTGATGTTGGGTGCCATTCTGGGCGCGGTCTCCCCCGCGGTGGTGGTCCCCATGATGATCCATTTCATGGAGCAGGGCCAAGGCGCGCAAAAAGGCATCCCCACCTTTGTGCTGGCGGGCTCCGCCCTGGATAACGTCTTTGCCATCGTGGTCTTTACCCAAATTCTGGGCCTGTACACCGGGGCGAGCGGCAATTTCTGGTGGGGCCTGGCCAACATACCGGTGGCGGTGGTTCTGGGGACGGCTCTGGGCCTGTTGGCCGGTTACCTCCTATATCTGTTCATCAGCCGTTATGAGCTTCCCAGCCCCCGGCGCACCATCCTGGTGCTGGGGGTGGCCATCAGTCTCACCTGGATCGGCGACGCGGCCAACAAACTGGTGCCCATCGCCTCTTTGCTGGGGGTCCTGGCCATGGGTTTGGTCATCCTGGAAAAGGATGAGGGCCTGGGACATATCATTTCCCAAAAACTGCAGCGGCTCTGGGTTTTTGCGGAACTGCTGCTCTTCGTGCTGGTAGGCGCGCAGGTCAACCCCAAGGTGGCTTGGGGCGCCGGGGCCGCGGGCCTGGCCATCATCGCCTGCGGCTTGATCTGCCGCTCCCTGGGCACCTTTCTTTCGGTCCAGGGGGCCGGGCTCAACTTCCGGGAAAAGCTCTTCTGCATGGTCTCCTACGTACCCAAAGCCACGGTCCAGGCCGCCATCGGCGCCCTGCCCTTGGAGGCCGGGGTGCCCGGGGGGGAAATCATTTTGGCCCTGGCCGTGCTTTCCGTCCTGGTCACGGCCCCCCCCGGGGCCATCGGCATCTCCTGGCTGGGGGAGAGAGTCTTGGAGAAGGAAAAACTCTCCAGCTACCGCTTTGTCACCCTGAGGGACAGCCTGCGGCTGCCCCGGGTGGGCCAGCGGGTGCGCCACCGCCGCCACGGCACCGTGTGGAAGGTCATCGAGGAAAAGGAGGTCTGGGTGGCAGGGAGCATTGATGGCGCGCCCGCCCAGGTCCCGGCCCTGGCCCTGCGGTTCTGGAAGGTCAATGCCTCCCCCCCCGGCCGGGGCAAGACGCGTAGTCACCGGTATACCCCCGGGGACCGCTCCTTTGATCACCACTGGGAGATTATCGGAGGATAAAAAGGTATGGCAAAGCAAGATCTCCCCACGGCTGCGGCCTGGAAATTCATCATCCTGGTGGGGGTGGTCAGCCTTTTTAGCGACATGACCTATGAAGGGGCCCGGTCCATCACCGGGCCCTTCCTCGGCATGCTTAATGCCAGCGCCACCGTCGTCGGGATTGTGGCCGGTTTGGGCGAGTTCATCGGTTATGCCCTGCGGCTGGTTTCGGGTTACCTCACCGACCGGCTGGGAAGATATTGGTCCATTACCTTCGTGGGGTATGCCCTGAACCTGTTTGCCGTGCCGCTTTTGGCCCTGGCCGGGAACTGGCAAGCCGCAGCTTTACTGATCGTCATGGAGCGCCTGGGCAAGGCCATCCGCACCCCGGCCCGGGACGCCATGCTCTCCCACGCCACCAGCGCGGTGGGGCGAGGCTGGGGCTTCGGGTTTCATGAGGCCATGGACCAGACCGGGGCCCTGGCCGGACCGCTCATTGTGGCCGGGGTCCTCTATTTTAATGGCGGCTATCGGGCCGGGTTTGCTTATCTGTTGATCCCGGCGATCTTAGCGCTTCTGGTAATTACTCTTGCCGCCCGCCTTTATCCCCATCCCCAGCACTTGGAAGTGAAAGTTCCCAAGCTGGAAACCACCGGCATGACCCGGCCTTACTGGCTCTATATTGTGGCCTCGGGGTTGGTCGGCGCGGGCTACGCCGATTTTCCTTTAATCGCCTACCATTTCGGCAAGACCGCGGTGGCCTCGCCCAACTGGATTCCCATATTTTATGCGGTGGCCATGGGCGTGGACGCGGTGGCCGCGCTGATTTTGGGCCGCCTCTTCGACCGCCTAGGCCTGCCGGTGATCATGGGGGTGTCAGTTTTAGCCGCGCTGTTCGCCCCCCTGGTCTTTCTGGGAGGCTTTAATCTCGCCCTGGCGGGCATGGTCCTTTGGGGCATCGGCATGGGCGCGCAGGAATCTATTATCAAGGCCGCGCTGGCGGACATGGTGCCTCGGGACCGCCGGGCTACCGGCTACGGCCTGTTCAACGCCGGCTTCGGGCTCTTTTGGTTCCTGGGGAGCGCCTTGATGGGGATTTTGTACGACCTGTCCCTGGCCGCGTTAATCGCCTTCTCGGTTCTCGCCCAACTGGCCGCGGTGCCCCTGTTTTTCTGGGTCTCCCGGGAACTGGCAAAGGTCAGGTCTAAGCCTAGGGTTTGATGTAATTCGCCAACAAACGTGAATTTTCCGTAGGGGCGAATCTTGTATTCGCCCTGGCATGGTGGGCGAACACCAGGTTCGCCCCTACATTTTAATACCTTTTGGAGGGGAATTAGTGTCGGCCATTTTAAGACAAACCCCGCTGCTGCACCTGGTCCGCACCGGCCGGGACGCCCACCCCCAGGTGATCGAACTGGCGGACACCGTCAGCGAAATCAGGGAAATCAAACACGCCTACCGCCAGGGCATCGAACCCCAGGCAGGAATTGATTATTGAGGGAGGGAATGTGGGGGGAGGGCCGGGACCGAGGGTGCTGCCCGCCTCCCCCGGCTGGTGATTTTTGGAGTTGCTGTTGTTTTGTCTAGTTTTAAGAGTTTTTGGGTGGCGGAAACCCGCATCTTGTCCAGAGCACGATTTTCGCCACTAGACAAAATACGTGATTTTGTCCAGTTTTTCTTTTTGGCCGCTCCGGGGAATGATTGACGCTTTGATTATCCATACCATATCTTGGATTTTTAGAGGCCCGACGATAATTGGCGATCCTGGCAAGATCTTCGCTATTCTTGGTATGCCCAGATTTTGGAACAATTACTTTTGCAGCGAAATTTGTGCTATCATGCCTCCCTTAAGACAATTTGGCTACAAAAAGAGGCACCCTTCGCGGTTAAACTCAGGATGAGAGGTTCCCCAAACCATTTTTTGACTGCGGTGGCCAAGGCTGTCGCATGGGCTTTGATCAAGCGAGTGGCGGTCGGTGAGTTCAAGCGTTGGCCCTATGAAATTAAACAAAGGTGAAAAAATGAAACGTATTGTGCGAACAATGGTCTTAATGTTGTTTTTCATATTTATCGTTATTGCATCAGCTTCAGGTGGTGACTTCCAGTTGTGGCGTAAAGATGTGGCATGTGGTCACAAACTTCCTGAAGCAGAGCGAGTAGCCATTTCAGGTTTTGAAAAGTCGTATTGCATTCAAATTTCGAAGTCATCCCGGATTTGTGCGGGAATGAAAACGCCAGATTCAGTGGTTGCTCAGATTTTTTATGAGCGAGATGGTTCTATTATTCAGCAATGGGATGCTCCGATTGATACTTTTCTCAGTGAATCGGGTTTACGTGTTGATGCGATTAACATGGTAGATGATGGAGAAGGCGAACTCATTGTTGGTCTTATGAACTCACAAAGCATGGGCATTGCGATCCAGCAATGGACGATCTGGGCAATCACCGGAAATACTGTCTCTAAACCCGTCAAGGTTGACGATTATGGCATCATGAGTTTCCTGACCAAGTCAAATCAAAGTGGTAAATGGTATCTCTTATCGGCTCGATGGATAGATGGATGGGAAGCCAAGCGTGGAGATGGATTGTATGCAGTTGGGAAATGGTATGAATTGAGCCGAGGGGAATTTGCCCCAGTATCTGATCGCCCCCAAATCCAGCGACGATATCTTCCCAGCTTTGAGCGGATTCGTCTGCATGCCTTTGAACAGAAAAAGCCGACTCCTGTAATTTGGTATAAAGATAAGAGAACCATGCCAATTGTAGGTCAATATCCGTTGTTAAAGGAGTTAGATGAATAAGACTGGGCGGCAATCGCATCCTTCAGGACCATAGGGCGAGAAAGTGAAGCGCATCCCGCCTTCCGCATTTCAAGATCAGAATAACAGCGCCTCTGAATGCGATTTTTCCAAGAGGAAATAATTGGATTTGCGAGTGCGGCTATCTGCTATATATACTCGATCCGCTACTTGGTTGGTAACATGTTTATATGTTTATCATTGCTAAATAACAGAACCAGTTTTAGATGCAATTCGCACAAGACTGCAAATATTAGATAATTTGATTCAAATTATCCTGTGTGTTTGGAGGTGTTGGTTCGAATAACTGGACAATTTAGCACGAATTGTCCAGCTATACAAAATCAACCTTAGCTTGAATGCTGTAAATAAGCCACCTAATTCCTGTGCCGCTCTTCTGGTAGGGGCGCACCCAGGTGTGCGCCCCCGAGGGCGGACACGCAGGACCGCCCCGATAAAAAAATTCGTTGATTTCAGCCCTCCTAGCGCAAGCTGGAAAGCCTGCGCCACCGGTCCCTTGGCCCCTCCCTAACAAGGCTGTTGAAAAATAGCTTGTGAGCCGATTAGAAGAGGCTCTTGTCCCCCCCTTTGTAAAAGGGGGGTTAGGGGGGATTTTGTAAGCACTTGAAATCCCCCTTTTTCAAAGGGGGACTTTAAACCTTGGTTCACTCTGGGCCCTGGATTTTCAGTGGGAGATCATTTTCCACAACCTGATAATGCCAAGCCCTGCCGCGGGCGGACACCTGGGTCCGCACCTACCAAAAAATCCCCTATACCAGGTTTCGGTAAAAAAATAGCATTGTCATTCTTAGCGCCGCGCAGAATCTAGATTCTTCACTTCGCTTCGCTCCGTTCAGAATGACAAACCTGGCGTAGGGGCGAACCTTGTGTTCGCCCCGGACGCTGGACGAACACAAGGTTCGCCCCTACTCCAAATATTCCTGCAGGGCCTTCTTGAGGAACTGGCGGGCCCGTTTCAGGAGGCCGTCCACGGCCTGGGGGCTGAGATTCATCTCCTCCCCGATTTCCTGGTAGGAAAGTTCCCCGAAGCGTTTCAGGATCAGGGCCCGGCGCTGGTTCTCCGGGAGCGCGGCCAGCAAGGCCTCCAGCCGCCGGGCCAAGGCCTGCTCCTCCAGGGCCTCCAGGGGGCTGGCCCCGGGGTCCGGCACGGCCACGGCGCCTTCGGCGTCCAGGGACTCCTGGAAATGCCGCTGGCGCAGGCGGTTGAGGCAGTGGTTGGCGGTGATGCGGTTGAGCCAGGCGCTCACCGCAGCCTTGGGCTCGAAGCGGGCGGCATGTTCATGGACCTTGATAAAGACCTCCTGGAGGGCGTCTTCCGCGTCCAGGGGGTCCTTGAGCAGGCGGTAGGCCAGGTTATAGAGGCGGGTCTGGTGGCGGCGGATGAGTTCCGCCAGGGCCGGTCCATCTCCCCGGGCCACCCGGCGGAGCAGGGCGTAATCGAGGTCGGTGGGTTCTTGGCTCAAAACAGGGTCAGGTGGACGAGATTATCCTTCTTGCAGCCCCGGAGCATTTCCATGTGGCGCAAGGGCGCGAATTCCCGGCGCAGTTCGTCTTCGGTCAACCCCAGAGAGGCGCAGGCTTCGGGAATCGATATCTCACCCCGTTGCTTCACCAAATCGTACAGCTTCTGTTGCACGGGGGTCAGGGCTTGTCCCCCCGGCAAGTCCTTGAGACTCTTGGCCGTGTGCACCGCCCAGGGGTCGCAGACCTTGGTGATGGTCACGGTTTCCAGGAAACAATCCTCACAGACGATCTGCCCGGCGTTCTCCCGGGCATCAGCGCCGGACATAGAGGCGCCGCATTGGGCACAGGTGTAACAATTGGGGGTAGTCATTTTTCCGGAAACCTTGGGGGAGAGAGGGCCGGTCTCCCCGGCCCTTCTCCCCCTGTTATGGCCCTGATCGCAATACCGTTCACTTAAGGCCGATGCATTGAAAATCCCCCTAAATCCCCCTTTAAAAAAGGGGGACTTTAAGGAAATTCTCCTGTCACCCCTTTTCTAAAGGGGGGTAGGGGGATTTTTCCAACGTTTGGGCCATTCAATTTTCATAAGTGAACAACATCGGCCCTGATAGGGCTGATCTTTGGCCCTAGAGCTGGTATTCCCCGTCCATCTCCAGGATGAACACCCCGGGTTTGTCACCAGGGGTGACGACAAAGGTGCCCGCGCCCTTGAGGCCGGTCAACTTGCCGATACCTTTTTCAACCTCCCATTTGCCCTTGGTCATGTCGCCGGCCTTGTCCCCGGTAAAACGGGAGTACACGGTGCCGTTCTGGTAGACGGTGGTGGCATAGCCATGCATGCGGCCGTCCCCTTTGATGCGGTCGTGAAAACCGACGCTGCGGCGGTAGACAAATTCTCCAGCCACCCCGGGGGTATAGTCGATGGGGCAGCCTTCCAGTTCGGTGATCATCAGGGTATGGTCCGGGACATCGCCCACCGAGATCTTATCGCGGCGGGTGACATAGATTCTGAACTTGGCTTTGCGGTGCATGATGGTCCCTCCTGTGGCGGTGGTTTGAATTTAGGGCGGCGTCAGACGCAACCCCCTGCTCTTTAAGTCCTACCGTGCAAGTTATATATCCAATTCATTCAATTCAAGGACGTTGCTCTGAATAAAATCCCGGCGAGGCTCCACCTTGTCCCCCATGAGGATGGTGAAAATCTCGTCCGCGGCCACCGCGTCCTCGATGTTCACCTGGAGCAGGGTGCGGTTTTCCGGGTCCATGGTGGTCTCCCAGAGCTGCTCCGGATTCATTTCCCCCAACCCTTTAAAACGCTGGATGGACACCCCTTTTTGGCCTTCTTCCAGGATAAAGCCCGCCAGCCCTTCCAGGGCGGGGAATTCCCAGACCTTGTCTTTTTCTTCCAGGCGGTGGGGCGGGGACTGGAAATCCGCCAGGGACTGGTGCAGCTTCACCAGGGCCTGAAAGTCGCTGCCTCCCAAAATATCCCAGTCCAGGCGCATCTCCTGGGCCTCCCGCTCCCGGGCGGCAATGATCAGGGCCTGGGCGTGGTGTTCTTCGTCCGGCTCCAGACGCACGCTCCAGCGGCCCCCGGCCTCCAGGACCTGCATGAGGGCCGTCAGCTGTTCTTCCTCGCGCAGGCTTTCTTTGGAGGTCACTCCCTGCTCCAGAAAGAGGCGCAGGATCTCCCGGGCCAGGCCCCGTTTTTCAAAACGGCTGAGATATTCCTGATAGGCAAAGACCTTTTCCAGGGCCTGGGACAGGGCCGGCCCCTGGAGGGTTTGCTCCGGGCCCAGGCGCAGCCGCTTTTTCTCCATGCCCCGGTGGATCAAGTAGGTTTTAAACTCCGCGTCATTTTTCAGATAGATCTTTTCGCTGCCCCGGGTGACGCGGTACAGGGGCGGCTGGGCGATGTAGAGGTAGCCCCCTTCCACCAGGGGCCCCATCTGGCGGTAGAAGAAGGTGAGGAGCAGGGTGCGGATGTGGGCCCCGTCCACGTCCGCGTCCGTCATGATGATCACCTTGTGGTAGCGCAGGGCCTCCATATTGACCGTCTCCTGGGAGAGGTCGGAGCCCAAAGACGATATCAGGGTGCGAATCTCCGGGTTTTCCAGCATCTTTTCAAACCGGGCCTTTTCCACGTTCAGGATCTTGCCCTTGAGGGGCAGGATGGCCTGGAAACGCCGGTCCCGGGCCTGTTTGGCGGAGCCGCCGGCGGAGTCCCCCTCCACCAGGTAGATTTCCTTTTTGGCCGGGTCCCGTTCCTGGCAGTCCGCCAGCTTGCCGGGGAGGCTCATATCCCCCAGGGCCCCTTTCTTGCGCACCAGGTCCCGGGCCCGCCGGGCCGCCTCCCGGGCCCGGGCCGCATCCAGGAGCTTGGCCAGGATGCGCCGGGACACCCCGGGATTTTCTCCCAGGAAGCTGAGGAAGGCCTCATACAGGAGGTTTTCCACCAGGCCCTTGACGTCGCTGTTCCCCAACTTGGTCTTGGTCTGCCCCTCGAACTGGGGATGGGGCAGCTTGACGCTGACCACCGAGATCAACCCCTCCCGGACGTCCTCGCCCTGGAGGTGGGAGTTTTTCAGGGCCTTGGGGAGTTCCGCGGTGGTCATATACTGGTTGATGGCCCGGGTGAGGCCCGCTTTGAAACCGCTCAGGTGGGTGCCCCCTTCCCGGGTGTTGATATTGTTGGCAAAGGTGAAGATCTGTTCGTTATAGGTCTCGTTGTACTGGAAGGCCATCTCTATCTGGATGCCGCCCCGGGCCCCGGAGAGATAAATGGGGTCCGGGTGGATGGGGTTCTTGTTGCGGTTCAGGTACTCCACAAAAGAGACGATGCCGCCTTCGTAGAAGAATTCGCTTTTGCGGCCGTTGCGCTCATCCTCCAGGAAGACGCGCAGGCCCCCGTTCAGGAAGGAGAGTTCCCGGAGGCGCTGGGCCAAAAGGTCGTCGCTGAAATTGATCTCCGGAAAGATCAAAGGGTCGGGGCGGAACATGACCTTGGTGCCCCGGCGCTTGGTCTCGCCGGTGACCGTGAGGGGGGTTTTGGTCTTGCCCCGCTCGTAGCGTTGATGATAGACCTTGCCATCCCGGCGGATCTCCACCTCCAGGTATTCGGAGACGGCGTTGA
>Ga0265296_1002461_pt1 | contig 18650 bp, 17 predicted proteins | sample MunlanPumphouse1_FD_189073 | JGI IMG/M metagenome (GOLD analysis project Ga0265296, IMG submission 189073) | Groundwater microbial communities from a municipal landfill in Southern Ontario, Canada - Pumphouse #1 | ecosystem: Environmental > Aquatic > Deep subsurface > Groundwater | place...
TAATTACGAAGAACTCAAGAAAAATTTTATGGCGCTTCATGATAAATCAAACCAAGAACAAAAATCGGGGACAATCAAAGGAAATGTCGCCTGTAAAGGAAGGGTGAAGGGGCAAGTAAAAGTGGTTTTATATACCAAGGATTTTTCAAAATTCAAACGTGGCAACATCTTAGTCACTTCTATGACCCGCCCGGAGTTTTTACCGGTGATTAAGAAAGCGGCGGCGATCATCACTGACGAAGGCGGTATTACCTGCCATGCCGCCATCATCTCCCGTGAACTAAATATCCCTTGCATTATCGGTACCCGCAACGCCACCAGGATTTTGAAAGATGGCGATTTGGTTGAGATCGATGCTAATAATGGAGTTGTCGGTATTTTAAAATAGATTGGTAGGGATTCTCTCCGTAGATAACAGCAGATAATGTGGAGGTATTAAATTTAGAAACATGAACGACAAATATCATTTGGTATATAAAACTTCAACGACGCCATTTTTCCCTGCCAATATATTGGTTTTATGTCATGGCGGCAGCTTTAGGAAACTGCTAGGGAAAAAATTGAAATCAACGAAATTTTTAGCAGTCATTGAATCAGGGGTTGTAAGCTGGTTCTTTAACAAAGAGTTTGGGAAAAGCGCTAAAATTATTTATAATAAACTGTTGTCTTCTCGGGTGCTACTGAATAAAATAAAAAGAAAAGAAAAGGAAATTTCTAAATTGTTATTAAGGGAAATTAAAACACCGATTGAAAAATTGTTTATTGGAAAAAAATTATCGCAAACCGGAGAAAAAAAATTAAGGAAAATCTTTGATTTGTGCACCGATTATGGTGAACATATTGATGTGCCCGGTTTTTTATTCCAGGTATATTCAGTCGAAGATTTCAAAGCAGAAATTTTTAAAGATTTAAACAAAAGAAAAAATGTAAGCAATGATATATTCAATATTTTATTATCTTCACACAAATTCACAAATTATGAAAATTTTTTGTTTGATTTGTTAAGAGTCGTTAAATATAAAAAGGAGGACAAATCTGCCATAAAGAGAATTGCTGACAAATATTTTTGGCTTCTCCATGATTATTTGGGCGATATTGTCGACGAAAAATATGTTAAGGCCAAATTAAATGAATTACGCGATGACCACGGACACTTAATTGAGCAATACGAAAAATCTCAAGAACGGATTCTTGCCATAAAAAAGATAAAAAATGAACTGCCCGATGACGCAATAAATAAAATTGAAACCATCCAAGAGATTCTATTCCTTTATAACGAGCGCAAGAAAGAAGTCGTCAATCAGGTTAATATATACATCAGAAAAGTGTTTGAATATAAATTCCGCGGTATCAGCATTTCAAGATTACACAAGATGTGGCAAATTTCTCCGAATGATGCGATTAAGTTGCTAAAGGGCGAGGAGATAACAGATTTGAGCAAAAGAGACAAAAAATGGGTTTATTCCCTTCACAATGGCAAGGTGATGAATGATTCTCTGAGTTATTTAAAACTTGTGGCAACCGAAGGAAAAAACGGCTCGCTAAAAGGATCTCCAGCCTCTCCAGGAAAAATCAAGGGTCGAGTATCTGTTGTTTTGAATGTGAGCCAGATGAGTAAGTTCAAAAAAGGCGATATTCTGGTTGCGCCATTCACCAATGTGAATTATCTTCCCGTTATGCACCGGGCAAAAGCAATCCTAACCGAAACCGGAGGACTTACATCTCACGCCGCTATCGTTTCCAGGGAGCTCGGCAAACCAAGTATTGTTGGAATAAAAAATTTGATTGCCACGCTCAAAGACGGCGATTTGGTTGAGGTCGATGCGGAAAAGGGAATTGTCAAGATTTTGAGTAGTAAATAATAAGTAAACAAAAATTATGTTAGACAAATTTTTTGCCAGACATTCAATCAAGCCGAACAAAAGCGAAGGCGGCATCGAATCGCCCGATTATAAAGGGGTTTCGGAAAAGGCGTAGATCTTGCCAAGGAGAGGTCAAAGGATCTGCTGACTTTCATCGAGCAGGCGCAGGCCGGTTCGGTAGTATTTCTCGGCGGTTCATCAGAGATGGTCAGGACCAAATCAACCGCGAGGATTTATGGGGAAGAGATAAAAAAATTAATTGCGGATGAGGGACGGAATGATATAATAGTTGTCACAGCAAATGACCTACCGCAAAATTCACGCTATGCAGAAGCGGTGGAGGCGGTCACTAAAGTAATTGATAATAATCCTGACAAGAAAATTTTCATCGACCTGCCGCTTTTTTTAAAGGAATTCGGCATGGGTCCCTGGACTGACGGCAAGGGAAATTTTTCTGAATTTACCAATACTCTTCTGAAAATGGGCAACGGCAATGAGGCAGAGTCAGTTAAGGCCTGGTTTCGAAGCGCCGGCAAAGTCGGCGACTTGACCGATCCTAAGCCCGAAGAAGTCGCTAAGAATCATTTGCGCGGACTTGAGCGACTTCGCGAGTTTGCCGGAAAATATATCAAGGATCGGCCGATTGTCGTCGGTTCGGTAGGACATAGTTGGAATATGGATGCTCTGGCTGTATATCTTGCGAATAACGGAGCGGTGGATGAGGCGGGCTTTGAAAAACTCGGCGGCAAGATGATCGGCGAATCGGAATTCGGCAAAGTGGAATTGACCGAAGATGGCCGAGCTAAACTTATTTATCGAGGCAATGAATACACCGTTGACCTCCAAAAAGAGTCACTTTGAATTTGCCGTACAAATTTGATGTTTTTTAAAAAATTATGGCGGCCACCAATCAGGCGATTGTATACATTATTAAGAAGCGTTACAATATCTAAATGTTGATAAAGGGAATTGTCATACAAGGTAAACAGCGGGGGCACGGTTTGGGCTTTCCGACGGCTAATATTAAATTTGAAGGCGATTTAGCGAGCGGAGTGTACGCGGGCATTGTCAATTTTCAAGGCAAAGAATACCGGGCCGCCATCTTTTACGGTAACGACAAAAAAATTATGGAAGCGCATATTTTAGGTATTTCCGGAGATTTGTATGGGAAACTAATTGAAATTAAACCCTTAAAAAAAATCAGGGAGGTGATGAAATTTGAAAGTGATGAGGAAATGAAACAGCAAATCGTTGCAGACATTAAAAAAATTAGGAATATGTTTTTATAGTTGTCTTGCCGGGCTCGACCCGGCATCCAGAGGCAATTGGCAGAAACACTGTTTTCTAGATGTTCAGCGAAAATTAATCTAACCACGGACTTAACCTGGATCCCGGCTCGTAGGCCGGGATGACAAATAAGATGCGCTAATTGATTTAAAAGTAAAACATGAAGATGTTTACTGGAATTATCAAAAAATTATCGATTGTTGAAAAAGTTTCAAAAAGAAATGACAGTCTTTTTGTGTCGGTTAAAATTCCAACGGGTTGGAAGGTTTGGAATGGGGAGAGCATCTCCATAAACGGCGCATGTTCCACAGTCAGAAGTTTAAACAAAACGAGTTTTGAAGTGGAGTATATGCCGGAGACCATTAAAAAAACGACTGTTGGCAGTTTTCGAAAAGGCGCGACGGTTAATTTGGAGAAGAGCCTCAAGATGAGCGATCTGTTGGACGGCCATTTAGTCCAGGGCCACATTGATGCTAGGGGAGTAGTTATGGAAGTCCGCAAAGTCAAAAAATCGAAAGTCCTTAAAATCGGAGTCCCTAAGCAATTTATGAAGTTTATTACGGAAAAAGGTTCCGTCGCTATAGATGGTATCAGTTTAACTGTTGTGGATACTGGTAAAAACTGGTTCACGGTTTCGCTGGTGAGCTATACGCTGGAAAATACAAACTTGGGCGGTATCAAAACGGACGGTGAAGTAAATATTGAAACTGATATTTTGGCGAAGTATCTGGAAAAATTATTAAGACGTTAAACAATCATATGAACAGAAAAAAAACAGCAAAGGAAGCTATCATCAACGGAAGTAAAATTAAGATTGCCGTGATTGTATCAAAATTCAATTCAGATATTACCGGTGGCATGCTTAAGGGCGCGATTGATGTTTTAAAAAAAAATAAGGTTAAGGAAGTCAATATTAAAGTTATCTGGGTGCCGGGATCTCTAGAAATTCCGCTGATGTGCCAGCGTCTGGCTGCATCAAATAAATATGACGGGCTGATCGCGCTTGGCTGTGTAATCAAAGGGGGCACGGATCATTATTACTATGTAGCCGGTGAGGCGTCCCGCGGCGTGATGGAGGTAATGTTAAAATTTTCCATCCCCATCGGCTTCGGTATAATAACGGTAAATAATTTAAAGCAGGCCAAAGAGCGTTCCGGTGCAAAAAACAACAAGGGCGCCGACGCGGCGCAGGCGATGCTGGAGATGATATTATTATAGATTTTTAAAATAGTAAAATTTATGTCTATTGCAGCTAAAAAATTAAAATTTTATTGGCGAGATAAAAATCCAATGGTTTTGGTTAGTTTGTTGCCTTACGTCGGAATTAAATACGGAAATTTACCAGGTAACGCGCCCGGAGTAATTGTTTGGGGTAAGGACGTGTATATCAGCGTTTATCTGAAAAAAACAACATGGAAAGCAGCGGTTAAGTCTGGTAAAAAATTGTTGAATAAAAAATATTTTAAGACGTATTTTAATCAATCAAAAATATTCAGGAAAAAATACGATGATTTTATATTAAAGAATAGAAATTTTATCTATAGTACAGCATCTGATGAAAAAATAACGGAACTGATAAAAACTCTTTGGGATTTTGAACTTAAGGGGACTGCGTTTTATTGGGGATCACAAGCCGAACCCTTAATGGTTGCTGAAAGGGAATTGAGAAATATCATATCCAAATTTTTTCCAATAACTGAAATTGAAAATATATTGCAAACAGTAATCGCCCCAATTGAAAACGATGAAGCACAAAAGCAGGAGATTGACTGGGTTAGTCTGTTATCGAAATACAAGAGTCTATCAGAAAAAAATTTCTGGTCTCACGGTTGGAAATATCCCTTTTTATTCAGAAATAATTACGACCTCAAAATATCTTATCAGTATTTGAATAATAAATTTCAAGAGGAAAAAGGACAACAGGAAGAATTGCAAAAGGAAACTACACTCCTGAAGACAAAAAAAAGAAAATTATCCGCTGAACAAAAAAAGATTTTTAAGAAAATCGGCATAGAAGGACAATATCTGGCACATATTTTTCAAAAAAGCGCCATTGAAAGAATGAAATTGAAATATACCTGGGCAGGAGTAGAGGAGTTTATTTTTCATAACTTATACCAAGAAGCCGCAAAAAGGTTAGGGGATGACTTTGTTAGAATGATCAGTTACTATCGCCCCGAGGAAATTGTCAGAGCTATAAAAAATAAAGTAAAATTAAGCGATATCGAGGTGGACAAGCGAAGAAAAGCTTTTTTATACGACGTAAAACATAATAAGGTTATCTTCTTTTCTGGAGACGAGGCGATACAAGAGGCAAAAAAGCGTTATCCGGAATTAATTTCAGAGATACAAAAAAATTTTGTAAGAGGAACTATCGCGTGTTCAGGAAAAGCCATTGGAGAAGTGGCTATTGTTTCAACAGAAGACTTCATAAGCTTAGCTAAATGGAACAAAGAATTTAAAAAAGGCCAGATTTTAGTATCAGGAATGACTCAGCCCAACATGATATCGCTGATGAAAAAGGCAGGAGCCATAGTAACGGATGAAGGCGGCTTAACTTCTCACGCGGCAATCGTCAGTCGCGAATTTGGAATACCATGTATCGTTGGAACGCATAAGGCTACCGAAGTTTTTAAAGATGGGGACTTGGTTGAAGTTGATGCGATAAATGGCATAGTAAAAATCATTAATAATAAGTAATCTAAAATTATGTATAAAATAGATTCGGCGGCTGTGCAATCCAGACCAGAAAATCAAGAGTACGGTAAAAATATTCTTGTGCGGAGCCGTTATTTTCGGCATGCTCAAAAAGCTAGCGGCGCAGTCGGTGAAGGAGCGACTATCTCTACGTCGTCAATTTCTGAGAAAGGTAGGGTTGAATCTGTTGAGCTCGGAAGCCAGCTGGAACGACCGGCCTTGGATGGTTATAAAATAGCCTGGAGCGGCAATCCACGCACTCTTGAAACCGGAAAAGCGGTTGCCGAAGGTTATCTTGGCGATGAAAAAAGAAAAGAGTTCAATGCGAATGAAAAAAAGTTGCTGGGTAATTATACTGAAGACTATGCCAAGTGGACTGAAATTTACATTGCTAAGTGGGAAAAGAATAAAACAGATTTAATGAATAGCAGGGGAATTGATCCACTAAAATATAAAGAATTGACTCCGGATGAGCAAATGGAAATTGCGGAGGCGGCCGAAGAGCCGGTCATCAGTGAATGGCTGGAAAATTCTGATGGTGAGTTAGCCCAAGCTTTTTCGCCAGAGCAAACCGCCGCACAGGTCGCTGTTCAGGTACGTCGCGATATTCGTATGCCGGAAAAATTGAAATCTGGCTCTGAAATAGATTTATTCAGAATTACACACAAAACCATCACCGAACCTTTATTAATGAAAATTCTAGTTTTAGAAAATGGCCAGAAACCGGATAAATTATCGGATATCGGCGGTAGCTTAAGCTTGAACGATGGTTTCGAATTTGAATCCTCAACAGACGAAAAAGGTAAGCCAAAAGTCAAGTTTATTATGTATCGAACAGACAGGTTGGGCGAACAGCCGGTTTACAATAAACACGAATATGCTGTTGATTTAGCAGAGTTGAATCGCTTGGCGGATCTCGGAATAAATTTAGACAAACCAAAAGCATAAATATGTTTATTAAAATTTTCAAAGAATTATCCAAAAATGATGTCGCGGTCGCCGGCGGCAAGGGGGCGTCGCTCGGCGAGATGACAAGCGCGGGGATTCCCGTGCCGCCGGGGTTTGTGGTGCTGGCCAGTGCTTTTGACAGGTTTTTGGAGGAGACGGATTTGAACGTGGAAATTGCGGCGAAACTGAAGAAAGTAAAATTAAGCGATTTAAATTCGGTTGATCGGGCTTCAAACGAAATTAGGGATTTAATTTTGGACGCGGAGTTTCCTAAAGATTTGGCAAGTGAAATAATGGGCGCGTATAAAAAATTATTCGGAAGACATCAATCCTCCCCACCCCTCCCAAACCCTCCTTACCCCCCTTGTCAGGGGGGCAGGGCAACCTCAAGGGGGCGAAAAGGCGGCATGTTGGTGGCAGTGCGGTCATCGGCCACGGCAGAGGATTCGTCCACCGCTTCCTGGGCCGGGGAGCTGGAAAGCTATCTGAATACGACAAAAAATAATTTGCTTGAAAACGTCAAACATTGCTGGGCCTCGCTATTCACGCCACGAGCGATTTTTTATCGGTTTGAGAAATATTCGACTAAAGCTACCTCACCCCGACCCTCTCCTTCTAAAGGAGAGGGAGAAAGCGGCGCGGGTGGGATATCGGTCGCGGTGGTGGTGCAAGCGATGATCCAGTCTGAAATTTCCGGTATAACCTTCACGGTACATCCGGTAACGGAGGATCGAAACCAAATGATAATTGAGGCGGGTTGGGGCTTAGGCGAGGCGATTGCCGGAGGAAAAATTACTCCTGATTCATATGTGATTGATAAAAAGAAAATGAAAATTATTGACAAAAATATCAGTGAACAAAAAATGATGATTGTTAAAGGTAAAAAGGGAACTGAAGAGAAATTGGTGCCTAAAGCCAGACAGGCGAAGCAAAAGTTGACCGATAAACAAATTATTGAACTAGCCAGAATTTGTTATAATATAGAAAAACACTACGGTAAACCGCAGGATATTGAGTGGGCGATTGAACGCGGTAAAATATACGTTGTTCAATCAAGGCCGATAACGACGCTAAAGTAAAATTTTTTGTAGAATTTTCTCCAAAGATGACGTTTCATAAAAGACGCTATCTATTTCCCCGGCGAGAAAATAGCGCTCCCACCCGGCCTCGCTCTTTCGCTTCGCTCAATCCATGCCCGCTCGGCCTGCGTGAGGCTTTTTGAAACATCATCTTTGGAGGAAGTTAATGATAATTAATGTCATGTCAATTGAATCCAAAATCCAACAAAACATCCCCCTCGCTCCCTTGACTACTTTTAAAATCGGCGGGGCGGCTAAGTTTTTTGTGGAAGCGACTGTGCCGGAGGAAATTACGTCTGCAATCTTGTGGGCGCAAAGCAATAGTGAGAAATGGTATATTATGGGAGGCGGTTCAAATCTGCTGGTTGCTGATAAAGGTTTTAACGGTTTGGTAATAAAGAATGATTGCACGTTGATTGAATGGCAGGATGCGGAAGCAAAAGTTGAAACCGGTGCGTTGCTTGCCAAATTGGTTATGGAGGCTGTAGAAAAAGGCTTAGCCGGCTTAGAATGGGCGGTCGGCATTCCCGGTACGGTCGGGGGCGCCATTCGCGGCAACGCTGGCGCCTACGGCTCTTCTATACAACACAACATCAAAACCGTGTCGGTATTAGATCCAGAAACGAATATCGTAAAAGATTATACGCTGGACGAATGCAAATTTGCCTACCGCCATAGCATTTTTAAGGAAAAAAAGTTGCTAGCCTTGAGCGCCATTATTAAACTGCAAATCGGAAAAACTGAAGAAATCAGACAAACGATGGTCGGACATCTTGCCGGACGGTCAGAAACGCAGCCGAAAGAGCCGAATGCCGGCAGTGTTTTTAAGAATTTTAATTTCAATGAATTGAAGGAACTTAATCCTGAATTGGCGATGGAGGCGGAAAAAGATAGTGTTGTGCGCGGCAGCCGCATCAGCTCCGGTTGGATCATCAGCCGCCTTGGGCTGAAGGGAAAAAAAATCGGCGGTGCCATGATCAGCTATGAGCACGGCAATTTTATCGTCAATACTGGAGACGCAACCGCGGAGGATGTGTTGGTTTTAATGAGTTTAGTAAAACAGAAAGTTCGGGTTGAGTCCAAACTGCAATTGGAAAATGAAATAGAATATTTGGACTATTAGGTACCTACGAAACTACGAATTTTTTTACGAATTTACGAATAGTTTACTCGATAATCAACTATCAACTAGATAGTTTTTTTATTTATAGTTAGCCCTTATTTTCAAAAAAATACATTTTAATAGGAAATTTTAATAAGTAAACCAAATTCGTAGATTTGTAGTTGATTCGTAATTTCGTAGGGGGTATTGACTATTGTAATTCTTTATGCTATATTATGGAAGCTAAAATATTATTAGCAAAAATCGTCAACTATTCAACAAACGGTTTGACGATTTGTCTTTTTTGTGAAAATTATAAATTTATTAATCATAGATTGTGCTTGTCCGATTATTAGCTGACTTCATATGCAAAATGAATACACCCAAAACGAGGGGGGCGAAAAAAAATCCATTTTGGATCAGATTATTTCTAATCACCAGGCGGAAGAAGTGGCTAATCTTGACGCGGTTGAGATTATCCAGAATCTTTTTGGCGAACTGAACGAACGCGAACGTGATGTACTTACGCGCCGTTTCGGTTTGAATGGCAAAGTCAAGGAAACGCTGGAGGGAATCGGCAACGTGCATAAGCTTACCCGGGAGCGGATTCGCCAGATTGAAACAGCGGCGGTAAAAAAATTACGCCAGTTGAAACGCGCCGAAAACTACGTGGCCGGACTCAAGCGGGTGATTAATCAGCTTTTAGAAGAACACGGCGGCTTAATGGAAAAGGAATATCTGCTTAATAATCTGGTAAATTTTTCCGCCGGCGGCTATCGCGGACGCGATGGCAATCTGCTCACCCACAAGAATAACCTGGATTTCTTGATTTCCAAACTATTGCATGACCATTTTGAAGAGGTCAACAGCCATGAATATTTTAAACCGAGCTTTAAATTAAAACATCAGCTTTTAGACCATTTGGAAGCGTTAGCAGTTGAACTCTTGGATAAAATCAAGGAAGCAAAAACAATATTTCGGACTGACGAGTTGTTTGATCTGGCCGGTAATTTGGAAAGTTACCGGACGAATAAGGAAAAATTCAACACCCCGAACAATCTTGATATCTCCAATGTGCTCAAAAACGAATTGTTTGAAGAGAAGGCCGATCTGGTCAACGCGAATAAGCCGATTTACTCCTTGCTCCAGGCGGCGAGGCAGATTGAACAGAATAAATTCGGCCATTGGGGCCAGTTCGATTGGCGTGAAATCAAACCGAAAACCATCAATGACAAGATTTATCTGGTGCTCAAAAACCATGGTAAGCCGATGCATTTTGTGGATATCACTAAGCGCATCAACGAAATTAATTTTGACGGCAAGAAAGCCAACGCCGCGACCGTGCATAATGAATTGATTTTGGATAAAAAATATATTCTGGTCGGACGCGGACTGTACAGTCTTAAGGAATGGGGCTATCAGAAAGGCACCGTCGCCGAAGTAATTGAAGAAATTCTTAAACAGGCCGATAACGAACTGGGCCGCGATGAGATTATTGACAAGGTAATGGCTCAGCGCTTGGTAAAAAGAGCAACCATTATTTTGGCTTTAATGAACCGTAATAAATTTGAAAAAACAGACGGTAAATATAAGATAAAGGTTAACAGCTAATCAAAAGTAATTGTATATAAATCCCGCACCTTCCGGGATACCTCGCAGCCTTTCTGCGAGGATGAATGGTAAAACACATCCTTTGAGCGGTGTCTAAAACCTACTAGAAGGTGCGGGATAAATAAGGGTCGTCGTCAGACGGCCTTTATTTTGTTAAAAGCTGAAAATATGGTAAAATATACTGACAAATATAATCAATAAGAGGAGACTCATGGAGATAACAATAAATCTTGACGCTTTTAATAATTTTCTGGCTTTGCCGCCCGATCAGATGCTTTGGCAAATGATTTGGACAATTGGCTGGATTCCGATTGCCATCACTTTTCTTTGGGGTTTTTGGCAGATTTGGATAGAGTACATCCGGGATAAATGGGGGGATACGCAAAAATTTATTTTTTTGGCGATTGATATTCCGCGCAATAACGAGCAGTCGCCGCGAGCGGTGGAAAATTTGTTTTCTTATCTGGCCGGCGCTCATACCACCCTGAATTTGATTGACAAATACTGGGACGGTAAATTTCAGCTAAGCTTCAGCCTTGAAATTGTCAGCATCGGCGGTTATACCCAATATATAATCCGCACGCCGGAGCAGTTTCGAGATTTGGTGGAGTCGGCAGTTTATTCGCAATACCCAGACGCGGAAATAACCGAAGTGGAAGATTACACCACCGAGATTCCGTCCGTCTATCCGAATGACGAATATGATGTTTGGGGGGCGGAATATATCCAGGCGAACAACCCGGCGTATCCGATTAGAACTTATGAAGATTTTGAGCATATTTTCGGCCCGCCGGAAAAGAATTTTCGCGATCCGATGGCCAGCTTAATGGATCTTTGTTCAAGTTTACACGAAGGGGAGCAGTTGTGGTATCAAATTATCCTCCGACCGATCGGCTTTGACTGGATTACGATCGGAGAAAAAGAGATTTCAAAAATTATCGGAGAGAAAGTAAAAAGCAAGGAAAATATTTTTGAAAAAATGCTCAATGGTTTTTTTGGCTTGCTTGGCGATGCGACCGGTATATTTATCTTGCCGCAGGCGGCCGCGGTGGAAGAAAAACAGTCGTTCAATATGCTGGGTTTAAAGCCGGTGCAGAAAAAGCAAATTGAGGCGATTCAGGATAAAATTTCCAAACTTGGCTTTGAAGCTAAGATTCGCATGGTCTATGCAGCCAAAAAAGAGGTAATGAACAGAAAGAAGGTGGTAAATGGTTTTGTCGGTTATATCAAGCAGTTTGCCTACAATGATTTGAACAACATCAAACCGGATATGAAACATACTGCCACCACCACCGACTATTTATTCAAGGAGTCGCGGCTCAATCAAAAAAAACGCAGTATTGTGAGTAAGTACAAAAAGCGATCAACGCTCGGCTGGGCGATAAAAGTATATAATATTCAAGAACTCGCCAGTATTTGGCACTTCCCGATTGAAGCCGTGGTGCGCGCGCCGCTGATTCAGAAAGCGCCGGGACGGAAGGCTGAACCGCCAAGCACCCTGCCCATGGCGCATAATGTCATTGGTGCGGACGAGGAGGCTGATTCAATCTTCAAGCGGGTGGAGGATATCCGTAAAGAACCGGTTGAGTTCGGTCCTCCGGCAGAAGTTGACTCAATTTTTGAAACTGAAGCAGATGAAGCAGTGTCCGGTCCGCCGGAAAATTTGCCTTTTGTTTAGCGACAGTAATCAATTAATTATGGCTGATAACCACGAAAACCAAGTGACGCCTTTCGGAGTAACTACCTTTCGTAATCGCGATCGGCGTTTTGGCATTAAAACCGACGATCGCCGCCGGCATATGTATTTTATCGGCAAGACCGGCATGGGCAAGTCCACCATTTTGGAAAATATGATCGTGGAGGACATTCGCGCCGGCCGCGGCGTCGCCGTGGTTGATCCGCATGGCGATTTGGCGGAAAAAATTATTAATTATATTCCGACCAATCGCATTAACGATGTAATTTACTTCAATCCGGCGGACTTGGATTATCCGATTGCCTTCAATGTGGTGGAACAGGTTGAACCGCATCTGCGCCATCTGGTCGCCTCCGGCTTAATCGGCGTTTTCCAGAAACTTTGGGCGGATTCCTGGGGGCCGCGTTTGGAATACATTTTGCGCAACGCCATTCTGGCAATTTTGGATTACCCCGGCTCAACCTTGCTCGCCGTAACCCGCATGCTGTCGGACAAAAAATTCCGCAAAAAGGTAGTGGATAAAATTCAGGATCCGGTGGTCAAGGCTTTCTGGGTTAACGAATTCGCCAGCTACGCGGACAAGTTCGCCTCCGAGGCAGTCTCGCCGATCCAAAATAAAGTCGGCCAGTTTTTATCCAGCTCGCTCATCAGAAATATCGTCGGCCAGGTCAAGTCCTCAATCAACATCCGCGAGGTCATGGACGAGCAAAAAATTCTGATTCTAAACTTGAGCAAAGGCCGGATCGGCGAAGACAACTCCTCGCTACTCGGCGCGATGTTGATTACTAAAATTCAATTGGCCGCAATGAGCCGCGTGGACATTTCGGAGCGCGAACGAAAAGATTTCTATCTTTATATCGATGAATTCCAGAATTTTACCACGGACAGTTTCGCCAACATTCTTTCCGAGGCGCGCAAGTATCGTCTGAATTTGATTATGGCGCATCAGTATATTGAACAGCTCGGCGAAACGGTCAAGCCGGCGGTTTTCGGCAATGTCGGCACGATGATTGTTTTCCGGGTCGGCGCGGCCGACGCCGAGGAACTGGTGCTGGAATTTACTCCGACTTTTGTTGAAGATGATATCGTGAATTTGCCCAAGTATGAGTTTTATATAAAATTAATGATTGACGGCATCTCCTCTAACCCTTTTTCCGGGCGCGGTTTGCCGCCCTTGTCTGAGGCGGAAAAGACCGGCAATACCGACAAAGTAATCAGAGTAACGCGCGAGCGTTATGCCAAAAGCCGCGAGGTGGTTGAAGAAAAAATTATGCGCTGGCACGAAATTGATGAAGACGAGGCGAGCGGCAGTCAAAAGCCGGCGGCAAAAAATAATCTCGGCGCAACCATTTGGCCGGCCAGTCGGCCGTCGCGCTTAGATGGCGCGACTAATCGGTCAGACAGGCCGAGCCAACCCAGCATCAAGGAAGCAGGTATGTCTCGGCCGGTTCAACCATCCGAGAGGCTAAAAGCGCCACTGCAGACACGGCCAACCGACAAAAAGAATGAAACGTCGTCGAGTCTTAGTAGCCAGGCAAAACCGTTGGTAAATCTAGCGGTCGGCAGCAGGGCAGAAGAGAGAAGGATGGCAGAACGTAAAGCAGAGGAGAGAAGAAGGGAGGAAAGAAAAAAAACAGCTTCGTTGTATCGTTTTGCTGCTTTGTGTTCGCGTTGCGGCCAGGCCACGCAGGTTTCTTTCCAGCCGGACGGCCAGCGGCCGGTCTACTGTAAAGACTGTTTAAATTTATTGCGGGAAGAAAAAAATAAGGAGACCGATGCAAGAAAATTGGCCAAACAGGAAGAACTGAAAAAAATCGAGGCGGAAATCGTAAAGAATCACAACGCTGGGCCGGACGCTGATGGTTTTGTCTCTCTAAAAAGTTTTGTCAACCGGCAATCCGCTCAGGCAGAACCGCCGGCATCAAATATACCTAAACCAACCGAGGAAGCCGGAGAGTTGAAAAACGGCGAAGAAATTAATTTTGAATGACAGGCCCGATGCTTAATGATTTTTCGTAAAGTCTGATAATATAAAATACTTACAAGCGCGGCAGGTATTGCTTTCTTCGCTTTAATCTGCTATTTTTAATAAGCTCATTTTCAAAATTTAATTACCACAATCTTCAGAGGAGGGAGATGATGAAAGAACAGGACAATCAGTCGCGTCACATCAGCGCGAAGGTCTTGCTTTGTTGTATGATTGTCGGAGCGTTAATCTTGCTCTATGCACTGGGTTCAAGGTTAATTCCAAAATTACTCGGCTGAAAATCATCAATCCCATCCAACAGGTTGGCTCCGCGCCAACCTTTTATTTATTCGTATGCGCTACATCAACGATTCAATTTACGGCACGGATAATTTTTTTCAAGGCAATAATTGGTTTTATCAGATTAAAATCGGCGACTATCAGTTGGCGACTGTTTTTTTTAATTTATTTTTGATTTTGATTCCGCTGGCCATCTACGCGCTGCTGATCCGGTATTGGCGGCGTACTCGCTTCATTAAGCCGGCGCAGAAAATATTAGCAGGCTTAGCCTTTTTCTTTTGGCTGATTTTTATCCCGAATACCGCGTATGTGATCAGCGAGGTCAGACACTTGCTGAATTATTGCCCGACCGCCGCCGCCTTCAAGGTCTGCGAGCAGGGGGCCTGGGTAATCCTGTTCTTTTTTACCTACGCCACGATCGGCTTGATTTCCTATTACTATCTGCTGGCCGCAATGCGCCGGCTGATTGAAAATATTTTTGGTAAAAAAATCGCTCAAGTTTTTGTGATTGCGGTTATTCCGACGATTGCTCTTGGCATGTTATTGGGACTCCTAAATCGTTGGAACAGCTGGGAATTATTCATTTATCCGCTGGATTTATTTAATACTTTAATAACTTATATCAGCTATCCGCAAAATTTTTATAATTGGCTGATTTTTAGCGGCTTTCTATATCTTTTTTATTTTGGCGGTAATTATTTATTCAAAGATTGGGGAGATAAGTCATAGCATCTATGGATTATTTAAAAATTGGCCGGGCCGAAGATCTGACCGGCCGAGACAAAACATTTTATCGTTTGCTGGAAATTCTGCCCGCGGCTCTATCCTGGTCAACCTTGCTGTTCTTGCTGATTTTTTCCTATTTTCGTCCAGGATGGGTGGCTTATTTTATCATCGCCTTTGATGTTTATTGGCTGTTGCTGGTTTTGTATTTAAGCATTCACTTGATAGTGAGTTATCGCAAGCTTAAAAATAATCTAAAAATAAATTGGCAGAAGAAGTTGATTGAATTACAGCCAAGCCTGAGCCGTCCCGATTGGCAAGCGCTTTGGCATTTAGTGATTCTACCGACCTATAATGAAAGCTTAGAGGTGATTCGTCCCAGTTTTTTGGCTCTGACGCGCGATGGCTATCCGTTGGAACGGATGATTGTGGTGCTGGCAACCGAAGAGCGGGGCGGCGCGGAGGCGCAGGCCAGAGCCGAGCAAATCGAGATTGAGTTCGGCAATAAGTTCGGCCGTTTTTTGATTACCGTCCACCCGGACGGCATCGCCGGCGAACTCAAGGGCAAGGGCGCCAATCAGGCCTGGGCGGCGCGCGAGGCGAAGGAAAAGATCATTGATCCGATGCGCCTTAATTACGACAACATCTTGGTAAGTGTATTTGATATAGATACGGAGGCGACGCCAGGTTACTTCTCGACGCTAACCTATAAATTTTTGACCGTGGAGAACCCATATCGAGCCAGCTATCAACCCGTGCCCGTGTATTTTAATAATATCTGGCAGGCGCCGTTCTTTTCCAGAGTGGCGGCGGCTTCGAACACCTTCTGGCAGATGATGCAACAGATCAGGCAGGAAAAACTTGCCACTTATTCATCGCATTCTATGACTTGGCGGGCACTTACGGATATCGGTTTTTGGTCAACCAACATGGTAAGCGAAGATTCACGCATCTTTTGGCACTGTTATTGTTATTATAAAGGCGATTATCGCGTTGAGCCGTTAAATTTTTCGGTATCAATGGATGTGACCATGGACGAAACTTTTTTAAAGACGGCCAAAAGTTTATACAAACAACAAAGGCGCTGGGGCTGGGGCGTGGAGAACGCGCCATATTTGATTTTTAATTACCTCAAAGCGCGCAAGTTCATGCCAACGGGCAAAACATTGAGGCTTATTTTTGTGCAACTTTACGGTTTTCACTCCTGGGCGACCAACGCGCTGATTATCGGTGTCATCGGTTGGATGCCGATGATACTCGGCGGCGACCGGTTTAATGTTACGGTTTTATCCGGCAATTTGCCCTATATAACGCGCAGTTTAATGATCTTCGCGATGGTTGGCCTGGTTATTTCCGCCGCGGTTTCCACTATACTGTTGCCGAAAAAGCCGGCAAATTACGGTTTTGGCAAAAGCCTGGCGATGATCGTCCAGTGGCTCGTTTTGCCGATTTCCATTATTATTTTCGGTTCCATTCCGGGCTTGGACGCGCAAACTCGGCTAGCAAGCGGCCGCTATCTCGGTTTTTGGGTAACACCGAAGATGCGCCAAAAAATGAATTAGCGGTTTAATTACCTGATAAACGGTTATTTTTCACTAAAAAGGCGTCTTGGCGCTTTTTTTAAATTCGCGCATAATGTGCTATAATATAGATTAATATCTAGCATGCGGATTACAGGAAAAAAAAATAATTTTTCGCGTAATTTTTTATTTAATGAAAAAATTTTGACGGTTTTTTTACTGGTTATAATTATTTTGTTGTCTATCCCGCTTTATAATAATTATCACCGCCGGCAAAGCATAAACAGGAAAATCAGCGATCTGGAAGCGGAAATCAAGCAAGCGGAAAACAAGGATACGGATCTGCAGAAATTAATTAAATACCTGGAGTCCGATCAGTTTGTAGAGGAACAGGCCAGATTGAATTTAAATATGAAAAAACCGGGTGAATCGGTCGCGGTAGTTAAAGATTCGTCCAAGACGGGGAAAGAAGCCGGCGCTCGGCAGATAATTTCAGCAACACTTCCGGGAGCGGGCGTTGCAGCCAGGGCCGGTTATGCCTCAAGCTGGTGGCGTTATTTTTTTAATAAGCAGTAGGTCTAATAATTAAAATTAGAAAGAAGTTATGCCGGAACTGGTGGGTGATATAAAGAAATTAGATCAGGATAAAATCAAGGAGGGCCGAGAAATTCTGCTTAAGTATTTGGCTGAGGTTGATCAAAAAACAGACGGCAAGGTCAAACTGTCGGAAAAAAAATCCCTGGACAGTTTGTCTTCAAAACCGGCTGAAGTAAAATTACCTCCAGCGCCGCCGATTACAGCGAGGCCGGTTGAGGCAAAAATCGATTTTGTCAAAGATTTTAAAACGGCAGAGTCAAAATTGAATAAACCATTTACTGAAATTATTCACGAGGCAATGGTTAAACCGGCGCCGGAGCATCCGCGGGCAGATAATTTTTTCGCGGCAAAAAAAATTATCGTACCGGCGATAAAAAAAATAAGCAAAAAAAGACGGGCGAAAATTGAGCGGGCGAAGAATGAAGCTAAAGAAAAAAAAGCCGCGGCAGCGCTTAATTTCTTAGGCAGAATAACCTTTAAATTTTTATCAGCCGTTACTGTTGTCGTGATTGTTTATTTCGTTTTTTGTCTTTCGTTATATACTTTTAGTTTTGATAACGGAGTCTCGCGGTTGATTACCGAAATTTTCCCGGTACCGGCTTTTATTACGCAGTACGGCGCGGTAAATTATTATGATTATTTGGATGCCAAAATTGCGGTAATCAATGAACAGAAAGACAGCGACCGAGCGCTGGGTGAGGTGCTTGCATCCATTGAAGCGCGAGAAAAACTGATCAAACGTCAAATTTTAACCGGCTTGGCAAAAAATTATGGCCTGTCTACGGGCTCGCTTGATTCTCCGGATGCCGAGCTCGCCCTTAATAATAAACTGGCCTTGCTGATTGTCTCCGACCCGTCAGTCAATAAAGATAATTTGCGCAAATTACGAGCTATAAAAAGTACCTTGCTGGGCGGCGCCGATTTCACTTTAGCCGCCGCCAGTTTCGGTTTGCAGGCAAAAACTGAATATTTTACTTCAGAATCAATCAAAGAAAAATTCGGCCGGAAAGCGCTGGAACTTGCCGCCAGTTCCACCATTGAAACAACCAGCGTCAAACAGGGCTATTATATCTTTCAATTTTACCAGCAGCAAGACGGCTTGACCGGCTTTAGATTTATTTTCGTTCCGGCAACGACCCTGGAGATGATTGTGGCAGACAAATTCAAAGCGGCGAATCTGATAATTTTGGCCAATTAAAAAAACAAACAATTTGAGAGCGTTGAATAATTATGAAACGCTCTCATCCTGAGTCCCTCAATGC
>Ga0265296_1002462_pt1 | contig 18641 bp, 15 predicted proteins | sample MunlanPumphouse1_FD_189073 | JGI IMG/M metagenome (GOLD analysis project Ga0265296, IMG submission 189073) | Groundwater microbial communities from a municipal landfill in Southern Ontario, Canada - Pumphouse #1 | ecosystem: Environmental > Aquatic > Deep subsurface > Groundwater | place...
ACAGGAAAGCATATTCACCGTGTTAGAGCAGATGTCCAACTGCTGTTGAAGGGCCAATTCCGTGACATCAAATTACTCTTGAGTGCAGCCCCCTTTGAACATGATGGTGAGAGATTTGCAATTGTTATCATTGAAGATATAACTGAGCTTGATGAACTTCGAAGACGGCTTAAGACTGAGCACAGCTTTGCCGGGATAATAGGAAGCGATATCCGGATGCAGGAACTCTTTGAGACCATAAGAGATGTCTCCGAGGTAAACGTCCCGGTTCTTATACAGGGTGAAAGCGGAACGGGGAAAGAACTTGTTGCTGCAGCCATCCATAATGAAGGCCCCCGCGCAGACAAGCCCTTTGTAGCGTTAAACTGCGGTGCTCTGCCCGAGGGGTTACTGGAAAGCGAACTTTTCGGACACGTGAAGGGTGCATTTACCGGGGCCCTGAGAGACAAGAAGGGCAGATTTGAGCTGGCCCATGGCGGTACACTTTTCCTCGATGAAATATCGGAATTGTCAAAGGCCGTGCAGGTAAAACTACTGCGTGTACTTCAGGAGGGCACATTCGAGCATGTGGGCGGAGAAAAAACCATATCGGTGGATGTACGTATTATAAGTGCCACCAATCGCGAACTGAAGCAGGAGGTGGAAAAGGGTAACTTTCGCGAAGACCTGTATTATCGAATTAATGTTGTTCCCATTAACCTGCCTCCTTTAAGGAAGCGAAAAAATGATATCCCCCTTCTTGTCAATCACTTCATCGAGAAAGCTGCCAATGAGGGGCAGAAGGCATCGGGCATTTCAGAGGATGCCCTTGCGGTTATGATGGATTATTCATGGCCCGGAAATATCCGTGAACTCCAGAGCACAATACGATATGCCCTCGTGAAGGCCAAAGGTCAGGTTATCAGGCCCCAGGATCTTCCTGCGGAGCTGGAAAAACGGAAGACCGGTTCCTCCTCTCAAAGACCCTCAAAACTGGATAATAAAACCGTCCGTGATGCGCTGACCAGTGCGGGAGGAAACAAGAATAAAGCTGCCAGGATTATGGGGGTCAGCCGGTCTATTGTTTACCGCTTTTTATCAAGGAATGAAAGTGTTGCATGAAACATATATGTGTCATGCTTCAATTGACACAAATCAACAAACTCTTTGATTTTATTATAAATAATTATTTATGCTGTTCAGTTAATCTGTCTTTTATACAAAAAATTAAATAATTTGTCTTAAGTATTTCTGCTAAATATCTCGTAATATCTATTAGTTAACTATTGATATGTTTATATAGTAGAATATGTGTTACCAGTGTATTAGAAATTTAATGTTTCTAAATAACCGCCGGTTTGTTATTCGTAAGTAGTGATTATTTATGATTATATTCATTATTAAATTAAATATTATAAAAATTGGCTCAAATCTTGCTTTATAATATTAAAAACATATATTTTGAAATAATTAATAAATATAGATAAGCAGTGATAAGGATTTTTCCTCATTATTTTTTGAAGTACCTGGTTGATATTTTAGGTCCGATAATTGAATCGGAAATCACAATTTGTGAGATGAAGATAATAGGATTGCTTTGTTGGAATCCCATGGAAATTTATAAGTTTCCGTTTTGAGTAAAACCGGAAAGACTAGATACCGTTAATATGTCGCTTACCATTGGCAAACTGGTCATTACCACGGTGAACACGATAATGCTTAATTAGTTCCAATTGATAGAAGAGTACATTGATCAACAAATCAGGAGAATAAGATGGATGCAAATATGAAGATATGGCAAAGCAGAGAACTTGCCAAGATCCTTGACCAGTGCCTCGGTGAGGAGATGCCACCCTGTAAAGCAGCGTGTCCCCTTCATGTTGATGCCAAGAGATATGTGGATAGTATTGCTCAGGGGAAATGCGATGAATCCCTATCAGTGGTTTGCGAGAGACTTCCCTTCCCTGGGATTCTGGGACGCATCTGCATGCATCCTTGCGAATCAAAGTGTCGCAGGGGCGACAAGGACGAACCAATCGCGATAGCGGCTCTGAAGCGATTTGCAACTGACCATGGAACTGCGCTGGACACTGGCGCGACTCCGGAGGAGACGAGAAAAGAGAGAGTAGCTGTCATCGGAGCGGGTCCTGCAGGCCTGATGGCTGCCTATGAGTTGAGAAAGATAGGGTACCAGGTCACCATCTTAGAAGCGTTGCCTTTTGCCGGCGGTATGATGCGCGCGGGTATTCCTGAATGGCGTCTACCTCGTGCTGTGTTGGAGGGTGAAATTGGTATTGTGGAAAGAATGGGAGCTGAGATCAGATTCAACACCGTAGTGGGTAAGAACATAGCGCTAGACGATCTCAGACGAGATTTTGATGCTGTGTTTGTTGCGGTTGGTGCGCATGCAGGCAGCAAGCTGGGGATCCCCGGCGAAGGCTTGGCAGGTGTGTATCAAGGTGTAGCTTTTCTTAGAGCAGTCAACATGGGGGAGAAGGTCGCTGTGGGCAAGGTGGTTGTGGTAGTGGGCGGGGGGAACGTTGCCCTTGACGCTGCCAGGGCGGCTCTTCGTCTGGGGGCAAGCTCAGTCAGTGTCGTGTATCGCAGATCCAGGACTGAGATGCCAGTGGTAAAGAGTGAGGTTGACGAAGCCGAGCAGGAGGGGGTGAAGATTCGCTTTTTGGCAACTCCAATAAAGATTGTCGAAGAAGGAGGCCATGTATCAGGTTTGCGATGTATCGAAATGGAGTTGAGAGAGCTTGATAAGGGTGGGCGGAGGAAGCCTGTTCCAGTTACCGGCTCTGAGTTTATGATGAAAGCTGATATGGTTATTGTCGCAATTGGACAGAGCCCTGACCTGTCTTTTATCGGTCAGGAAGAATCTTTATTGATGACGACAGGTGGACTACTGTCGGCGGATGCCTTGACACTACAGACAGGGCTCAGAGGAGTTTTCGCTGGTGGAGACACGGTGACTGGGCCAGCTGCAGTTGTCGATGCTCTTGCTGCAGGCAGGAAGGCAGCTTTTTCCATAGATCGGTATCTCCGCGGTGAAGATATGTCAGTGAACAGAGAAAGGGAATGTTCACAAAATAGCAGGCTGACGGTGGAACTGGAAGGTGTAGAGCTGGCGCAGAGGGTGGCTATGCCCACACTGCCGGTGGATGAGAGGACGGGCTTTGACGAGGTTGAGCTTGGCTATAGTGAAGAGGAGGCAAAACAGGAGGCCGATCGGTGTCTCAGGTGTGAATGTAAGACGTGTGTGAAGGAATGCGAGTTTTTGGCAGCTTATTGCGAGGCGCCAAAGGAGCTTGCGGAGAGGATCGCGGGGGGTGCATGTATAGAGACGCCAGAAACTGTGTTTGCTTGCAACCTTTGTTCACTGTGTGAGATGGTGTGCCCCAATGATCTTAACGTGGGCAGAATGTGCCTCGACATGCGCCGGCAAATGGTTGAGAGAGGTCTCGCTCCCCTACCGAAGCATCAGCCGGTGATCTCAACCTATGAGTTCGTTAAGTCTGATGCCTTCGCTCTCACCTTGTCCGACTCGGCTACTCAAGAGACCAAGCGATTTTTTTTCCCCGGGTGCAATCTGTCTGCCTACTCGCCGGATTTAGTGCAGAAGACCTATGAGTACCTGTGCAACAAACTACCGGGAACGGGTATAATCTTGGGCTGTTGCGGCGGTCCAGTGTACGGCATCGGCGATCAGGCCCGGTTTCTGGAGGTGAACAGCAAGGTCGTCTCGGAGATGAAGGGAAGGGGTGCCTTGGAGATGATTGCCGCGTGTCCTCATTGTTACCACATCTTCCATGAGCATGCCACGGATATTAAGTTAATCTCCCTTTACGAAGTAATAGCGGAGCAAGGACTCCCTGAGGGCGCAAGGCTGTCAGCCAATAACGTCTTTTCTCTTCACGATTCCTGCAACACGAGACACGAAGTGCAGGTGCAGGAGGCCGTTAGACAGTTGCTGAAGGATCTGGGCTGCACTATTCACGAGCCGAAATTCTCTCGGGAGATGACCCGCTGTTGTGGAATGGGTGGCATGGCCGCCTTTGCGGATTTTAAACTGGCAAACAAGATCATTACGCGCAGAACAAGAGAGATGCCACACGATGTCGTGAGCTATTGTGCGTCATGTCGTGACGCCTTTGCTATGGTTGGGAAATCTTCATTGCATCTTCTTGATCTTATCTTCAACTCGGAGTGGGAACAGGCCAAGAAGAATCGACCCAAGCAGGGCCCTGCGAAGCAGAAGACTCAATCCGAGTTGAGGGAAAGACTTCTAAAAGGTGCAAAGATGGCCTGAGTGTGATCATTGTTGGTTCCCTCACCTGCCTTACCTACCTATCCATTCCCTCACTCGAAGACTAGGTAGTCAGTTTTGAAGAGTATTTTGCTACCGTGCAAAGGGTGGTTCCGTATAGATTATTATTTGCCTGTGATTCCGACAAAAGCTGTTATGGATAATAGCGGTGGCCCGGGAGGCTTCTTGTTTGAGGAAAGGGGAAATGGACATTAAATTCACTCCGATGAAATGGATGAGAAAAAGAAAGGGTTAGAGATTTATTTTAATTATCGTGCTCTCACCGATGATGAGACAAAGAAATATGGAACGCAGAATACGCAGGAAATGTTGACATCATCTGTACTGAGCAGAATATCTTCCGAGATCAGTGAGAAAGGAGGTGTACGGGAATTTGGTAGAAATGACCCATTGAAGGAAGTTATAATAAACTTACTGGGAACCGTCATCACAATTTAATAAGGATATACTATGAAAAACCCCTGAGTATACCAGTGGACAGTCAAGTTCGAAGGCGTAAGAGTTGGTTAGAGCAGTAATAAAGACTAACTAACGAAAGGGGATAGCAATTGATTTACATACAATAGGAGGTTGAATATGGATGCAAAAGATAAGCTTTCAGCACACATGACTGAGAGGTATAAGGAGTTAAAGAAGAAAAGGGAAGAGGGGGTGAAGATTATTGGGTATACCCCTGGAGGGTATATGCCTGAGGAGTTGGTATATGCCGCAGGAGCGATTCCTGTATGTCTTTTCCGTGGCGGAGACCACGAGGCAGTGGCGGAGAGTGCGGCATATCTCCCACGTTTTCTCGATACCTTCTGTCGTTCTCAGATAGGGTACAAGATGTTAGGGGAGCCACTTTATCAGATGATAGATCTTCTTATTGTACCTGTTACAGACACTAATATGCGTTCGATAGCCGATTCTTTGAATTATTATACAGATACTAAGATATTCAGGTACGGTGTACCGCACAATAAGGAGGAAGGTGCTTACAATTATTATTTGGAAGGGTTGAGCCTTCTCAAAGAGAAGCTTGAGGATTTTACGGGGAATAAAATAGATGATGGAAAGCTTCGAGAAGCGGTAGAGTTAGGAAACAAGATGAGGAGTTTATTTAAGGAGATAAGTTTACTGAGGAAGCAGGATAAGTTACCAATATCGGGCCAGGAGTTTGTAAAGTTAAGTCATGCATCCTATATTGCCGATCTGCCTGTATTTGTTGAGATATTAGAATCTCTTTTGGCTGAGCTGAAGAATAAAGAAGGTGAAAAGCTTTCGGGTCCTCGTTTGCTTATGACAGGTTCTACTTTGGCTATGGGAGATTATAAGATGTTTGAGTTAGTCGAGGGGGCTGGCTCTGACATAGTGGTCGAGGAGTTCGCTGAGGGAGTAAGGCCTTATTGGGACAATGTGGAAATGAATGGAGGCTCGATTCTCAAGGCTATAGCAGATACATATTTTATGAAGAGGAATCCTCCTGCTTGGAACAGACCTTCTGGAGAGAGAATAGATTACATATTGAATTTAGCTAAGGAGTTTAAGGTTGACGGTCTTTTATGGTACCAGACTATGTACCGTGATGGGTATGACCTTCAGTCATTGTATTTTGAGAAGAAGATAAAAGATAAAGCCAATCTGCCTATGTTGAAGATAGAGACGGACTATGACGTGTCTGAGAAGGGACCGTTCAGAACGAGGATTGAGGCATTTGTTGAGATGTTAAATCAAAAGAGAGGTCTCTAGGATTATAAGGAGGTGTCACGTGTATACAGATTTTATGAAATTTTGTGGTTATGAAGATGATGAACTTGAGAAAGAGAGGCCTAGGGTAGAAAAAGCGTTTAAAATCCTTGGCATAGGGAAAGAAGATATGGCTCATGCTGAGGCTAGGGTCAAAAAATATTTTGATATTTCTCTTGACGGCATAGTGAAGGCAATACGGGTATGGATGGAGGAACTGGTAACGTTGGTTATCTGTCGGGATGAGTTCAAGACGGTCATTTATAGTGATTGGCCTCTTCCAGGTTCTATGATGATGGCTCTACGCCGTCTTTCAGATGACTTGTATACAACGAGTATAGGAGAGACGCTGAACGTCACCATGGGACAGATATTTGATAAACTCACACCGATTCTTGAAGCTGGCGAGAAAGCCGGAGTAAGTGCGGGAGAGGGCCACTGCGCCCTCTGGCAGGTTCACGTAGGGGCTATTGCAATGGGGATTATACCTAAACCTGATCTGATAGTTACACCTGCTTGGTACTGTGATCAGGCGTCGGAGGCAGACCAGCTTTTGTCTGAAGTCTACGATATTCCAGTTGCTTATTTCGACGGGGTTATGGACGATGAGTGGGGGGAATGGCCTGATAAGATGAGTGAAAGGCGGCTCCGGTATGTTGGAAGTCAGTTGGACAAGGTTATGAAACAAATGGAAGAGGTTGTCGGTGTTCCGTTTACGGAAGAGATCCTGAAAGCCGGTGTAAAGGAAAACGCAATTTTTTACTCTAACTTTAATAACCTGGTGGAATTAGTAGGAAAAAGCGACCCCCAGGTAACAAGTCAGGCGAATCTTAACCTTCTGTATTGGATGTCCAATACCCCTATGAGAAAAAAGGATGAGGCAGTACAAGCCATAACTTCGCTGATTAGACAGCTGAAAGAGAGGGTTAACAGGGGTGAGGGTGTCCTGCCCAAAGGTGCTCCTAAGGTATATTATGGAATCAGGCAGGCCGTTGATCCTTCTATTCTGAGGATGGTGGAGGATGCCGGGTTATCGATAGCTGTTTGTCAAATTGATTGGTTGACTCCCAGTGAGAAAACAAAGGCGAAATCAACCGATTATTCGCAGAAGATAATGGAAGGATTCTATAAGCGTGGTCATTTATATTCGTGCCAGGGTGGGATAGATTACTTCAGTGAGTATTGCAAGGAGTGGAATGTAGACGGGTACATCATGGCCTATCCCTTTTCCTGCCGTCCATGGTGCATTCTGCCCATCATGGTAACGAAAGAAGTAACTGAGAAACTGGGTATCCCCAGCCTGGTACTGGAAGGTGATGTCTATGATACCCGAAATTACAGTGCAGGGCAGGCGAGAACAAGGGTTGAGACGTTTGCTGAGCTTTTAAAGATGAGGAAAGCTGGATAGATAAGCAAATATGGGCTTTTGGTTTCTAAAACCGTCGCATAAAAAGTTTATCTACCAGTTAAGAAGGAGAAAAAGTGAAGGTTGATGATGCGATTTCAGCGATACTCGAACGTGCACAAGAAGGTGTTCCTCCTTCAAAGAACGATTGCCGGAAAATGCTGGAATGCCGGCATACATCAGCAGAGGCCGCCCTGATCCGCGGGGTGGCCTCTGCCATCAGCCGCCAGCGATTCGGCAACGAAGCGATCATTCTCGGGCAGATCGGAATAGAAATAGACGCCTGCCCCGGGCAGTGCAAATTCTGCAGCTTCGGCGAGGAACATACCTACTTCGAGCCAAGTATGATGTCTGTGGACGAGATAGTCGCTTCCGCGAAAAACTTCACGCACGCTGGCGATCTCTATGCGCTGTTCATTATGACGATGCATAAATTCGGATTTGAAAGACTTCTCGATGTTGTACACAGAATCAGAGAGATAATGCAGGTGAAACCGCAGATCGTTGTCAACATAGGTGATTTCGATCGTACTCAGGCTGACGAACTGCGGAAAGCTGGTGTCAATGGAGCCTATCATGTTTGCCGTTTACGTGAGGGGAGAGACACAGCCTTGGATCCAGAACAAAGGAAACGCACGATTAAGATAATCAGGGACGCCGGACTCGACTGGTACTACTGCTGCGAGCCCATAGGACCCGAGCACAGTTCAGAAGAACTGGTTGAACAATTGTTTCTTGGTATCCAAAACGGGTGTTTTCAGCATGCAGCCATGCGCCGGGTGTATATCCCGACCTCTCCACTCGCCGAGTTCGGGCAGATTACGGAACTCCGCTTGGCCCAAGTTACTGCGGTTGTTGCGCTTGCAAGTCTGGGGTGTCAAGACACCAAGAATATCGCTGTGCATGAACCTAATCTTATCGGTCTCACGTCCGGCGCCAATGTTGTCTATGCGGAAACAGGTGCTAATCCCAGAGACACTGAAGAGGAAACTTCAGGCCACCGGGGGCGAGATATTCGAGCATGCAAGGCCATGCTGTATGAGGCTGGTTTTGACGATCTCTTGGTAGCTCCGAACGAGCATCGCTCGATTACGGAAGCGTTCAAGGATTAGAAAATGAGACAAAATGGTAGATGCGGGTGATGCTTTTACAACCGCATGTGATTCAGGGCTTTACTACCATATGTATTTTAGGCAGCTGATAAAAATTTCGCAACTTATTGATACAAAGGGGAAGGCGCTCTTTATCGCTATGATATTTTATTCTGTCATTATATAACAAAAAAGTTTTTGATTGGAGGTGTATCTAGTGTGTGCGAAGTTATATGCAGGTGTTGATGTCGGCGCAGCCACTGCCAAGACCGTTATCTTTTCGGATGGAAAGATGTTGGGATATAAGGTAATTCCCACAGGCCACAGCGTTTCCCGGGCAGCAATGGAAGTGACGAAATTGGCACTGGAAAATGCCGGAATAGAACTAAATGGTAGGCAATTTAATGAGATCTTTAGTTATGTTGTTTCTACTGGATATGGTAGGGATGGGGTACAATTTTCAGACAAAGCTGTGACCGAAATCATGTGTCATGCCAAAGGAGTATATTTTCTTATTCCCGGAGCTAGATCTATCATCGATATAGGAGGCCAGGACAGCAAGGTTATAGGTCTGGATGAGAATGGGATAGTGTCGAGATTTATTATGAATGACAAATGTGCTGCTGGTACCGGCAGGTTTCTCGAGGTTATGGCAGAGGTTCTTGGTGTTAAATTAGCGAATATGGGTAAGGAAGCCCTGAGCAGTAATGATCCTTGTAAGGTCAGCACTACCTGTACTATATTTGCAGAATCCGAGGTGGTATCATTACGTGCTGAAGGCAGGAAACGAGAGGACCTGGTGGCAGGAATTGTCAGAGCTGTAGCCTCTCGCGTGGCAGTAATGGGCAGAAGTATGGGGTTTAGAGATGAAGTGGTGTTTACGGGTGGTGTTGCTAAAAATATCGGCGTTAAGGCTGCCTTCGAACAGGAGATTGGTAAAAATATAGTTGTAAGTGATGAGCCACAGATAATGGGCGCATTGGGAGCTGCTATATACGCCGCTGAATCAAAACATTGAATAAAATTGATCATTAAAAGATACAACAAGATCAGGAGAAGCATGCATGAATGCATATTTAGTTTCTCTATGAGGTGTTGGTGGAGATAGTCCTTTCCCAGAATATAAAAAAGGGTCAACAGATCTTTAGTCTTCACGATACTTGTAAGGCGAGATGGGACAAAGATCTTACAAGAGAGTGTGCGCACCTTTCGGAGAAAAGGAGAGGCTGATCATGACATTCTTATCTATTGTGCCGGTTGCCGCGAGGGCTTTCTTCGTAAGAAACCGTCTCTTCATATCTTGGATCTTATATCCAACCCGAATTGGAACTAGGACAGACTCGAACCACCGAATGGAATGGCGACAAAGAAGCAGAATCATGCAGCGCTTAAATCGTTGTTAAAAGAAAGGGATAAATAATTATTGAGGAGGCATCACCATGGTTGACGAATCGTATGAAGCCGTTGGGCTCAAAATAAGCGATGAGGTAGCAGAGCTATTGGAGTCACGGCAGATAATGCAGGATGAGATAAAAATAGTGATTAACAATGCGGAAACAAAGAGAGAGAAACTATACCAGGAAAAAGCTGATAGATTCCTGGCAAAGTTGAGGATTTCTCAGGTAACATTCTATGTCGAGTATTCACTTTCCGGAGAGAATACTTATGTTGTACATAGCGCATATTCCCATAGAACTGAATTGGTGGAGGGCTAGCAATGGTAGACTGGTACTGCTTTCAGTGTAAAGAGAAGATGGTGGCAGAAGAAGTGGAGGCCTCATACATGGAGATACTCAGTTTCATTGATGGCTTGAAGTGCCCCACGTGTGGAACGATATACTTGTCAGAAGATTATGTCGTAGAGACAATAAGTACCGCAGAAGAAGAAATAGAGGCAAAAATGGGGTAACAACCCTCTTATCGGGGTCTTGCGACCAGCTCTTATGTCTGAAAATGGTTTCACAGGAATAAAGAGATTCACAAGCGGATTGTATGAATCCGGCCCTATGAATGAGGCTATGGGGGATACATTTCGGCCCGGCGGATTGGCACTAACAGAGAGGGTAGCCGAGCTCGCCGGCTTACACAGTGGATCTCTTGCCCTGGAGGTAGCGTGTGGAAAAGGAGCTACCTCATGTTTCTTGTCAGAGAAGTATGGCTGCCGCATTTTGGGCCTTGATCTTTCTTTGAAGTTAATTAAGTTAGCACAGAAGAGGGTTTTAAACAGCGGATCGCTGATTAACGTTGATGTTCTGATAGGCGACAGCGAATTGCTGCCTTTCAAGAATTCAGTGTTCGATGCAGTAATAAGTGAGTGTTCTGTTTCTCTATTACCTGATAAGCATGGTGCTGCCGAAGAAATAAAACGTGTCTTGAAACCGGAGGGTAAACTGGTTATCTCGGATGTTATACTTCGATCCGAGATCAACAACAGATTGAAGAATCAGATAACATTCGCATCATGTATCTCTGGGGCTGAATCCGTGGAAGGCTATATCAGGCTTTTTGAAGATGTGGGTTTTGAGGATACGTATGTAGAAGATCATTCGGAGGAGTTGAAGAGACTGGCTTGGCAGATACTCCTCCGTTTTGGCTCTTTCGAGAACTTTTCAAGGAAGCTCCTGCAAGATTCCTCTATCTCTGAAACAGGATGTTGTGTGGCGAGTTCAAAAAATGTCCGGCAGGCATTAAGGCAGGCAAAGCCAGGATATGCTGTCTTCTCATTTACGAACCCAAAGTAGCAAAAAATACCCTATCAAGGTTCAGGTGGATGTCAATGGATTTCGGAGAAACTGAAAGTCTCTGTCCGGTTTGTCTCGCTAAAATACCGGCAAAAAGAGTCGTTTTGAATAATAATGTCTTTCTCGAAAAGAGCTGTCTGGAGCATGGTTCTTTCAGAGCCCTCCTTTGGCGGGATGCCAACCTGTATGAAGAATGGGGGAGAGGGGAAGATGCTCCCGGTTCCGAAACGAAGTTTTCCACTACCAATATGGGTTGCCCATATGATTGTGGGCTTTGCCCGGAGCACAGGGGAGATACATGCACAGCTCTCATGGAAGTTACGCACAGGTGCGATATTAAATGCCCGGTGTGCTTCGCAAACTCCGAAAAGAATCTCATAGAACCGAGCATAGAAACAATTAAGGCAATGTACCGGACTGTTATCGAGGCTGGAGGCCCGTACCCCGTTCAACTGAGCGGCGGAGAACCTACTGTTCGGAATGATCTTGCTGATATCGTGGCTATGGGGAAAAGAATGGGATTCTATCACATCCAGTTGAACACGAACGGTATAAGGTTAGCGAGAGAGAAGGAATATTTACGGCAATTGAAAGATAGCGGTCTTGATCTTGTTTATCTCCAGTTCGATGGAATATCGGATGATGTATATCGTCTTACAAGAGGAGCAGACCTCTTTGAGTATAAGCTCCAGGCTATTAAGAACTGTCTTGACGTGAAGATGGGGGTTACTCTCGTCCCCACACTAATTCCCGGTGTAAATGATCACCAGATAGGTGATATTGTGAGATTTGCCAAGGAATGGATACCCATTGTAAAGGGTGTGCACTTTCAGCCGGTAAGCTATTTCGGAAGGTATCACAAGGTACCTGACGATCAGGACAGGATTACCATACCGGATGTATTACGAGCATTGGAAGTTCAGACGGAGGGCGAAGTAAAAGCCGGAAACTTCATACCGAGGAGGCGCAAAGATTCTCACTGCGGTTTTTCCGGTTTTTTTGTGCTGACCAAAGAAAACAAGTTAAAAGCTACTGTTGACTTTCCCCAGAGAAAAGCTGATGAAAGAAATTCTGATCAATTCACCATCTCTCCTGCTGAACACGTGAGGACATTTATAGACAGACGATGTAGATTTGTCGAAAAAAACACCGGGTGTTGCACGGCGAAGGTGGGGTCGTGGGCGGAATTCTTTGATAGGGCGGATACCCATTATCTCTCAATTTCGGGTATGCCTTTTCAGGATGTTTGGACTATTGATCTTGAGAGACTGCGGGGATGCTGTATACATGTAGTCAGTCCCGCCAGAAAACTCATCCCTTTCTGTTCTTACTATCTCACAAGTATCAGTGGCCAGAGGCTGCATGAGGACAAATTTTAAGCAACATGGCAAAATATTACACAAAACTAATAGTAGGGAAATAGCGAATATGTATTTAGAAGAATGGATACGCGACAGGGTTGAAAGAGACAATGAATTTACTGCTTATATAAAAAAAGAAAGTATGAACGAGCACCCGCGGGAAATGCTGAGGGCATACCAACTCTTCAAGCTCCGAAAGACACTCATATATGCTTATGAAAATTCCTCATTTTACAGAAAGAGTTTTGATTTAAAAAATTTCAATCCCTGTCAAATAACATCTCTTGACGATCTTAAACACGTTCCATTGGTTCAGCAAAATGACATAAAAGAATCGCCGTATCGTTTTCTGTGTATATCTCAGGCGGACGTTGCAAGAGTTTTCACCCTCGCAACGTCCGGTAGTACAGGAGCGCCCAAAAAAGTATTTTTCAATGAAAGAGATATAAATACAATAACCGATACTATGGCCGCCATTATAAAAACTGCATTCACCTGTGCGGGTATTAGTGACACGGGGTCTCTTGTGTACATATTAATGCCAGGCGGGACTTCGATGAGTCAGGCCCAATTGATCGGAAGAGGTGTCAAAAAGATGGGACATATCCCTCTCATCGGTGATATCAAAGCTGGCATAGAGTCCCAGATAACGGAAATTGAAAGTACCAGACCTGTCATGATAATGGGGTCCGCCTTTCGAATCCACAGGTTGACGCAGGAAGCGAGAGAATCACATAATCTCAGAGAGATCGGGATGCAGGTAATCTTTATTACGTCGGAGTATCTTTCTGAACCGATGAGGCGGAACCTTGAAGATTTTTGGGGAGGGGAGGTTTATCATCACTACGGAATGACGGAGACTGGACTGGGAACTGCGGTAGAATGCCAGTTTCACGATGGCTTTCATTTTGATGAAACCAACTTTATATTCGAGGTCGTAAACCCAGAGACGGGAGAGGTGGTGCATGATGGAGAAGAGGGAGAACTCGTCTTTACAAACCTGGACAGAGAAGGAATGCCTTTAATTAGATACTTGACAGGTGATATAGGTAGGATAATTACCGAACCGTGCCAATGCGGGGCTCTGAGTCTTCAGAGGATAGGTAAAATAAAGAAAAGGACAAAGTCGATTGTTACAATCGGAATGGGAGACAGAATTTACCCATCCCTATTCGATAATGTGATCTATACCTTTCCGGATGTTGTTGATTATCAAATAACGCTGAGCGGCGATGATCATGGAGACGCCATGATGGTGGAAGTAGAGGTAATAAAAGAAGATAAACTGCTTAAGGACAGAATAGCTCAGGCCGTGGCCGATATACCTCTCATCTCCCAAAATATACAAAATGGCTATCTTATCAGTCCTGAGATTAAGATCATGGGCAAGAGATCCCTTGTACGCAAAGAGCGAGCAAAGAGATTCATAGTGGATAAGCGCCAGGGAAAACCGGATGAAAAATGAGGATAGAAAAGAGTTGTTAAGGTTCTGATGTTATTTATGTGTAAAAGTTAACATCTTTCCGTACAGTTTTGGAGTCGGTGTTCGGTAGTAACACCTATTTATTCAACGATCCCTTTTTAGTCACCCTTTGGGTAACATTTAATTTGAGTCAATTCACAAAACTAAATATGGCTTGAATTATATTATATTCTATTATAGAACATAAAGCCCGGTTTGTCGTTAAAACGATTAATAGAATAGAAGGAGGTGAAGAGATGGATGATAAATTTGTAGATCTCCATACGGAAATAAAAAATTTGTTGCCACGTAGAAAGGTGGAAAGTATTGATGACGTCGATGATGATATAGTAGTAGTCATTAAAACCGGGGGGCGTGCCATGGATATCCAGGAAGAACGCCAAGTTAAAATGCTGATTTTCCAGATGTATGGCAAGATGGGAAAGGTTAAGGTTTGCTAAATATATTCAGTGAGTGCATTCGTTTCTAAAGCCTTATCTGAGGGAGACGATATTTTGTTGATTCTTCATAATATCTTTAAGATATGCGTCATATGTATAATCTAATTGACAAGATTCCTGTTTATGTTTATAAAAAAAGTGGAAAGTTAGGAGGGACATAACATTGATTGAGGGAATGAGAGAGACTATCTTGAGCTCCGTAAAGGAGGGAAAGGGGCTATTAGATGTAATAATCGGACAAGATGAAACGAAAGAAAAGCTCCTTGCCTCTATTTTAGCTGGTCATCATACGCTGATAGAAGGTCCGCCGGGGGTCGGTAAAACAACTCTGACCAAACATGTAGCATCAACATTACCTCCGATATTGGAGGTGAAGGGCTGTCCTTATCATTGTTCACCTGAAGCACCTGTATGCCCCGCCTGCAGAAAGAAGGCAGCGGAGGGGAAAGAACTGGAGACAGAGGAAGTCCCCGGAAAGAAGCGATTTGTTCGTATCCAGGGGTCGCCGGATCTCACCGCTGAAGACCTTCTGGGTGATATCGATCCTTCGCAGGCCTTTAAGTACGGTCCTCAAGATTACAGGGCATTTACTCCAGGCAAATTGCTCAAGGGGAACAGGGGTGTGGTTTTCTTCGATGAGCTGAACAGGGTACCGGAGAAATTGCAGAATGCTTTACTCCAGGTTTTGGAGGAAGGTACAGCCACCATAGGTCCTTACGATGTAGACTACCCGGCAGATTTTGTTATGATTGCCACTATGAATCCGAGAGAACATGCCGGCGTAGAAGAGCTTTCTGATGTCTTGCTTGATCGGTTTGATGTGGTCAAGATGAGTTATCCTGAGACATCGGAACAAGAGAAGGAAATATTAAAGCGATATGGATTGAAGTTTGAAGGCGTCGAACTCCCGGAAGATGTAATAGATATGATTGTTAAACTTGTGAGGGCTACACGGGAAGATCCTTGGAAAAAAGAATTAGACCAGGGAGCCAGTCCCAGGGCGGGTCTCTCACTTTATGAAAAAGTGCAGGCACTGGCCTTACTCAATAGTTGCCCAAAAGTTAAAATGGAAGATATCAGGCGGATGGCGGTTTCAGCTCTGGGCAGCAGGATCAAACCTTCTCCTGAATCAAAATATTATGATGATCATTTTATCCTGGTGGATGAGATGGTGGACAGTATTCTGGGAACCAAGGAATAAGATGATACCTGGTAGTGTAGGGATCAACAAAGGCTTTACTATCGCTGTTTCCGGTAAGGGTGGGGTAGGAAAAACCGGCTTTTCAGCGTTGCTTGTTAAGCATCTATCAGAGCATGGACCGGTACTGGCTATAGACGCTGATCCCGATTCCAACTTGCCTCAAGCGCTTGGGGTAGAGGTCAAAAAGAACGTGGGGCAGGCAAGAGAAGCTATTGTGAATGCACCGGCCCGCAGTGCAGAGGCCGATGACAAGTTGAAGGCCCTGGAAAAGGCGTTATACGAGGTTGTAGAAGAGACCCCCAAGTTTGATCTGGTAGTTATGGGACGGTCCGAAGGTTTGGGGTGCTATTGCGCTGTTAACAATATCTTACGCCAGGTGATAGATGCTAAAGCGAACAATTATGCTTTTACTGTAATTGATTGTGAGGCCGGATTGGAACATTTGAGCCGGCGTACCACCAGGGATGTTGACCTTATGATTGCAGTCACCGATGCTACTACTAACGGAGTCCTGACAGCAAGAAGGGTACAGGAACTTTCAAAAGAGCTTCGTGTCAGCTTCGGCGAGATCATGGTAGTGGCAAATAAGGTGAATCAGGAAGTAAAACCTCTTTTGGATAATATAGCCCAACAAAACAATCTTAAAATAGCGGCCTATATTCCTTATGACAAGGAGGTCGCTAACTTTGCTATTTCAGGTAAGCCTATAATCGATCTACCAGAGAATTCGCCGGTCTCTATGGCCGTAGCAGAGATATGTCGGAAGATTCTCGGTTTTGCCAGTGCTTAAAAAAATAAGGAGGTGGCAGTCTATAGTGAGAAGAAGTAAAAATTGTGTTGCAAGCAATTTAGAGGATAAATTAATCAGAGAGGAGGTTAACTATGAGTAGCGAAATGAAGCCTTGGTATAAAATACCTATGCCCAAGGGTAGAGTTTATCAACTGGATACGGACCTGGATAAGCTGTATGAAGGATTAGATGATATTGGAGTCGGTCCCAGGTTTCTCGGCGAAATCCGCAAGGGAGAGTGGTATGCTGAGTTTGGAGGGCCAAAAAACAAATATAAGAGTTTCTTCCCTTTTGTAGAAGTAATGTCTGATCCTGATGATGTTGTTGATGGGAGGGTAGAATTAATTGGGCCTGAGCTTAACGAATTGCCACCGGAAACTTCAGTGCCTTTCATCGGTCATGCCAGGATATGGGGTAGGGAGGTAACTGAGTTTCACACTGAATTTGTTACCCGTGGTTTCGTCCTGGGTTGGTTACAGACTGAAAATTGCGGGGGCATGGGAGTTGCCGACACAATCTGGATGAGAATAGGTAAGAAAATAACTCCGAAGTTCAGTTTCAAAAAATTAGCCCAGATTATGCGCGCTGCCACGATCAGTTTTTGCCCTATAGTGGAAAAAATTGAACTCAAGCTTATAATCGGAACACCGGAGATAGGCGGAAGAGAGTTTATCGAGAAGATTATGGCGGAGGAGATCAAGCCTAAGTGGGAGGCTTTACAGGCTGCACATGCTGCTATTGGTGACGAGGATGTTGATACCTTTTTTGGATGCACTTTGTGCAAGATGATAGCTCCCAATCATGCATGTATTATTACACCGGCGGTTATTCCCTATTGTGGTGTTCTTTCTTATTATACTTGCAAAGCGGTCTTCGATGTAGACCCGCATGGCTACATCTTTCAATTTCCCAAGGGGGAAACTATAGACGCTCTAGCGGGGCGATATTCAGGTGTAGATGATGCTATCTGGGAAAGATCGGACCACCGTCACGCCATCTTCCATCTCCATAGCAGCCTCAAATACAGCACAACTAACTGTGGGTGCTTTGAGGCGGTAGCTTTTTATATTCCTCAGGTTGATGGAATTGGAATTTCCATTAGAAGATATATGGGACAAACCCCATTAGGGCTTCCCTTTTCCAAGATAGCGGGACTTATGAGTGGGGGTGTTCAAAATCACGGGTTTAAAGGAACATCTGTTCACAGCATGAGGTCTCCGGCATTTCTTCAGGGGGATGGCGGTTGGAATAGAATAGTATGGGTTCCTAAGGACTTAAAGGAAGAACTTGCCGATGTTATCCCGGAAGAGGTTTATGCTTCTATTGCTACAGAGGATGACGCCCTGGATGCCAAGACGCTGGGAACTTTCCTCACAGAGAAGAAGCATCCGGTTACATCGAAGTACTGGAAGGAAGGAAAGCCTGTTCCTGTCAGGGTACCTCTGCCGGGGCATGACTGGGCAGATGAGCTTCCACCTGAGGATAGAAGAAAGAAAGGGGTAACAGCCCTTTAGTCATTTAATGGAAGAGGGGAAAATGGTCAGTGTAAGAGAGGAAATCTGGAATGCTCTTTGTTGTAAAGGCAGTGATGACATTATAGAGCGTCTTTTTCATGATTTCCTGATCGCAGAAGAGGAGAAAAAATCAATCCTCACCGCTCTCGCTACAGGGCACCACCTGCTTATACTTGGCCCTCCAGGGTGTGGCAAGACTGAGGTGGCAAGCAGGATCGGCAGTATCCTCAGTGATATAGAGATTGTAGATGGATGTCCCTTAAATTGCTCACCCGATAATCCCTCCTGCCCTTGGTGTCTCGAAGCCAAAGTTAGAGGCAATGGTTTCAAAAAGCAGATACTTACCGCGGGCGAAAGGGTAAAGAAAGTGCAAGGGGGAGGGGAACTTGTTCCTGAAGATTTAATTGGTTCCCTCGATCCTGAGGGCGCGTTGCTTCACGGTGTTCACTCTCTATCTGCCTTCACTCCCGGTAAACTCCTCAGGGCCAATAGAGGTATACTCCTGGTCGATTTTATTGACCGGATGCCGGAAAAGGTATTGAATACGCTTCTCTATGCCTTGGAGGGCGGCAGCGTGACTA
>Ga0265296_1002463_pt1 | contig 18634 bp, 21 predicted proteins | sample MunlanPumphouse1_FD_189073 | JGI IMG/M metagenome (GOLD analysis project Ga0265296, IMG submission 189073) | Groundwater microbial communities from a municipal landfill in Southern Ontario, Canada - Pumphouse #1 | ecosystem: Environmental > Aquatic > Deep subsurface > Groundwater | place...
AGGTACGATCAGCCTCGCCTTCTCGCCAGTGTCGATCATCCAGCGCCGGCTCCGCGCGTCGATCGCCGGGTCCGACACGCACTCCTCCACGATCGCCCCCTTCGGCAGGACGTCGCGGTCAGCCGGTACGTCCGCCAGCGGATAGGCGGTCCCGATCTCGCGGGCGCGGCCGGACCGTGCGTCACGGCGCTGATGGGCCACGGTCGTGAGCGTACCGGCCAGCGGGTCGAGCGTGTTGATGACGCATTCCGCCGCGTCCAGGGCCTGCCGTGCGGCTCCGGTGATCACGCCGAGTGATTCCTCGAGGTGGATCGTCGAGGCGATGGCGCGGCTGGCGCTGAAGAGAGCCTGCAGGCGGCGGTTCTGCTCAGCCTCACGGCGGAACATGCGCGCGTTCTGCAGGGCCACCGCCGCCGGCACCGCCATGAGCTCGAGCACCTGGAGGTCCTCGGAGCTGAAGCGGCGCGCCTCCCGCGTCTCCACGACGGTGATCGCGCCGACGGCCTCCTCCTGGAAGACCAAGGGCATCGTGAGAGCGCTGCGCGCTCCCCAGCGCCGCATCAGCTCCGCCTCCGCCGCGCAGAGGTCCGGGTCGCCCAGGTGGCACTCCAGGAGAGCTCGCTCGCGGATGACCGGCCCGTAGCTGGGCCGCTCCGCCAGCGTGCAGGACGTGCCGAGCCACTCCCGATCGCGGTCCGTGATCTCCTGTGCCCAGAGCGCCGTGGCGACGAGCGTATCGCTCTCCTCGCGGTACTCGTACACGTCGCACCCCCATACGCCGACCGCCTCCGCGACGCGTTCGGCGATCGCCGACAGCACGACGTCGAGGTCGGCGCTCGCGACGAAGGCGGGCTTGACGCCGGAGGCGACTGCCGCGACGTCCCGGTGAGGAGCCGTGCTCACGGCCTCTGAGTCACCACGCCGCCTTGGAAGGTCGGCGCGGACAGGATGGGGTCGGTGTGCAAGGTCATCTCCCGTCGCCCACGCAGCCGGATCGGCCGCCTACCTTTGCCGCGGCGCCCGGCGCCGCGGCCTCAAGACACCCGGAGGGCCTATTCGTCTACGGCCCCGGGGCGAGGATCGCGAGAGGTGATGGCGGCGGCGGCGAAAGAGTGCTCAAGTTCCGCCGCCGGCTGCCGATAGAAAGTAGCGGTACCCCCTTCAGAGGGCCGGGATCAGCCGCCAAAGCTGATTCCGGCCCTCCCCCCTTTTCATTGCTCTGGCGGGCGCCCACGGGCATGTGCTACCGTGGGGCCGGGCAACCGGGAGACCACAGGTGATCTACTGCGTCGTACCTCCTGAGCTCGGCGAAGAAGCATACCTGCGCCTCGTCGAGCACTACAGGGACAACCCGAACGTCAAGGTCCTCATGGACCGCCGGCACGGCGAGCGCCGCACCGACCGCACCGGCGGCGGGGCGCGCAGCAAGCGTGACCGGCGCCAGCGCGGCACCCCCGGCGCCTTCGACCTCTGACCACCGTCCGCACCTCGGGAACGCCATGACAGGGCCCCTGCCGCGCGGCAGCGAGACCAGCCTCGTACTGACCCACCTCATGCAGCCCGCCGACGCCAACTTCATGGGCAACATCCACGGCGGGGCGATCATGAAGCTCATCGACGAGGCGGCGGGCGCCTGCGCCCATCGATTCTGCCGCACCAAGGTGGTCACCGCCTCCATCGACCGGATCGACTTCCACTTCCCCGTCCAGGTGGGCGACCTCGTGCGCTTCATGGCCAACCTCAACTTCGCCGGGCGCACCTCGGTGGAGGTCGGCGTACGTGTGGAGGCCGAGAATCTGGGTAGCGGCGTGGTCACGCACACCAATTCGGCCTACCTGGTGTTCGTCGCCCTGGACGACGAAGGACGGCCTATCCCCGTGCCGGCTCTTGAGCCGCTGACGGATGAACAGCGGCACTGGCACGCGGAGGCCGCGGAGCGCCGCCGCAAGCGGCTCGCGGAGCGCGAACCGGCCGAGCCCTGAGCCGGCGGCTCAGCCGCCTGCTCCGGCCGGCGGCGCGGCGGCCTCCAACCGGAGCAGCTCGCGCAGGGCGAGGTCGGCGACGTCGAGCTGATCCTCGGACGGCTCGCTGGTCGTGAACAGCCGCTGGAGCTCGATGCCCGGCCACTGCAGCGCCCGCGCCAGAGGGTGGTCCTGATGGCGCGCCACCCAGGAGAAGAGCTCCATGGCGGAGCCGGCGCTCATCAGCCCGGCGACGAGCGTAGCGATGGGTTTGCGCTCCTTGCCCACGGCGCGGAGAGCCAGGTTGCCGGCCACGCTCGCCACCACCATCGGGACGATGAGGTTGGAACCGCAGCGGGCGTGCTCCTTGCCGGCCGCCGCCGCCTCGCCGCCCGCTTCGTAGGCCGCCACGCTCTTGTGCTCGGCGCCGTGGTACCGGGCCAGGCGCGAGTCGCGAAGCAGAAGCAGCACGGGCGCCAGCGAGACGGCCGCGCCGACCAGCTCGTTCATCAACGGTGAGCCGCGCCGGGCGGTACGCAGAGCCACGGTGACAACGGCGCTCGCCCCGATGGCGGCAAGCAGTCGCGGGTCCTCCAGCGGCAGCACCGGGCCGCCGCTGGCGCGCCGCACGGCCGGGAGCGCCGAGACCGACTCGCCCAGCCGGACGAGGCCGCGAAGCACGGGGACGTGGGCGAGGCGCTCGCGCCCCGGCAGCCGCGGCTTCGCGCCCGAGACGACCGTGACGCCGCCACTCGGCTGGCGCACGGCAGCGGCCCAGAACCGCTCGCTCTGCAGCAGCACGCCGTCACGCAGGGCCATGCCGCCAAGGGTCACGTTCATGCTTACTCCCCGGACTCCATCATCTTCTTGATGCCACGCACAGCTTGGCGGATGCGCGCGTCGTTCTCAACCAGCGCAAAGCGCACGAAGCCGTCGCCGGAACGGCCGAAGCCGACGCCCGGGCTCACCGCGACCCTGGACGTCGTGAGCAGACGCTTGCTGAACTCGAGCGACCCCAGGTGGCGGTAGGGCTCGGGGATGGGAGCCCATACGAACATGGTGGCCTTGGGCTTCTCCACCTGCCAGCCCAGGCGGTTGAGGCCTTCGCAGAGGACGTCGCGGCGGCGCTGGTAGACGGAGGCGATCTGCGGCGGCACCTCGTCGCAATCGTTGAGAGCGATGATCGCCGCGATCTGGACCGGCTGGAAGACGCCGTAGTCGAGGTAGCTCTTGAGCCGCTGCAGGCCGGCGACCATCTGCTGGTTGCCGGCACAGAACCCCACCCGCCAGCCCGACATGCTGTGGCTCTTGCTGAGCGAGACGAACTCAACGGCCACATCTTTGGCCCCGGGCACTTCGAAGATGCTCGGCGGCCGGTAGCCGTCGAACACGATCTCGGCATAGGCGAAGTCATGGACGACGACCACGTCGTTGGCCTTCGCGAAGTGCACGAGCCGCTCAAAGAAGTCGAGGTCGACGCAGTGGCCGGTCGGGTTGTGGGGGAAGCTCACGAGGATCACCCGCGGGCGCGGCCAGGTCCGTTCGTACGCCTGCGTGAGATCGGCGAAGAAGTCGGCGGTGTCGTGCGAGAGCGGCACGCTGCCCACCTCGGCCCCCGCGAAGATGCAGCTGAACTGGTGGATCGGGTACGAAGGCTCGGGCACCAGCGCGGTGTCGCCCGAGCGCAGCAACACCCACATGAGATGAGCCAGCCCCTCCTTGGCGCCGATGCTCACCAGCGCTTCCCGCTCGGGGTCGATCTGGACGTCGAAGCGGCGCTCGTACCAGTTGGCGAGCGCCAGGCGCAGCTTGCCGATGCCGCGCGAAGCCGAATAGCGATGGTTGCGGCCGTTCTGCGCCGCCTCCGTGAGCTTGTCGACGATGGGCTGTGGCGTGGGCAGGTCGGGGTTGCCCATCCCGAGATCGATGATGTCTTCCCCTCGGCGGCGCGCCTCGGCCTTCATGTCGTTGACGATGCTGAAGACGTACGGCGGCAGCCGGTCGATGCGGCGAAGCTCCACGAGCGACTCTCCTCTGATGAGTGGATCTCGTGCGGAGGGTGGCTGAAGTGCATCAGTATGCATCAAGCCGCGCGTCAGGGGAAGCCGGCTGGTCGCGGCGGCGGGGCCCTGCGGGCCCGCCCCGTGTGCCGCCTGCACCTTCACGCTAGACTCTTCGTCACCCCCAGACCCACCGGGAGATGCCGTGCGCCACCTCGACCGCGATCTCAAGCTGCTCGTCGCCTCCACCGTGCTCTTCGCGCTCGGCGTCGGCCTCTACCTGCAGCTCTTCTCCGTGTACGCGCTGGACCTCGGAGCCTCGCGCTTCATGATCGGGGTGCTCAACGCGGCGATGCTGGCCGTGGCGGCGGTCAGCAACATCCCCGGCGCCTGGGCCGCGCGCCGTTTCCGCCTCAAGCCGGTGATCGTCGTGGTGTGGTGGCTCTCGGTCCTCGCCTCGCTTTCGTTCTTCCTGGCGCCGAGCTGGCCGTGGCTGATCCCGGGGCTGCTCATCACCGGCCTGTACTTCGCCAACAACCCGGCCTTCAAGTCGTACGTCTACCTCAAGTCCGATCCGGCCCGCGTGGCGCGCAACTTCGCCGCGGTCTACGGCTCGTACCCGGTCGGCCTGATCGTCGCGCCGAGCGTCGGCGGCGCGCTGGCCGACCGCATCGGGATGCGCTGGGTGTTCCTCGTCAGCACCGGCTTCTTCATCGCCTCCTCGCTGCTGATCACGCTCATCCGCGACACGACGTACCACACCGCCGACGCCCCGCTGAGCCTGCGCGCCCTGGCCTGCAATCGACGCTTCTGCCGCTACCTCGCCTTCTTCCTCGTGGGCTTTCTCGCCGTCTCCATGGGGCAGACGTTCCTCAGCCCCTATCTGGCGCAGGTCCACGACCAGGGGTGGACGGCGCTCGGAGTCTACGCATCGCTGGCCGCCCTGGGCTCGGCACTGCTGACCGTGGCCATGGGGCGCGCTACCGATCTGTACGGGCCGCGGGCGAGCATCGGCGGAGTGCTCGTCGCCCTCCTGCTCGGCTCCGTGCTCCTCCTGACCAGCGCCAGCCCGCTCGCCTGGGGCTTCGCGGTGTTCTTCTGCGGCGGCTTCGACGCTCTCCGCATGGGGGCCACCGGCATCGTGGGCGACTCGTTCACGGGCATGCCGCTCGCCTGGGGGTATGCCATCTTCGACACCGTGATGGGCCTCCCCATGGCCGGCGGCGCACTGCTCGGCGGGTTGCTCTACCGGAGCGGCTACGCGCTGCCGTTCGTGCTGGCGATCGCGATCGCCGCCGGCCTCCTGGTGGCTCTGGCGGTCACGCCACGCGACGCCGAGCGGAGGACGCTGGCGGCGAGGGACTGAGCCGCCGCGGAGCCGTGGACCAAGGCGACCGGCAACGTCCACCGGTCGCCGCGTCGCTCCTCGTCCGGGCCGTCTGGTAGCCTAGCGGGGACCAAGGAGACGCCATGATCACTGAGCTCAGCGGCCTCGCGGCCGCCCTGCCCCGCACACCGATCGCCGAGCTGCTGAGCGGCCAGGCCGTCGACACGTACTTCACCTGCTCCGAGAAGACCACGGCCACCGACCGCAACGGCAAGACCTACCTGCGCCTCAAGCTGCGCGACGCCAGCGGAGAGGTCAATGCCATCCATTTCGACCCATCCGACGAGGCCATCGGCGTCGCCGCCGGCGAGGTGGTGATCGCCGGCGGCACGTACAGCGTGCACCCGCAGTACGGGCCTCAGCTGCAGCTCCGCCGCCTGCGCCTCGCCGAGGCGGGTGAATACGACGCCGGCGAGCTGGTGCCGGTGTCCCCCATCGGTGCCGCCGAGCTCGGCGAGCGGCTGCACGGGCTCATCGACTCGGTGGCCGAGCCGCATCTGCGGGCGCTCCTCGAGCGCGCCCTGGACGGCTCCCAGGAGCCCGGCGCCACGTTCGTCGTGGCGCCTGCCGCGGTGCGCAACCACCATGCGTATCGTCACGGCCTGCTCGAACACTCGCTGATCGTCGCCGAAACGGCGGCCGGGGTGGCGGCGCAGTTCAGCTCCGTCGACCGCGACCTCGTCGTCGCCGGCGGCCTGTTGCACGACATCGGCAAGATCCACGCGTACACTAGTGACGGTCTGGCCCCCCTCATGACCGATGAGGGCAGGCTGCACGGCGAGATCGTCATCGGCTATGACCTGGTGCGCGACCTCATCGGCTCCGTGGCCGGCTTCCCAGGCGAGCTCTCCAAGCGCCTCCGCCACATCATCGTCTCGCACCACGGCATGCGCGAGAAGGGCAGCCCCGTGGTCCCCATGACCCGGGAGGCCGTCATCGTGCACTACTGCGACGACATGACGGCGCGCATCGGCGCCATCGACGACGCCGAGAAGGCCACGGCCCCCGCCGAGGCCTGGTCGAGCCGCATCTTCATGATCGACGCGCCGGCGTACTTCGGGGCGCGCGGCGAGGAGTCAGGCGCGGCCGCGCCCGACGCCGAGGAATAGATGCTCGAGGGGCGGGCCGGGGGCAGCGCCGCTGCCCGGCCCGCCGCCTCCGGCCCTCAGCCCCAGATCTCCCTGCAGGCGGCCAGCACGTCGGCCGCGTGCCCTTTGGGCGTCACCTTCGGGTAGATCTTGCGCAGCGTGCCGTCGGGGTCGATGAGCCACGTGGTGCGTTTCGCCACGCCCACGAGCCGCCGGGCGACGCCGAACGCCGCGGCGACGCCGTGCTCCCTGGCGTCGCCGATCAGCGGCATCCTCAGCTCGTACTTCTCGGCCCACTTCCGGTTGGCCTCGGCGGAGTCGACGCTGGCGCCGATCACCTGGACCCCGAGCGCAGCGAACTCGTCGAGCAGGCCGTTGAACTCAACGGCTTCGGTGGTTCAGCCCCCGGTGTTGGCTTCGGGGTAGAAGAAGAGGACGGTCCGCTTGCCGGGCACCCCGATAGCGAAGGTCCTCCCGTCGTACGACGTCCCGGTCACCGCCGGTGCCTTGTCGCCCTCGCTGAGCACGGCCCCTCCTTCTCTCCTGCTGTAGACTGGCGCCATGGTACGCAAGCTGCGAGTCAGCGTCGACTACAAGCGTTGCACCGGCGTGGGAGCCTGCGAGCAGGTGTGCCCCGAGGTGTTCTTCATGCGCGACGACGGCCTGCCCGAAGTCCTCGAGCCAGACCCGCACGAGACCCTGTGGGCGGCCGTGGAGCGCGCCCAGGAGGCCTGCCCCGAGGAAGCCGTCGTCCTCGAGTGGTCGGAGGAGTGAGCCGCTAGCTCACGCCAGGCCGGCGTTCACCGGCCCTCCGGGGTCAGGATGACGACCGGCGTGGCACACAGGCTCCGGAGGCGTTCGGCGTCGGCGCCGGTGCCGACGATGTCGCCGAAGTGCATCGGGATCACGGTCGCCGCGGCGATCAGCACGCAGGCATCGGCGGCCTCCGCGGCGGTCATCGTGTAGGTGCCACCCACGGGCAGCAGGGCGATGTCACAGCGCACCTCGCGCATCTCGGGCACGGCGTCGGTGTCACCGGCGTGGTAGATGCGCCGGCCGTCCATCTCGAGGATGTAACCCAGGCCGCCGGCCTCCCGGGGGTGATAGGGCTCGCCCCGCGAGCGGAACTTGTCGAGGTTATAGGCCGGCACGGCCGTGACCGTGGCGGTGCCGGCCGTGAGCGTCTGGCCGGCGCTGATCGTGACCGCCCTTCGGCCACGGAGCTCGCCGGTGACCGACGCGGGCCCCACCACGATCGTCTGCGGCGTCGCGACGGCCGCGATGTCGGCGGCGCTGAAGTGGTCGTAGTGGGCGTGGGTGACCAGAACGACGTCCGCCGGGGGGGCGCCGGGGGGGAGCTTCCAGGGGTCGATGTAGACCGTGCACGAGCCGTCGATGCGGAAGGAGTCGTGGCCGTACCAGTGGATGTTGTCGATCATCGTGACCTCCCCGGAGTGCCGGCCCCAGCATGGTACCCCATGCGGGAGAAAAACAGCCGGGTACGAAACACGGGGCCGGCCGCCGGGCTTCCGAGCACTGCCCCGGCGGCCGGCCCCGCGAGGAGCCTTTGAGGCCTACTCGGCCTCGGCCTCTTCTTCCGCCTCGTCTTCGGCCTCGTCGTCAGCCTCGACCTCGGCCTCGACCTCGGCCTCCTCGTCGGCCTGGACCTCAGCCTCCGCAGCCGGCGCAGCGGCGCTCACGGGCTTCACGTGGACGGCCTGCGGGCCCTTGCGGCCCTGCTCGACTTCGTACTCGACGAGCATGTCCTTGTCGATCGCAGTGACGCCGTCAGCGAGGCCGGTGACGTGCACGAAGATGTCGTTGTCGTTGTCCTGCTCGATGAAGCCGAAGGCCTTCTCGGACGAGAACCACTTCACTTTACCCTGAGGCACGTGTCTCTCCTTTTGTATTGAAGCCCGTGACCGCCGGCGCTCGGTGGTGGCGGTACGCACTCCTGGTGCCGCTAGCGCCGGTCTCTGAGGCGCACAGCGTAGGGGTAGTGTACCCGCTCCATGCGGGCGCTGAAAGCGCTGCGCCGTCGGCCGGCCGGAACGGCTAGCGGCGCGCCACGGCGAAGATGGCGATGCGCGCCATGAGGTTAGGCGCGAGCGCGTGCTCCGGCGGCGCCTGGTCGACGCCGCGCAGGTACAGCTCGCGCTCCACGCGGAGGCCCTCCTCGCGGCACAACCTGCGAAAGTCGCGGATGGTGCAGAGGTGGATGTTGGGCGTGTCCCACCACTGGTAGGGCAGGTCGCGCGACACCGGCATGCGGCCTGCCAGAAGGAGCTGCAGGCGGGGAGACCAATGGGCGAAGTTGGGGAAGCTCACGATCGCGAGCCGGCCGACGCGCACCATCTCGCGGACGATCATGCGGGGCCGGCGCAGCTGCTGGAGGCTCATGCTGAGGATCACCACGTCGTGCGAGCCGTCGGCGAAGTCGGCGAGGCCCTCGTCGAGGTCGCCGTGGAACACGGAGAGGCCGCGCCCGACGCAAGCTTCAACGGCCTCCTGAGAGATCTCCACGCCGCTGCCATGGACCTGCTTGGCGGCGATGAGCTCGCTGAGCAGCTCGCCGCCGCCGCACGCCAGGTCGAGCACGGTGGCCCCTTGCGGGACCAGGTCCTCGATGAGCTTGTGATCGAAGCGCCGCATGGTGGCTATCCTACGCCGGGCGGCGCTCAGCGCGCGGCCGCGAAGGAGCGCGCGCCGCTCTTGAGGAAGGCCTCGATGATGCCCTGCATCTTCTCGCGCTCGAGCAGAAATGCGTCGTGGCCGTAGTGGCTCTCGACCTCGTAGTAGCTCACGTGCTTGTGGGTGGCCCTCAGGGCGCTGACGATCTCCTTGAGCTGGTAGGGCGGGTGAAGCCAGTCGCTGCTGAAGGCGAGCACCAGGAAGCGCGCCGTCACCTCCCTGAAGGCCTGGACCAGGCTGCCGTGCTGGCGCGTGAGGTCGAAATAGTCGAGGGCGCGGGTGATGTAGAGGTAGCTGTTGGCGTCGAAGCGATCGGTGAAGGCCAGCCCCTGGTGCCGCAGGTAGCTCTCGACCTCGAAGTCCGCCGAGAACGTGAACGAGTAGTCATGGATATCGCGCAGCCGGCGGCCGAACTTCTCCTGCATGGCCTCGTCCGAGAGGTACGTGATGTGGCCGACCATGCGGGCGACGCTCAGGCCCTTCGAGGGCGGTCTGCCGCCGTAGTAATGCCCGTCGTGCCAGTTGGGGTCGGCCATGATGGCCTGACGGCCGACCTCGTTGAAGGCGATCGCCTGCGTGGGCTGGCGGGCGGCCGTGGCCAGGGGCACGCAGAGGTGCACCCGCTGCGGGTGCGCGATGGCCCACTCGAGCACCTGCATGCCGCCCATCGAGCCGCCGACGACGGCGAGGAGCTTGTCGATGCCGAGGTGGTCGAGGAGCATCGCCTGCGCATTGACCATGTCGGCGATGGTGATGATCGGGAAGTCCGTGCCGTACGGCCGGCCCGTGGCGGGGTTCTCGGAGGCCGGTCCGGTCGAGCCCGAGCAGCCGCCGATGACGTTGCTGCAGATGACGAAGTACCGCCCGGTGTCGAGTGCCTTGCCCGGGCCGATGAGCATGTCCCACCAGCCGGCGCGCCTGTCGTTGGCGCTGTGGCGGCCGGCCACGTGGGCGTCTCCGGACAGGGCGTGCGTCACGAGGACGGCGTTGTCGCGCGCCTCGCTCAGCCTGCCGTACGTCTCGTAGGCGAGCGTGAGCGGCCCGAGCTCCCCGCCGCCCTCGAGGGCGAGGCGCTGCCCGGGCTGGTCGAACGTCACCTGCTTCGTGCGCACGATGCCGGCGTTGCCGGTGTCCTCGCCGGTGCCGGTGGGGACGTCGCCGATCTCCTTGCTCTGTTGGTGCCGCTCGCTCATCGCCGGGTGATTGTACCGGAGCGGGGCGGGCGGCGGGGGGCGGGGGGCGGAAGAGCCGCCCGCCGCCCGCCCCGGCCTCCGTCGTTCAGGCCTTCGCCAGAGCCTGGTCGATGTCGGCGACGATGTCCTCGACCGACTCGATGCCGACGCTCAGGCGCACGAAGTCGTCACTGACGCCCGTGAGCAGCTGTTCCTCGACGTTGAGCTGCGAGTGCGTCGTGGTCGCCGGGTGGATGCACAGCGACTTGGCATCGCCGATGTTGGCGAGGTGCGACAGCAGCTGCGTGCTCTCCACGAAGCGCCGCCCGGCGTCGCGGCCGCCCTTGATGCCGAAGCCGACGATAGCGCCGAACAGGCCGCGGTAGTGGTACTTCTTCGCCAACTCGAACGCGGGATGCGTCGGCAGACCCGGGTAACTGACCCAGTCGACCTTCGGGTGCTCCTCGAGGAACTCCGCCACGCGGTAGGCGTTCGTGCTGTGGCGCTCCATGCGCAGGTGCAGCGTCTCCAGGCCCTGAAGGAAGAGGAAGGAGTTGAAGGGCGAGAGCGCGGCGCCCACGTCGCGCAGCAGGCTCACGCGAAGCTTGATGATGTAGGTGATCGGCCCGAGCGCCTCGTAGAACTTGAGGCCGTGATAGCTGGCGTCCGGCTCGACGAGGCCGGGGAACTTGTCGTTCTGCGACCAGTCGAACTTGCCCGAGTCGACGACGACGCCGCCGATGGACGTGCCGTGGCCGCCGATGAACTTGGTCGCCGAGTGCACGACGATATCGGCCCCGTGGTCGATCGGCCTGAGGAGGTACGGCGTCGGCATCGTGTTGTCGACGATCAGCGGGATCCCGGCCTCGTGCGCGATCGCCGCCACGGCCGCGAGATCCAGCGTGTCGAGCTTGGGATTGCCGACCGTCTCGGCGTACAGCAGCTTGGTGTTCGGCTTGATGGCCCGCCGGAAGTTCTCCGGGTCCGCCGGGTCCACGAGCTCGACGTCGAGGCCGAAGCGCGGCAGCGTGTGGACGAACAGGTTGTAGGTGCCGCCGTAGAGGCTGTTGGCGCTGACGATGTGGTCGCCCGCGCCGGCGATGTTGAGGATGCTGAACGTCACCGCCGCCGAGCCGGAGCTGAAGGCCAGCGCGCCGACCCCGCCCTCGAGAGCCGCGACGCGCTTCTCGAAGACATCGTTGGTGGGGTTCATGATGCGCGTGTAGATGTTGCCGAACTCCCGCAGCCCGAAGAGGGCGGCGGCGTGGTCGGCGTCGTTGAACACGTAGGATGTGGTCTGGTAGATCGGCACGGCGCGGGCGTTGGTCGTGGCGTCGGGCACCTGCCCGCCGTGCAGGGCCAGGGTCTCGAAGCCCTGCGGAGTCTGTGTCGTCTCGCTGTCGCTCATGTCGTCTCGTCTCCCGTCAGATGTAGTACATGGGGCTGCCTGTCGCCCGGGCGGCCGCGTCGGCGATGGTGGCTGTGCCGAGCACGGCGCGCGTACACTCGCGCACCGCGCGCCACACGGGTGCGACCAGGGGCTCGGCCTGGTCGCCGCCGCGCATTCGCCCCTTGCCCCCGTGCGAGCCGTCGATGAGATCGATGACGTCGGCGAAGCTCACGGTCTCCGGGTCGCGGGTGAGCACGTACCCGCCGCGTTTGCCGCGCTGGCTCTCCACGAGCCCCACCTGACGCAGGTCGTGCATCACCTGATCGAGGAACTTGGGGGGGATGCCGGTGAACGCGACGATGTCGCGTGCCTGGACCGGCCCGGAGCCGTTGGCCAGCGCCAGCCGCACCAGAGCCTTGATAGCGTACTCGCTCTTCGTCGAGAGATGGATCATGCCGCTCCGTCGTGAGCTAATCCTACTTCCTACCAGGATTCAGGGATATTAGGCGCCCGCTGCCGTCAAGTCAAGGCCGCCGTGCGACCTGTTAGCATGAGCGCGTGGACGCCGGCGACACGCAGATCCGCGAGACGCTGCGGCGCGAGCTGCCCGGCCTCGAGGAGGCCGTGCCCCTCGCGCCGCTCTGCGCCTATGGCGTCGGCGGCCCCGCCGAGTACCTGTTCCGCGCCCTCACGACCGGCACGCTCGTTCACGCCGTGCTCACGGCGCGCGAACTCGGCTTGCCCGTCACCGTCCTCGGGCGCTGCACCAATGTCCTCGTCGGCGACGCCGGCATCGCCGGCCTCGTCGTGCTCGCCCGCGCGGACGGCGCCACGCTCGACGAGGAGCTGCTGCGCGTGGAGGCCGGCGCGGAACTGCCCGGCCTGATCAGCGACCTTGCCGGGCAGGGCCTCGCCGGCCTCGAGTTCGCCGCCAACATCCCCGGGTCGGTCGGCGGCGCCGTGGTCGGCAACGCCGGCGCCTACGGCAGCTCTGTGAGCGACGCTCTCGTGGACGTGCACGTTCTCGAGGAAGGCAAGGAGCACGTCGTCGAGCCCGCGCGGCTCGACTTCGGCTACCGCACGAGCCTGCTCAAGCTGCGCCCCGACATCGTCGTCCTCTCCGCCTCGTTCCTGCTGCGCCGCGGCAGGCGCGACGAGCTCCTCTCGCAGATCGCACGCGACGCCGAACTGCGGCGCCGCAAGCATCCCCTCGAATGCGCGAGCTGCGGCAGCTTCTTCAAGAACCCGTCTCGGGAGTTGCCGGCGGCCCGGCTCATCGAGGACGCCGGCCTCAAGGGGCTCGCGGTCGGCCGGGCACGGGTGAGCGCCAAGCACGCCAACTTCCTGATCGCCGAGCCCGGCGCCACCGCCGCCGACATCGTGGAGCTGGCGGCGGAGGTCAGGCGCCGCGTCCGCGAGCAGAGCGGCTACGAGCTCGTCGAGGAGGTCCGTCGCCTGGGCTTCGCGTGAGCGCCGTCGCACACCGGGGCCGGCCCGCCACGCCGCCGGCGCCCGCGGCGGCCGCGCTCGTCACGCCGCCTGCCCGCGCGGCGGCCGCGCTATACTTGCCGCGCCCGGCGCGGCGAACCCGCCGGGCGGCAACGGCGTCTCTCACCCTGGAGGAAGGCCATAGAGGAACTGCCGCAGGGCCTGGTCGACCAGCTGCGTCGAGAGCAGCCGGAGGCGCGCGCCGAGTTCTTCCGCCGCTACGCGCCGCAGGTGCGCCGCATCCTCTTCCTCCAAGGGTTCTGCGAGGAGGTGGACGACGCCGTGCAGGAAGTCTTCATCAAGGTGTACCGCGCTCGCCTGCCGTCCGAGGTGACCTTCCTGGGCTGGTTCTACCGCCTCATCCTCAACACCGGCCGCGACCAGGGCAGGCGCCGCAAGACGCGGTACGGGACGCTGGAGAAGCTCCGGCAGACGGCTACCGCCGGCGTGGCGGATGCTCCCGTGGAGCCCTTGGACCCGGCCCTGCGCCGAGCCCTCGCCGGGCTCACGCCCGAGCTGCGTGAGTGCGTGGCGCTGCGCTACTTCGCCGATCTGCCGCTGGACGAGATCGCGGCCGCGCAGGAGGTCCCCGTTGGCACCGTCAAGTCGCGGCTGCACGGAGCCGTCAAGCGGCTGCGTGAGACGCTGCAGGAGAGTGGGTTCGAGCGCGATGCCTGACCGAAGCCAAGAAGACGGTCTGTTCGGTGGCGGCGGATTCGACGACGATCGCCTGCTGGCCTTCGCCCTCGACCTCGGGGGCGATGCCGAGCTCGAGGAGGCGGCGGCGCACGACGACGGGCTCCAACGCCGCCTGGCGCGGATGCGCGCCGAGGTGGCGGAGATCGGCGCCCGCGTGGATGCCGCGGTCCCGGCGCCGGACGAGTCCTACACCGACCTGAGCGACGGTCGCTGGGCGGGCCTGCACGAGTACCTGGCTCCCGGCACTCGGCCGCCGGCGCGAGCGCGTGGCGCGTCACCTCGCTGGCTGCGCGTGCTGGCGCCGGTGGCGGCCGTCGTCCTGGCCCTCGCCGTCGGCCTCACGTACATCACCCGCCAGCCGGCCGACACGGGCACCCTGCGCGGGGGGGCGGCCGCCGACGAGGCTGCGACCCCCGGCCTCGCCGGCGCCGGCGCCACCAAGTCCGCCACACCGCTGGACGGCTTCGGCCTCATCGTCCTCGCCGAGGCGCGGTCAGCCGACGGGGCCCTGCAGCGCTTCGCGGTCGTGCGCACGCTCAAAGGTCAGGCGCCGGCGACCGTGCGCCTGCGCGTCGTGGAGCGGCCGGCGGCGGTCGGAGCGCTCGTCGTCCTGCTGCTGCGCCCTGTCGGCGAAGCGAGCCCCGAGCCGGAGACGGGCGTCCGGACCACCGCGACGGACGCCGCCGCCGCCTTCCCGGAGCTGGGCGCTCTCGAGCCGCTCACGTTCGGCTACCGGGGCGCCGTGGCCGTGGCCCTCGAGCTGCCGGCCGGCACCGACCCGGCCACCGTCCGGCTGCCGTGAGCCGGCTGCCACGGCCCAGCCTGCAGCGTCTGCGTCTGCCGAAGGCCGGCTACTTCAGCGACGCCAAGCCGGCCTTCCTCGAACTGCTGGACCCCACGGGCCTGCGCGTCCTCGACCTGGGCTGCGGCGGCGGCCACAACGGCGCCCTGCTCAAGCGCGCCGGCGCCCGTGAGGTGGTCGGCGTCGAGCTCGACGCGGGCGCCGCGGCGCAGGCTCGCACCCGCCTCGACGCCGTCGTCGAGTGCGACCTGACGGACCTCGGCGCGGCGCAGCTCGGCGAGGAGCTCTTCGACGCCATCCTCGCCAGCGACGTGCTCGAGCACCTCCCGGAGCCCGAGGTCGTGCTGGCCCAAGCCCTCACCCGCTTGCGGCCCGGTGGCGTCGTGGTCGTCTCCCTGCCCAACGTGTCCAACGTGGTCGTCTTCGCCAGCCTGCTGCGCAAACGCTGGCCGCGCAACGAGTCGGGGATCTTCGACCGCACCCATCTTCGCTTCTTCGCCAAGCACGATATGGCGGAGCTGCTCGAGGGAGCCGGCCTGCGCGTTCTCCGCGTCAAGCCCTACTTCACCCGCTACCCCGCCGTCCGCGTCGCCTGCCTCGCGCTGTCGCTCTACGTGTTCCGCGACTACTGGGCGCGCCAGTTCCTGCTGCTCGCCGAGAAGCCGCGCTGACTGGCTCCCGGCGGAGCGCCGCACGCAGCCGCCCACCCGCCGCCGCGCGCCGGCCGTGCGCCCGGCCCTCACGCCGGGTACACTGCCCCCGTCGTACTCGGAGGTCTCGATGACCGGTCTGCTCGAAGGCAAGAACGTCCTCGTGACGGGCGCCGCCAACTCGCGCTCGATCGCCTGGGCTGTGGCCCTGGCGGTCAAGGCACAGGGCGGTGGCGTGGCGCTCACCTACCAGGCGGAGCGCCTCAAGCGCCGCGTGCAGACGCTGGCCGACGAGCTCGGCGGCGCCCCGCTCATCGAGTGCGACGTGAGCAGTGATGCGGCTGTGCGCGCCGCCATCGACGAGCTCGCCACCTTCATGCCGGTGCTCGACGGGCTGGTCCACAGCATCGCCTGGGCACCGGCCGAAGACCTGCAGGGCAGCTTCGTGGAGACCAGCCGCGATGGGTTCGCACAAGCCAACGACATCAGCTCGTACTCGCTGATCGCGACGGCCCGGGAGGCCCGGCGCCTGATGACGCGCGGCGGCGCCATCGTGACCATGACCTACGCCGGCTCCTGGCGCGTGGTGCCCAACTACAACGTCATGGGCCCGGCCAAGGCCTCGTTGGAGAGCGCTGTCCGGTACCTGGCGGCTGACCTGGGGCCGGCCGGGGTGCGCGTCAATGCCGTCTCGGCCGGCCCGATCGCCACCGTCGCGGCGCGCACGATCAAGGACTTCAGCGGCATGCTGGAGCTGCTCGAGAGCCACACGCCGCTGCGCCGCAACGTCACCACCGAAGAGGTCGCCGACGCCACCGTCTTCCTGCTCAGCGACCTCTCGCGCGCCATCACCGGCGAGGTCGTGCACGTCGACGCCGGGGCGCACGCGACCATCTGACGAGAAGCGCCGGGCGGAGGGTGCGACGCGCCCGCGACGCCCGGCGGGTGCATCCGCGGCGGGCGCAGGCGGCGAGCCGGTCCCGCTTTACTCACCAGTCTTCGGCCCCTTACACTCTGAGGTGCGGCACCCCGCTTGGCGAGCCGCGCGTTCTTCGTACGTGGAGTCAAGGCTCTCGTAGTGCTCCTCCGAGTCGAGCCCTGTAGGGGGGTGGTACGCCGTCCGGTGTCCGACCGCGGCGCGCGGACGCATGAGACACGGAGAATCCGGCACGGTCCGGACGTAACCAAGAGCACGCCCACGAGAGGAAACGCAATGGCAGCAGCAGTCACACGAGTGCGCACTCTCAAGTACTGCGTCGACGGCGAGTGGCGCGAATCAGCCACCGAGACGTACCTGCCGGTGACCGACTCCAACACCGGCGACGTGATCGCCGAGGCGCCGATGTGCACCGAGGCCGAGGTCACCGAAGCCATCGAATCCGCCCACGCCGCCTTCGGCCCGTGGGCCAGCCTGCCGATCACCCGGCGCACCCAGGTGCTCTTCAAGTTCAGGGCCCTGATGGAAGAGCACATGGAGGAGATCGCCGTCCTGGTCTCCACCGAGCTCGGCAAGAACCTCGACGAGGCCCGCGGCGAGGTCGTCAAGATCATCGAGGCGTGCGAGCTGGCCGTCGGGGCGCCCATGCTGATGAAGGGCGAGTCGCTGATGAACGTGGCCGCCGGCCACGACACGGTCAGCTACCGCGAGCCGCTCGGCGTGTTCGCCGGCATCGCTCCCTTCAACTTCCCGGCGATGATCCCCTTCGGCTGGATGCTCCCGCTGTGCATCGCCACCGGCAACACGCTGGTGCTCAAGGCCGCCAACCCGGTCCCTCTGACCGGCGGCCGCCTGCTCGATCTGCTCTATGAAGCCGGCCTGCCCAAGGGCGTCGTGAACCTCGTGACGGCCGAGAAGGAGCAGGCCGAAGTCCTGCTCAAGCACCCGGCCGTCCGCGGCGTCAGCTTCGTGGGCACGACGCCGGTGGGCAAGCACATCTACTCCATCGCCGCCGCGCACGGCAAGCGCGTCCAGGCGCAGACGCAGGCCAAGAATCACGGCCTCGTCCTCAGGGACGCCTCGCTCGAGCGCGCGGCCCGCGGCATCATCAACTCCACCTTCGGCTGCGCGGGCATGCGCTGCATGGCCCTGCCCGTCATCTGCGTCGAGAACGCCGTCGCCGACGAGTTCATCGGCTACATGAAGCAGTTCGCCGACGAGCGCGTCGTGGGCGCCGCCTACGACCCCGAGACGGAGCTCGGCCCGGTCGTCTCCGCGGCCCACAAGCGATCCGTCATCCGCTGGATCGACAAGGGCGTCGAAGAGGGCGCCGACCTGCTCCTCGACGGCCGCGGCATCGTCGTCCCCGGCTTCGAGGGCGGCCACTTCGTCGGCCCGACCATCTTCGACAACGTCACCGAGGAGATGACCTGCGGCCAGGAAGAGGCGTTCGGCCCGGTGCTGTTCATCAAGCGCGTGAACGACTTCGAAGAGGGCCTCGCGATCATGAACCGCAGCCCCTACGCCAACGGCTCCTGCATCTTTACGGAGAGCGGCTACTACTCCCGCGAGTTCGCGCGGCGCACGCACGCCGGCATGGTGGGCATCAACGTGGGCATCCCCGTGCCGGTGTCGTTTTTCCCCTTCTCGGGGCACAAGGACTCCTTCTTCGGCGACCAGCACGTGCTCGGCAAGGACGGCGTGAACTTCTTCACCGAGACCAAGTGCGTCACCACGCGCTGGTTCACCGAGGCCGACAAGAAGCAGAAGCAGATCAGCACCTGGGAAGGCACCGTCAACCGCTAGAGACTGGCTGCCAGGACCCGCCGGGCGCAGACCGGCGGCACTACCGGGGCGGGGAGCCGGAAGGCTCCCCGCCCCGTCGCCGTCACCGGAGGAGGTGCGGCGCCCCGCGAAGCGAACGCCGCGCGATCGGCGCCGTCTCACTCGCCCGGCGGCGCGGCCGCCGCAGGCGCGCCGCGCTCACGGAGCGCCGCCAGCATCTCCTCGTCGCCGGCGAAGTAGCGGGCGCCGGCCGCGGCGAGCTCGCCGGTCGCGCCGGTGAAGTCGTCGTCCAGCACGCCCCGGGCCGCCCACACCGGCGTGCCGGCGGCCGCGGCCTCAACGGCGGCGGCGATGTTGCGGGCGTTGCCGTGGCTCACCGGCACCGCCGCGACCATCACGAGGTCGGCGGCGCGCATCAGCTCGAGGTTGTGCGCGTGCGCCTCGTCGCCGACAGGGGAGAACGGCGCCTCCACGGCCATCTGCAGGCCGAGCTCGCTCCCGGTGGCCTCGTCGCTGTCGAGCGCGTTGAGGACGCCGGCGGAGACAGCGTACCCGGCGTCCACCAGATGGCGCATCAGCCCCGA